>ERZ825525.2374-NODE-2374-length-12402-cov-2.969547_pt1 | contig 12402 bp, 14 predicted proteins | sample MGYA00519930_ERZ825525 | MGnify/ENA primary metagenome ERZ825525 (study PRJEB31778, sample SAMEA3449203) | human gut metagenome | biome: human gut; feature: human-associated habitat; material: faeces | place: United Kingdom | collected 2010/2012 ... | reverse complement strand
ATAATAAGCATTTTTACAATGCAATCAATAAATATGGCTGGGACAACATAGAACATGAAATATTATTCAACAATCTAACAGAAGAAGAAGCTAAATTAATGGAACAAATGTATATTGCTTTATACGATAGTAATAATCCAAATAATGGATATAATAGAACTTTGGGTGGTGATGGGGCTAAAGGAATTTATTTTACAGCAGAAACTCGAAAGAAAATGAGTATTTCAGCAAAAAATAGGACTTATAAGCCTTCCCCTGAACATCTTATAGAATATAACTTAAAACGTTGGGAAAATGAGGATGAACATATCAAACAAAGTAATAGAACAAAAGAATATTGGATGAATAATCGTAATCAAATAATAAATTCTATGAAAAAAACTTTTGCTACAGAAGAAAATAAACAAAAAAGGGGAAATGCCACAAAAAAACTTTGGTTGGAGAATGAATATAGGGAAAAAAGAATAAAAAACTTAAAAGCAAGATGGGATAATGATGAATATAAAGAAAAAATGAGCAATATTTTTAAACAAAAATTTAATTCTGATAAATATAAAGAAAAAATGGAAAAAATATGGGAAAGTAGAAAAGAAAAATTTGTATTGCTTAATAATAGAAAGATATTTAAAGGCTTACAAGAATGTAAAGAATATGTACATTTAAAATCTGCATCAAGCATAGTATTGTGTTGCCAAAACAAACGTTGCTCAGCTGGTAAATATAACGGTGAAAATGCAGTTTGGGTATATTATGAAGATTTTTTAAAAATGAATATAAGTGATATTGAAGAAAAATTAAGTAAAGGTAAAAATTCAAGAAAACAAAGTAATTCAAACCTTCAAAGCAGAAGAAGAAAAGTGATTTGTATTACTATAAACGAAATATTTGATAGTATTGCTGATGCTTCTAGAAAATATACCTTAAATCATAATTGTATAAGCAACTGCTGCAGAGGTTTGCAAAAAACCACTGGTAAATTATCAGATGGAACTCCATTAAAATGGATGTATTATGAAGACTATTTAAAATTAAATAATAAAAAGGAAATTGTCTAATCAAATAGAATTCTAAAATATAAATTATTAAGGGGGATGTTAGTATGAATGAAGTAAAAAATAAATCTTATATTGAATGTCCTAAGTGTGGCAAACAAGCAACTATAAAATCTGCATCAAGTATATTCTTTAGTGCAGGGGCTATACTGTGGTTAGCAGGAGGTTGTTTACTTTGGATACCAATTATAGGCTGGATAGGTGCACCACTTGCATTTATATTAGGAACTATTTTCCTAGTAATTGGGATTATTGCAGCAATGATTGGTGGGGCAGTAATACAATGCACTCATTGTAATAGTACGTACAATTTAACAAAAACAGAATACAAAGAATTTAAGAAAAATATAAAATAAATAAAGGGGATGTTATTTATGAATAAAAAATTAATGAGTTTAGTTATAAGTGGTTTATTAGCAGTAAGTATGGTAGGTTGTAGTGATAATATAAATAAGAAAGACGATACTACAAATAATGTTAAGCAAGAACAACAAATAGAAAAGAAAAACACAAATACAAATAAGGATAAAGTAGATACTAATAAAGAAAGTACAAATAATAAAGAGCAAACCGAAAAAACTAATTCTAATACAGAAAAAAATAATACAACTAAGAAAGTTCAACAAACTAAAAAGAAAACAACAAATAAACAAGAACAACAAAAGGAAAAAAATACTAATAATGAAGAAAACGACCAAATATGTGCTATATGTGGCGAGTTTGTACCTGTAAGTGATATGTGTGAACGTAACGGAAAACCTGTACATTATGAATGTATCGGTGCTAAAAAACCTGGCAAAGCAATAGAAGATGAAATAACTCCTGATGATGATAGTGATGAAGATGCATGGATTAATGATGATAAACAGGAATTTATCAAATATACTGAAGATGGCAATACTGAATATTATTACAATGGGCACCCAGTAACAGAAGAAGAATATAATGGAAGAAAAGGACAATTTGGAGATTCTGACAGTATAAACGAAAAAATTATAGAACGTAATACACAAACACAACAAGATAATAACCAATCACAACAATACAATGACAAAGATGATGAAGAAATATTAAAATAAAAATAAAGCTGGTAAGGAAATTAATCCCTACCAGCCTGAGAGTGTAAATTGATTTGTGCTTTAGAGTAATTTCGCTCCTCTATAGCAATATCATTTACTTATAATATTTCTCATAATCTGTTAAATATTCATAACATGGATATTTTTTTATAAAATGGTAAAACTAAATCTAGGTAAGTATAAGGAATTAATTTCAACTCCTCATACTCCGACAAAATCGGAATATAGATTTTTAAAATTTATATTCTACCATCAAAGAAGATAGATAATTGGTTATATATACTATCCCAATTTCTATATCTTATAGTCCACTTTTTCATTATATTTTGACTTGCTAAATAAAGCAATTTTAGCAAAGATTCATCTGATGGAAAAGTGGATTTTGTTTTAGTAACCTTTCTAAACTGTCTATTAACACCTTCAATAATATTAGTAGTATACATAATTGTTCTTATTTCTTGTGGAAAATTAAAGAATGGTGAAATTACATCCCAGTTATCTTTCCAAATTCTTATTGCTGTTGGATATTTTTTGCCCCATTTTTCTTCCACAAGATCTAGAGCCGACAAGGCTTCAGATTCATTTATAGCTTTATAAACTAATTTAAAGTCTTTCATTAACTCTTTAGAGTCTTTATATGATACATATTTAAATGTATTTCTTAATTGATGTATGATACATCTTTGTACAACAGATTGAGGATAGCTAGCGCTAATTGCCTCTTTAAATCCCGGTAAACCATCCACACTAAATATTAAAACATCTTTTACACCTCTATTTTTTAGATCAGTAAGTATGGAATACCAAAACTTAGAGGTCTCACTTTCACCTATCCATAGACCTAAAATATCTTTAAAACCGTCTTTATTAACACCTAAAATCACATAAACAGCCTTATTTTTGATTTTTGAATCTTCTCTTACCTTGTAGTGAATAGCATCCATAAATATAAATGGATAAACAGATTCAAGTGGTCTATTTTGCCATAATCTTGCTTGCTCAATTACAACATCTGTTATATGGCTTACATATTCAGCTGATATTTCAATGCCATATAAATCTTTAATTTGATCATGTATATCCCTAGTTGACATACCTCTTGCATATAGTGAAATAATTTTTTCTTCTAAACCTGATATATTTTTTGTATGCTTTGGTATAACTTTTGGGTTATATTCGCTATTTCTATCCCTTGGAATATCTAATTCAATATTTCCAAACTGGGATTTCACAGTTTTTTTACTGTAACCATTTCTTCTATTATCAGTATTTTTATTTTGGCTATCGCCTTTTTCATAACCAAGCTCGAGCGCTAGCTCTTTTTCTAACATTTCTTGAATTACATCTTTAAACATATCTTTTAGATACTCTCCTATATCATTAGGTGTACTAAATTCTCCATCTGCTATTATTTGTCTTATTAATTCTTTACTTAATTTACTCATAAAAAATACTCCTTCCTGGCATTGACTTAATATTTTTATCATTGCCATAAAGGAGTATTTATTTTCATAAGCACAAAATATTTTACGTTCTCACCAGCCTTTTTATTATACTTTCTTTACATATTTATCAGATGCAGTTATGTAAAGTCCTGATTCTAAGCGATACATCTTAGTGGCTCCGTTTTTAGCATCTACTGTATCTATTACTTGTAGATGTTGCCCCTTCTTAACTGTTGTAACTGGATCTGCATCCCAATCTGCTACTTTTCTTATATTAAGTTTATCAAGTGTTACTATTTCAAATTTTGTTGCCTTAGTTTGTTCTTTCTTAGATTTTGTTGCTATTTTACTATTACCCTTACCATTAGTGCAGTTTCTTATATCTTTTTCTTTTAACTTGCCATGTAAGTAATTATAACAATCCAATTTAAATTGTTTCCATTTATCAGAATGATTTACAAAGTATCTAGGGCATATCTTTCTAGTTACATCATAATGTCTTATAAAATCTTCTCTTGGATCTAATCCATAATATTGTGCAAGCCATGCTCCTAATTTAACCATACTTACATACTCTTCATCTGTATAATGGTCATCGTTCCCAGTTGTTGCACATTCAATTCCTATACTATAATAATTTGCTGCATTAGTGGTCCATGCTATTCTTTTCATAGGTATATATGTATATATAGTTCCATCTAAGTCCATTACAAAATGTGAACTTGCATATCTATTACCTTGTTCCCCTCTATTGATACTGTTAAACCAATTATTAATCGTATTAATTCCTTTTACATCATGTGCGCCTGTGTAATGAAAAGCAATTTTAGTCGTTCTACGTCTAGTACCTCCTGCTATATATTTGCTAAGATATGATGGTGTTTTGCACACCATTTTTGGTTTTGATACTGTCATAAAAATACCACTCCTTTTTATATTTAAATTAGATAATTATTTATTAGTTATCTAATTCTTTATATCTATATTCACCAAAATATTTAATTTCAGCTTGTTCCCTTGCTTTAATTGCTTCTTCTTTTGTGTCAAATAATCCTAAGTGAATGAATTTTTGATTATATTGAATATAAGCTCTCCATTTATTAGTTTGCTTGTGTAATGAAACTCCGGTCATTCCACTAGTGTTATTATTTCTAAGAGGTCTATTCATTTCATTTTGTTGTTTTGTGCATATTCTTAAATTCATTTTTCTGTTATCTAGAGGGTTTAAATTTACATGGTCAACCACCATGTCATTAGGACAGTTCATAATAAATCTATGTAATTGTATTTTCTTTTCTTTTCCTCCTCTGACATAGCCGTAAGCATCTAAACACCATTTATATTTTTTAACTTTATGCATATCATCCAAATCTATTAAAGTTTTAGCTTTTTCATTGCTGTTTATATCATAAAGAATTATTTCGGCATAGTTATCATACAAAATAATCTCATTAGGGTCTTTCAAAGTTCTTCTCACTTTACCATATCTCTTAAATTGTCTGTAATGTTTATTGCAATATCCTTTTCCATGAGTCTTATCATTACATCCATCAACTTTACAAATTTTCACAATATCACCCCTTTATTACTATAATTTCCATAATATAGAGGAATGATATTATTTATCACCTTCTTTGTTTTCAATTAAATTTTTAAAAGCTTGATGAAGTCCTACAGAACTTAAACCACTCAACATCCCTCCTAGTAATACATTTACATTAAAATAGCCTGCTATAAAGTAGTTTAAAACCACTCCTATGCAGGCCATGATTAATGGTATATATTTATTAGGTATAAAATCTAAACTTGTTTTTATTACATATCCAATACAACAACATACTAATATTACTGCAACTACTAAATAGTTACTTACAACACTTAAATCTAACATTTATCTCTCTCCTTTCAAATAAAAAAGACTAGGTTTACCCTAGCCTTGATTTCTATATTCACCGAAATATCTGATTTCAGCTTCTTGTCTAGCCTTTACTGCTTCTTCTTTTGTATTAAATCTGCCTAAAGTCTTATGTTTGTAATTTATTGTTATTTGAGCTGTCCATTTATTTACAGATTTATCCCAATAAACTCCAGTAGCTTTAGTTGATGTTTTACCTTTATTCATGTTATTTTGTTGTTTAGTACATATCCTTAAATTGGATTTTCTATTATTTAACTTATCATGATTAATATGGTCCACAACTTTATCATCTGGACAATCCATAATAAATCTATGTAATTTACCTACAGTTCTATTTATAACATATCCTCTGCCATCTAAACACCATTTAAAAACTTTAACTTTGTTTATATCATCCAAATCTATTATTGTTCTTGTTACTTCTTTGCATTGATTATTATAAAGTATCATTTCTGCACAATCTTCATATTCTATTATTTTGTTTCCATCCTTTTTAGTTCTTTTTATATTATGCTTTTGTTTATACCATTCTCTATTATAACATTTTTTACACATTTCTTTTGAGTGTAGTTTTTCAAATTCATTTCCACAAACTTTACATATTTTCATAAAACCACCTCTTTTATTAGTTTTCTAATTATATTATATCATAAAGTGATACCACTTGCAATAACGTTACATAACTTATATAATTATATTGAGGTGATTATAATGTTAAAAAATAGAGAACGTATAGGTAGTGCTATTGATAAAGAATTACTTAAAAAACTAAGAGAATACTCTAAGGAAAGTAAAATACCACTTAGCAAACTATTAGATGAAGCGATTGAAGATTTATTAAAAAAGAGAGGAAATTAATCTTCTCTTTTTTTATTTATTTCATCTAACATTTTAATATGTTCTTCAACAACACTCATCCTACTTACAAGGTTATTATGGCGATTTACTCTATCTGATAAGGTTTCTATGTCTTTCTTTAAATCTTTAATTTTTTCGTCCATGACAGCGGTATGTTTATTGTTACTAAAATATGAACCCGCCAATGTTCCTATTAATGCTAATATTGCAACAATTATTTCTGTACTCATAGACAACACCTCTATTCTTAACCATGTTTTACTCTATCCTTGAGTTCATTCAATTTTGCATCGTTCCAAGTCGTTGTATCACCTACCAAATAGCCTGTAATTCTGCGAATTCTTTTAAATGGAATTGGAACTACTTCATATTTCAAATCAACATAATCGCCATCCAATTTTACAACCAGGCTTTTAATTTGTTGTCCTGGATTTTTCTTTTGAACATAATCTATATATGCTTGTTTCTCTCTTTCATCTAATTCTACTGTACATCCTTCTTCATTCCAGCAATGAAAATCCATAATATCACCCCTTTTTTTGTATTAAAAAAGGACCTAAAATTAATTAGATCCTTCAACTTTCTATATTGATTTATAAAGTACAATTATCCCTATTATAGACAGAATACCTATTAATATGCCTATTAAACATAATACTAATGCTATATATAATAAAGCCATGCCAACACTCCTTTTTATTTAGAGTATTAACATGACTTCTTTTTTATAAACATTTTCTTACGCAATTGATTCAAATTGTGAAGAACATTGTGTTTTTTAAGTTATGCGCTATTCTGTTGTTAATTTTACATATTTTAATTTTAATTCATTCTTATCTGTTGTAGTTAAGGCAAATTTATTACTTGTTAATGCATCGGGTATAGTAGTATCTATACTACATAATTCAGTCTTTGAACTATTTAATACTTTCAATGTGACATTTTTATTATTTTTAACAACTTTAACTGTATAATTTTGTCTATAAATTTCTTCAAACGGAGTGACATTAATTGGATTTAGAAGTTGGCTATTAATAAATTCGGCATGAGATATTTTGTCTCCGTCGTAGTAAAACATAAACTTGTTTTGTGCATCAGCATAAGCAAGGCATAAACAGAATTTATCACCACTAATAATACCTAATTCTAATGTACCACTTATGAAATCCTTATTAAACTCAACTCCATCTGATGCAAATGTATATGATGAAGGGAATTTTAATACGCCTTCTGAACTATCTAATGTTACCCCGTTTAGAGTAATTGTACTATCTGTCGAAGATTCCTTTGAAAAATCTCTATAATATCCACCCGCATTTTCGATTTCCTGTTTTACTTCTTCATATAATTCAATTGTTGTTACTGTTACAATTATATCTCCTGTTACTGCACTTATATTAATACTATTTTCACTAACAGCAGTAGATGTAATATCAACACCACTCATAGTTACTGTTATACTATCTAATTTATAATGTGAATCGGGTTTTATTGTTGCTGTATATGATTCGCCACTAGCAATAGTTGTATTTGGATTTGTATTAGTGGCATTAGATAAGTTGTTAGTTATAGAATAGATATTAGGTGCAACAGGGTTTGAAGTTAATAGTTTTCTATCTTCTATAAATTGTATTAAACTATTAGCAATGACTTGATGACCTGCTACGTTCGGATGAACACCATCCGTCTTTGATACGGAAGCGGAAACTTCGCATAAATACACATTTTCTTCTTCTGCGATTTCTGTTATTTGTTGCACATAAACTTCTATAGTGCAAGGTCTTAGAATTATTATTTTCGCATTTGTAAATTTAGATTTTATATATTCTATATAAGTTTTGTATGTAGTTTTAAAACCTGTTGGGTCATTTCTACTTCCATCATTTGTACCATAATTACTTACAATAAGTTTTACTTTATCGTAATCATAAGTGGCAACTCTATTTTGTGATATATTAGTTAAACATTGCATCGCTACAGGCATTTCTGCATTTCCTCCTACTAGTATACCAGTTCCTCCAAAACCATTTTGTATACAAATATAATCTGTAAAATGGTCAGTGACTAAATGTGGGAATGCTTTATCGGAATTTAAACTACAAACGTAGCTGCCTCCTGCCATTAATTGCCCCTCTGTTATACTATCACCTAAAAACAACATTTGATTTTTAGAACTAACATCATTTGTTAATATTGTACCATCTGTAGATATATTTTTAATAGCCAAACCTTCTTCTCTAGTCCATTTTCTTCCGTTATATCGTATTGAGGAAATTGTGATTCTAACATTATTTTCATTATAATTTGCAACAGGAATTTCTGTTATATTGTCGACCAATTGTATTCTTGTGTCTGAATTTCCTATTCTGCATCTTATATAAGGTTTATATTCTGTTGTTACAGTGCCTATATCTTTTGTTTCAATAGTTATTTTTGTTGCGTTTTTAACTTTAAAATACAACTCAGACCCACTATTGATAGTACACATACACTTGTCACCATCTATATTTTTTGTAAACCATCTACCAGTATATGTAACCTTCCCCTTTAATCCTAAATGTTCTAAAATCTCATCTACCTTGGAATATATAATACTATTTTCTTTCGCAATATCTTTATATTGTGCAGCAACTTCATTTACTGCACCTTTAACATCTTTAGCAGTCGTAGTTAATTCCTCAGTACCTAAATCAGTTTTAATAGTATTTATATCAGTTTTTATTTCTGTGTCATCATAAGGTGTTGAACTATTTTTGGCTTCTTCTATTTTCTTTTCTAGTTCTTGCTTAGCACTTTTGCCAGTTCCGTCATAGTCAACATTTTCTAAATCAACTAGTTTGAAATCACCATTATTTTTTTGAGTAAGTTTTCCTATTATTTCAATACCCATATTATTTACCTCCTTTATTTTATATTCACGTTAGTGTTACCTAAGTTAGCATTATCTGATTTATATATATCATAGTTTTCCGCATAGTTATCACTATTAGTAAATTCTATAGTTGCTACTTTGCTAAATCCTCCATCAAAACCACCAACGTTGAAACTACAAGTTCCTAATCTACTAGGGATGCAATAGAATATATATTCTCCAACTCCTGCATTTACTGTTATGGTTCTACCCTTAGAATTGGATAATTGTTTTGTTAATGAATTAATCAAAGCACTATCATAAGTTGATGTAGTAGATTTTCCATAGTAAACACCATTAGCAAATGTAATAGTAACACTCTTTGATTTTTGTGCATCACTGTTAGAAGTTGCAGCTAAAGTATAAGCAGTTGTTGCAGTAACGCCTGTAAATGTTTTCGTTCTTAATGTATTCTCAATAGCTTCATTATTAATAGTTTGGCTTTTTATTGTACTGTGTGTATAATTCCATGTTAATTTAGCACTAACAGTACTACCCATTTGAGATATATTTGGAGCTACTGAAATAGATGAAATATCAAAAGGATTTTGTATATCCCATATCTTAGTATTAAGTTCTTTTATGTCTTGTGTATTTTTCTCATTAGCTTCCTCAAATTTATTAATTAATTCAGCTGATAGTATATCACCATCTTTGTGGATTTCTCTAATATAATTGCCATCACTATCGAAAGCATTTTTAATTTCTCCAGTTGCTAATTTGCTTAGTCCTAATACAGCCTTACCCATAGTTGCATCATCACTTACAAGAGGCTCACATACATGTAATTGTTTTGATACAATAGGCATGGAAATCATACTTGTTTTTTCTTCGTCTAATAATGATATTTGAAAATCATAATCACCTACTTCGATTGGATCATCTATAAGATCATCTGTTATTGGAAGTATTGCTTGACCTCCGTCTGTTGGTTGTATTGCAAATGTATATTTTATTTCAGCATTTTTATATAATCTAACTTGGAAAAAACTTGCATTAGTAATCAATATAATATTGTTCATATCGCCTTTGTTAAATCTATATCTGTTATTTACAATTGTAAAATACAATTCAATGTTTTTATCCAATCTATATAAATATATGTCTTCATCTAAAGTTGCTTTATTTTTATCAATCGTCATAACACATTTTTTATAAATCATCTTAAATACCTTCCTTTCAAAATAAAAAAGAGAACTAAAAATTTAATTTTAATTCTCTGCTTATTTATCTATTTTATCTGTGGATTTTAATTCTTCATTTTCTTTTTTAAGTTTATCTATTTGTTGCTTATATATTTCACATTGAGCTTGAAATAGTACTTTTTGATGATTAGCTTGTGCCAATTCTTGTTTATATATTTCAGTTATTATATTTATTGCATCCATTCAATCACCTCCTATTCTGTATAAGTTACTTTCATTGTTACACTACCACTACATACTGCATAGCTACTAGCATTATAAGCGGATTGAATACCAAAGCCTTTTATAGTTCCGTTTGAAAGTGTATTAAGTATAGTACTATTAGTTATAGTTAATTTACCGCTACTACCAACTGCTATACTGACACTACCACAACTTGAACCATATGAAGGTTTTCCACTTGGTCTACTTGAGTAGTTATGAGTTTTAACTACAATCGGAACTCCTGCATAAGAACCACCGGATATTCTTTTAATAGTAAGCTCAATTTTACTTATATTCTTACCTTTGAATTGGTTGAATTGAGTACCAAAGAACCAACATCCATTACAATCACCATAGCCATAATCACCTTGTCTACAAGTATTATCTTTCTTCCAGTTATTATATACTGAACTTCTATAAGTATCACCACTATTAGATTTTATTGTTACAGTCTTTTTAGTCGATGTAGTAGGGGCTTTGCCTGGGTCTGTGGTTTGACTACCTCCAGCAAATGTTGCTTTTGCGTGTTGTATAATTTGTCCTGGTAATGTTTGAGCAGTATTTGCAGTTAAACCTCCACAGTGAGCAGCATTAGCAATTGTGATAAATGCACCACTAGTAGTTTGAAATCCATAGTGACTACATACACCAGATGAACTTGCGTCGTGTATTCTTGCACACCCACTACCTCTGTATCCTATTTCGCAGTTAACTAATGTAGTGTTTTTAATATACATTGAGGCAAAGGCATCCCCGATATAACCTACAATATTACTTTGTCCATCACTGTGTTTATTATCACTACCATAAACTTTTACACTATATGTATTAAGTGAGCTACTCTCTTGTGAAATAATACTGCCAGTTCTACCAGCTACTGCACAACCTGTATCAGGATGAACAACACCAATTTGTCCTTCTTCTGTACCTGGCCAACCACCATATACCCATAATTTGGCACTACTCATATAGTTTCTAATGTATCCATATAATGTATGACCATCTAAATAAAATTTTATTTGTCCACTAGTGTAATTTTGAAAATCTGCATTTTCGGTTATATCCCCACGCATCCATATACTTACACATTTACCATTTAGAAATTTAGGTAGAGCATCCATTACACCTGAGATTGATGCAAATACGGCTCCATCCGCTAATTCAACATCGTCACTACCCGATGACGGATTTATTTCAATCTGTATGTCGTCATCCAGTGTACTTGGGTATTGTGCATTGTTTATCTTATTAGCAGTTATAGTATCAGCAGTTAATTCACCTTCTACGGAAAAACTATCTCCTATAACTTCAGAACCTTGTATCTGAGCACCAACAATATTTCCTTCACTATCGACACTAAAAGTATTGCTTTGATTTCTAAATGTGCTCCCTATCACAGTTGCCCCAGTAATAGTTTTACCATCAATAGCACCATCAACTATCATATCCCCACTTATTTTTACCTGATTAGCGATAACAGTCAAGGCCTCATCGGTTAATGTCATTGAGCTTGAACTATTACCTCTGACCATCCAAGAGAATCTATCGGATAATTGTTGATATTGTGTTTCATGCGCTTTAATCACAGAACTTTTAGTAATTGCTGCGACTGGTATGGTTTTATTGACGGTTGTTTTTCCTTCAATATTAATAGTTGCGTGTATTTCACCGGCATTGCCTGTTACTGTAAGTAGCGTAATAGTTTTATAATCATTCTCTAATTTTGCCGT
>ERZ825525.2366-NODE-2366-length-12495-cov-6.124518_pt1 | contig 12495 bp, 8 predicted proteins | sample MGYA00519930_ERZ825525 | MGnify/ENA primary metagenome ERZ825525 (study PRJEB31778, sample SAMEA3449203) | human gut metagenome | biome: human gut; feature: human-associated habitat; material: faeces | place: United Kingdom | collected 2010/2012 ... | reverse complement strand
AGATCGAGAAGGACGCCGTCGTCATGCTCAACATCACGGGCGGCGGCGAGGAGCACTTCAAGGAGGGCAAGGAGCTGTGGTATCTCAAGCCGAGCCTGGTCTTTCCGCTCGATCCCGATGCCGACGACGTGGTGTCGAAGGTCGAGGCGCTGTTCTGATCCGAAAAATTGCTTACCTTTGCGGCGGTTCGAACCGGGGGCGTGCAGCCGGCCCGGTCCGGACCGCCGGATTTTTATTTTATCAACCCAAACAAAACGACAACATGGAACACATTCTGCAGAAGCGGATTCCCTGCTTCAAGCGTTGGAGCCGCAAGGGCTGGTCGGTCTTTGCGAGCCTGCACCGCTACGTGAAGATCGGAGTCCTCGCCGCCGGAATGTCGATCCTGCTGCTCGCGACACGGGGCGCATCCGCGCACAACGCCGACACGACCGCCGTCCTCAGGACGTTGCGGATCCGTGAGGTCGGCATCACGGGAACCCAGACGGCTCCCGTGCGGAACGCCCGGTCGCACACCCCGCTTTTCGACCGGAAAGCTTTCGCCGCGGAGCCCGTCCAGACGCTGGAGGCCGCTCTGCGCCTCGCGCCTTCGGTCGATATCCGCGAACGCGGAGGCAAGGGAGCGCAGGCCGACATCTCCGTCCGCGGAGGCTCTTTCGACCAGACGATGGTCCTTCTCAACGGTATTGATTTCACGGATGCCCGCACGGGGCACCAGTCCCACGCGCTGCCGGTCGATCTCGACTGCATCTCGTCGGTGGAGCTGCTCGACGGCCTGCCGGGCGTCGGGGCCTTCGCCGGGGCGGTGAACGTCCGCACGGCGCCGCTGCGGCCGACCTACCTGCGCTTCGAGGGTGCGGGCGGACAGTACGGCTATGCCTATGCCAACCTTTCGGGAGCCGTCACCGAGGGACGCCTCTCGGTGCTCGGCGCGGCTTCCTTCCGCCGCAGCGACGGTTACCGGCACAATACGGACTTTTCCAATTGCAATGCCTACGTGCGGGCCGTCTGCGAGGCTCCCCGTGCCGGACTGTTCGATTTCCAGGCCGGATACCAGGACCGGGATTTCGGGTCCAACGGATTTTATGCGGCCTACAATCCCGACCAGTGGGAACACACCGTGACGGCGCTCGCGTCGCTCCGGTGGCTCAGGAGCGCGGGCCGCTTCTCGTTCGGCGCCTCGGCGAGCTACCGGAAGAATTTCGACCGCTACGACTGGACACGCGGGACGGCGATGAACCGGCACAATACGGACAATGTCGGAGCGCGAGTCTGGTGCGATTACGGTTGGGCGGCAGGCACGACGTCGCTGGGCGGTGACTACGCCTACAACCATATCTTCAGTACGAACCTCGGCGAGAAGCTCGACACGCCGCACGGCCGTTACACCCATGCCGACGCGCGCCATACGGGCAACCTTTGGCTGCGGCACGAGAAACACTGGCGGCGTTTCGACGCCGCGGCGTCGGCCGGGGCGAGTTTCACGCCCTACGGCGGGGCGGCTCTCTGGAGCCTCTCGGGCGGCTGGCGTCCCTCCGGGGCGTGGCGCGTGGAGGCCAGTGCGGCGCAGTCGATGCGCCTGCCGACCTTCACGGATCTCTACTATACCTCCCCGGCACAGGTCAATAACCTCGGCCTGCGGCCCGAACGGGCCGTCACCGTCCGCCTCGGGGCGGGGTATTCCCGGGGCTGCTGGAGCGCTTCGGCCGATGCCTACTACCGGGCCGGCCGCGACATCATCGACTGGGTGTGGTACGACGATGTGCCCGAAAATCCCGAGGCATGGCGCGGCAAGTGGCATTCGGAGCAGACGAGCCGTCTGAACACCTTCGGGATCGAGTTCTCGGGAAGCTACACGGTGCAGGAAGGATTTCTGCACCGCGTGAGGGTCTCCTACGGATACGTCACCACCGACCGTAACGCCGACATCGTGGCCAGGAGCGCCATGGACTTCATGCGCCACAAGGCGGCGCTCGGGGTCGAATTCCGCTTCCTGCGGCGCATGTCGTTCGCGCTCACGGGTTCGCTCTTCGACCGCAACGGCGACTATACGGCCTATCCCGTCGCAGGAGACTCCTCCCGGACGGAGACGCGCGGTTACGAACCCTATTTCCTGCTCGACGGACGTCTGCAATGGGAGAAGGGGGTCTGCCGCCTCTATGTCGATGCGACGAACCTCACCGACACGCGCTACTGCGATCTGGGAGGTATCCCGCTGCCGGGCTTCTGGTGTACGGCGGGCGTGGTGCTGACCTTCGGACGGTAGGCGTCTCCGTCCGCTCCGGAAGGCGGCCTCTCCGGCGCCGCTGATCCGGAGCTTCCGGCTGCGTTTCCCGGTCCGGATCTTCGGGTCCGGACTTTCTGTTTTTTGCCCCGGACGCTTTTTTCGTTACGATTTTATCGGAATTGTTCCGGAAATTCGTTATATTTGAAGCAGAGAATCCGAAAACTGCATACGATATGGAAAAGCGAATCGTGGAGTGCGTCCCCAATTTCAGCGAGGGACGCGACAAGGAGGTGATCCGCCGGATCGTCGAAGCGATCGAGGGAGCGGGCGGCGTGAAGGTCCTAGACGTCGATCCGGGCGAAGCGACGAACCGCACGGTCGTCACCTTCGTCGGCGCGCCCGAGGAGGTCGTCGAGGCGGCTTTCGCCGGGGTGAAACGGGCGTCCGAACTGATCGACATGCGCCGCCACAAAGGGGCGCATCCCCGCATGGGGGCCACCGACGTCCTGCCGCTCATTCCCGTTTCGGGCATCACGCTCGAGGAGTGCGCCGCGCTGGCGCGCCGGCTGGCCGAACGCATCGCCTGCGAACTGCGGATTCCGACCTACTGCTACGAGGCTTCGGCTCTGCGGCCCGAGCGGCGGAACCTGGCCGTCTGCCGCGCCGGGGAGTACGAGGCGCTGCCCGAGAAACTGGCGCACGCGGAGACGGCCCCCGATTTCGGGGCGCGTCCCTTCGACGAAGGGGTGGCCCGTACGGGAGCCACGACGGTCGGGGCCCGCGATTTCCTGATCGCCGTCAATTTCAATCTCAACACCACCTCCACGCGGCGCGCCAACGCCATCGCTTTCGACGTGCGCGAGAAGGGGCGGCCGGTGCGCGAGGGAAATCCCGTCACGGGTAAAATCGTGAAGGATGCCGACGGCAACCCCGTCATGCGGCCCGGCACGCTCCGCGCCACGAAGGCCATCGGGTGGTATATCGAGGAGTACGGCATCGCGCAGGTCTCGATGAATCTGACCGATATCGCCGTGACGCCCCTGCATGTCGCCTTCGACGAGGTGTGCCGCAAGGCCGACGCCCGCGGGGTGCGCGTCACCGGCACGGAGATCGTGGGTCTCGTGCCCAAGCGGGCGCTTGTCGAGGCGGGACGCCACTTCCTGCGCAAACAGCGTCGTTCGACGGGTATCGCCGAGGAGGAGATCGTCCGCATCGCCGTCAAGTCGATGGGACTGGACGATCTGAAGCCCTTCCGCCCCGAGGAAAAGGTGATCGAATACCTGCTTGAAGCGGAAGATAAGCAAAAGCGTCTTATCGACATGACCTGCAAGGAATTCGCCGATGAAACGGCGAGCGAATCCCCGGCTCCCGGCGGCGGCTCGATCGCGGCCTATATGGGAGCGCTGGGCGCTGCGCTCGGCACGATGGTCGCCAACCTCTCGTCGCACAAGGCGGGGTGGGACGACCGCTGGGAAGAGTTCTCCGACTGGGCCGACCGGGGACAGGCGTTGCTGCGGGAGCTGCTGCATCTGGTGGACGAGGACACGGCAGCTTTCAACCGCATCATGGCCGTCTTCTCGATGCCCAAATCGACCGACGAGGAGCGGGCGGCGCGCAGTGCGGCCCTGCAGGAGGCGACGCTCTATGCCACGGAGGTCCCGCTGCGGACGATGAAGGCTGCCGCGAAGGTCTTCCCCGTCGTCCGTGCGATGGCCTCGGAGGGCAATCCCAATTCGGTCTCGGATGCCGGCGTGGGCGCACTTGCGGCGCGCAGCGCGGTGCTCGGGGCCTGTCTCAACGTGAAAATCAACGCCGCCGGTCTGAAGGACCGTGCGAAGGCCGACGCCCTCGTGGCCGAAGCCGAGGCGCTGGCCGCCGAAGCCGTGGAGGCCGAGGCCGAAGTGCTGCGAATCGTGGAAGAGAAGATAAAATAGCGGAACGATGACTTTAGCCGAATTTCAAGCCGATATCCGCGCGGGCATTCCCGACCGGCTGCCCGCCGCGAAGCCTTACGACAGACAGATCAACCATGCGCCCAAGCGCAAGGACATTCTCACGCCGGCCGAGAAGGAGCTGGCCCTGCGCAACGCCCTGCGCTACTTCCCCGCCAAGCATCACGCCGTGCTGGCCCGGGAGTTCGCCGCCGAGCTGCGCAAGTACGGCCGGATCTACATGTACCGCCTGCGTCCCGACTACGAGATGCATGCGCGGCCGATCGACGAATACCCCGCGAAGTGCCGGCAGGCCGCGGCCATCATGCTGATGATCCAGAACAACCTGGACAAGGCCGTGGCGCAGCATCCCCACGAACTGATTACCTACGGCGGCAACGGCGCTGTGTTCCAGAACTGGGCGCAGTACCGCCTGACGATGAAGTACCTCTCGGAGATGACCGACCGTCAGACGCTGGTGATGTATTCGGGCCATCCGCTCGGGCTTTTCCCGTCGCATCCCGACGCGCCGCGCGTCGTGGTGACCAACGGCATGGTGATCCCCAACTACTCGAAACCCGACGACTGGGAGCGGATGAACGCCCTCGGCGTCTCGCAGTACGGGCAGATGACCGCCGGATCGTACATGTACATCGGGCCGCAGGGCATCGTCCACGGTACGACGATCACGGTGATGAACGCCGCGCGCAAGCGCTTCACCGGGGACCGCACCTCGGCGCGCGGCATGCTGTTCGTCTCGTCGGGGCTGGGCGGCATGTCCGGCGCGCAGCCCAAGGCGGGCAACATATCGGGCGTGGTGTCGGTCGTCGCCGAGATCAACCCCAAAGCCGCGCGGAAACGCTTCGAGCAGGGATGGGTGGACGAACTGCATGAATCGCTGGATGAGTTGATCCCGCGTATCCGTCAGGCTGTCAAGTCGAAAGAGGTCGTATCGCTGGCCTATGTGGGCAACGTGGTGGATCTTTGGGAGCGGCTGGCCGACGAAGGGATCGAGGTGGATCTCGGTTCCGACCAGACCTCGCTGCACAACCCCTGGGCAGGCGGTTATTACCCCGTGGGGCTGAGCTACGAGGCGTCGAACAAGATGATGGCCGAGGAGCCGGCGCGTTTCCGCGAGTGCGTGCAGGAGTCGCTGCGGCGGCAGGTCGATGCCATCAACCGCCTGACGGCGCGCGGCATGTACTTCTTCGACTACGGCAACGCCTTCCTGCTGGAGGCGTCGCGTGCCGGAGCCGCCGTCATGGGCGAGGGCGGGCGTTTCCGCTATCCCTCCTACGTGCAGGACATCATGGGGCCCATGTTCTTCGACTACGGCTTCGGACCCTTCCGCTGGGTCTGCACTTCGGGCCGCGCGGAGGACCTCGACACGACGGACCGTCTCGCGGCCGAAGTGCTGGAGGAGATGCTGCGCACGGCGCCGGACGACATCCGCGGACAGCTCGAAGACAACCTCCACTGGATCCGCGAGGCCGGACGCAACCGGCTGGTCGTCGGTTCGCAGGCCCGGATCCTCTATGCCGACTGCGAGGGCCGCACGCGGATCGCGCAGGCTTTCAACCGCGCCATCGCCGACGGCCGCATTTCGGCCCCCGTGGTGCTGGGGCGCGACCACCACGACGTTTCGGGAACCGATTCGCCCTACCGCGAGACGTCGAACATCTACGACGGATCGTGCTTCACGGCCGACATGGCCGTGCAGAACGTCATCGGCGACGCTTTCCGCGGCGCGACGTGGGTTTCGATCCACAACGGCGGCGGAGTGGGCTGGGGCGAGGTCGTGAACGGCGGCTTCGGCATGGTGATCGACGGCTCGGAGGAGTCCGGCCGCCGCATCCGCGAAATGCTCTTCTGGGACGTCAATAACGGCATCGCGCGCCGCAGCTGGGCACGCAACGACGGAGCCGTGGAGGCCATCCGCCGCGAGATGGCCCGCACGCCGGGCTTGCAGGTGACACTGCCCAATTCAGCGGACGACAATGTGATACGCAATGCACTGAACGAAACCGAATCATAAAGATTATCTGTCATGGAACATCATCATATTTCGGCGGAGCGGCTGACCGTCGCCCGCCTCGGCGAAATTCTCGAACGGCGGCTGCCGGTGGCCCTGAGCGACGACGCCCGGGCGCGTATCGTGCGTTGCCGCGAATACCTCGACCGCAAGATGGAGCATCCCGAGCGGCCGATCTACGGCATCACCACGGGCTTCGGGTCGTTGTGCGACATTTCGGTGGGACGCGACGAGCTGGCGCAGTTGCAGAGGAACCTCGTCATGTCGCACGCCTGCGGTACGGGCGAGCGCGTACCGTCGGAGATCGTGCGGCTGATCCTGCTGCTGAAGATCCAGTCGCTTTCGTACGGCCATTCGGGCGTGCAGCTGGCCACCGTGGAGCGGCTCGCGGAGTTCTACAACCGGGGGATTCTCCCCGTCGTTTACCAGCAGGGGTCGCTCGGCGCTTCGGGCGACCTGGCGCCGCTGGCCCACATGAGCCTGCCGCTGCTGGGACTGGGCGAAGTGGAGTGCGAGGGGCGGGTGCGCCCGGCCTCGGAGGTACTCGGCGAGCTGGGGTGGAAACCCCTCGAGCTACAGTCGAAGGAGGGGCTGGCGCTGCTCAACGGCACGCAGTTCATGGCGGCCTACGGCGTCTGGGCGCTTCTGGCCGCGCGCCGTCTGAGCGGCTGGGCCGATCGTATCGGGGCGTTGTCGCTCGACGCCTTCGACGGCCGCATCGAGCCGTTCTGCGACGAGGTGCACCGCATCCGCGCCCATCGGGGGCAGCTCGCCACGGCACGCGCCTTCCGCCGCCTGCTGGAGGGCAGCGAACTGATCGCGCGTCCGAAACAGCACGTGCAGGACCCCTATTCGTTCCGCTGCATCCCGCAGGTGCACGGGGCGACGAAAGACACGATCGACTATGTGGAGAGCGTGCTGGAGACGGAGATCAACTCGCCGACGGACAATCCGACGATCTTCCCCGAGGAGGATATGGTCGTCTCGGCGGGCAATTTCCACGGGCAGCCGATCGCCCTGGCGATGGATTTCCTGGCCATCGCGCTGGCCGAGCTGGGCAATATCTCCGAGCGGCGCATCTACAAGCTCATTTCGGGTGCGCGGGGACTGCCGAAGTTCCTCGTGGCCAATCCCGGGCTGAACAGCGGCTTCATGATTCCGCAGTACACCGCCGCGTCGATCGTCAGCCAGTCGAAGGGGTTGTGCATGCCTGCGTCGGTCGATTCGATTCCCTCGTCGCAGGGACAGGAGGACCACGTGAGCATGGGCTCGAACGCCGCCACGAAACTCTACCGCGTGGTGCTGAACACCGAGCGCGTGCTGGCCATCGAACTGATGAATGCCGCGCAGGCCCTCGAATTCCGGCGTCCGGCGCGCACGTCTCCCGAGCTGGAGCGGATGGTGGCCGACTACCGCCGCCGCGTGCCGTTCGTCGATAACGATTGCGTCATGTATCCCCACATCGGAGCTTCGGTGGAATTTCTGCGCGCACGATGAGACTGTTAGTGAGGAATATCGGCCGCATCGTCGGCATCGAGCGCGAAGGGCGGCTGCGGCTGTGCGGTGCGGAGATGGACCGCATGGAGACGCTCGGCGACGCGTGGCTGCTCGCCGACGGAGGCCGCATCGCCGCCTTCGGCCGCAGCGGCGGAGAGGAGGGGATCGCCGCCGACCGTGTCGTGGACGCCGGGGGCGGCATGCTCTTTCCCTCGTTCTGCGATTCGCATACGCACCTGGTCTATGCCGGAAGCCGCGAGCAGGAGTTTCTGGACAAGATCAACGGCCTCTCGTACGAGGAGATCGCCCGCCGGGGCGGGGGGATTCTCAACTCGGCCGACCGGCTGCACGAAACCTCCGAGGAGGAGTTGTTCCGGCAGGCGATGGAGCGCGTAAGGGAGATCGCGGCGATGGGAACGGGCGCCGTGGAGATCAAGAGCGGCTACGGACTCTCGACCGAGGACGAGCTGAAGATGCTGCGCGTCGTGCGCCGCATCCGGCAGGAGACGCCGCTGGAGGTGCGCGCCACCTTCCTCGGGGCGCACGCCGTGGCGCGCGCCTACCGCGGGCGGCAGGGCGAGTACGTCGATCTGGTGTGCCGCGAGATGCTGCCGGCCGTGGCGCGCGAGGGGCTGGCCGACTTCGTGGACGTTTTCTGCGACGAGGGCTTCTTCACGGTGGCGGAAACCGAGCGGATCATCGCGGAGGGTGCCCGCTACGGACTGCGGGCGAAGATCCATGCCAACGAGCTGGCCGTCTCGGGCGGCGTGCAGGCGGGCGTGCGTTGCGGTGCGCTGTCGGTGGACCACCTCGAACGCATCGGCGCCGAGGAGATCGGAGCGTTGCGCGGGGCGGAGACCATGCCCACGCTGCTGCCCGGGGCCGCGTTCTTCCTGGGCATGAACTATCCCCCGGCGCGCGAGATGATCCGCGCGGGGCTGGGCGTGGCGCTCGCTTCGGACTACAACCCCGGGTCGTCGCCTTCGGGCGACATGCGCATGGTGGCTTCGCTGGCTTCGATCCGGATGCGGATGACCCCTATGGAGGCGCTCTGCGCCGCGACGCTCAACGGCGCCTATGCCATGGGGGTGAGCCGCGACTTCGGTTCGGTGTCGGTGGGCAAGGTCGCCAGCTTCTTCCTCACGCGGCCGATGCCCTCCGTGGAGTTCTTTACCTATGCCTACCGCACGCCGCTCATCGAACGCGTCTTCCTGCGCGGCGAGGAGTTCGGCGGCGAGGCATGATTTTTGTTTGGGTCCGGGTATGGGATTTTGTTTTTTCTCGGACCCGTCGCGCTCCGGTTCCGGCGGGAAGTGCGGCCGGGAGCCTCTCTCCGGAGGGGATTCCCGAAAGCTCCCGATCGGCGGTCTGCGGACGGCCGGATCGGCCGGTCCGAAATGCGTAAGCCGGAGCGTTGCGGGATACGATCGTTGGTTTTGGCTCCTGCTGGGCCTTGCGTTCGGCGGAACCGTAAATGCGCAGCAGATGGAACCATTGACACCCCGTGAGAGGCGGGTTATCGAAGAGAAGGGTACGGAAGCGCCCTACACGGGACGTTATTACCTTCACCGCGAGGCGGGGACCTATGTCTGCCGCCGCTGCGGGGCGCCGCTCTACCGTTCGGAGGACAAGTTCGATGCAGGATGCGGCTGGCCGAGTTTCGATGACGAGATTCCCGGAGCCGTGCGCCGCACACCGGATGCGGACGGCCTCCGGACCGAGATCGTCTGCGCCCGCTGCGACGCCCATTTGGGCCACGTTTTCACGGGCGAGAGGTTCACGCCCAAAAATACGCGCCACTGCGTCAATTCGCTTTCGCTCGGGTTCGTCCCGGCTGCGGGGGCGGAGCCGGAGGTCGCGGCGGGGGAGTGCGGCGCGGCGGCCGGAACGGGGATTGCTTCGGAACGGAATGCTGCGGCCGGCGGACCGGCGATTCTTTCAGACCGCTCCGACAGTTCCGTGCCGTCCGACGGCTCTGCGGTCTCCGGTGAACCGGACCGGACGGGGGATGTTTCGGACCGCTCTGCGAATTCGGTCCGTGCTGGCGAGCCGGACGCCGCGGTGAAAACCGAAACGGCGATCTTTGCCGGAGGGTGTTTCTGGGGCGTGGAGTACATGCTCGCGTCGCAGCCGGGGGTGCTGGATGCGGAGGCGGGCTATACGGGCGGCCGTACCGAACACCCGACTTACGAAGAGGTGTGCGGCCACCGCACGGGACATGCCGAGGCGGTGCGTGTGACGTTCGATCCCGCTCAGGTCTCCTACGAGGAACTGGCGCGCCTTTTCTTCGAGATTCACGACCCGACGCAGGCGGGACGGCAGGGGCCTGACGTCGGTCCCCAGTACCGTTCCGAGATTTTCTATACCTCGCCCGAGCAGCGCAAGACGGCTGTCCGGCTGATCGCCGAACTGCGTGCGAGGGGGTATCGCGTGGTGACGCGTGTGACTCCAGCAGGATCGTTCTGGCCTGCCGAGGCGTACCACCAGGACTACTACGAGCGCCGGGGCATGCAGCCTTACTGCCACGTTTACACCAAGCGGTTCTGACCGCCGGGTCTGCGCCTGTTTTCGGAGAATCCGGTTTTCGTACCTGCGCGTGTCCGGTCGTTCGGAGACCGCATATATGTCCTTCCCCTGTCCGGCGATTTTGGGGGCGTACGCTACGGTGCGTGTCGTTTTCCCGGCGAAGCCGGTCTCCGTACCTGCGGCTGCGCCTGTTTTTCTTCGCCCGGAAGGTGGCCGATGCGGAATTTATTCGCTACCTTTGCACGCAAAACCGTAAGCCGATGGAACGTGCGAAAGGCATTCTCTGGGCGGCTCTCTCCTCCTCGACTTTCGGGCTGGCGCCGCTGTTCACCCTCTTGCTGCTGGGAGCGGGGTACTCCTCGTTCGAGGTGCTGACCTACCGCTGGGGCGTGGCGTCGCTGTGTCTGGGAGTATGCGGTGTCGCGGCCGGATGCGATTTCCGCCTCGGGCGGAAGGAACTGCGGGCGGTCTTCCTGTTGAGCCTTTTCCGCGCCGCCACGTCGTTTTCGCTCGTCATAGCCTACCGCAATATCGCCAGCGGCGTGGCTTCGACCATCCATTTCATGTATCCGCTGGCCGTGGCGCTGGCGATGATCTGCTTTTTCCGCGAGCGGGGATCGGTGCGTACTTTCGCCGCGATCGGCCTGTCGATCGCGGGGGCGGTGCTCCTCTCCTCGGGCAATGTGGATTTCACGCAGGGCGACACCCTCGCGGGCATGATCGCCGCCGCGGTGTCGGTCTTCTCCTATGCCGGTTATATCGTCGGCGTGCGCCGGAGCCGCGCCGCACGGATCGACTCCACGGCGCTCACATGCTATGTGATGGCTTTCGGGGCGCTGTTTTTCCTCGTCGGCGGGTCGCTGACGGGCGGCGTCCGGATCGAGACGGACCTCCGTGCATGGCTCTGCATTCTCGGGCTGGCGCTCCCGGCCACGGCCGTCTCGAACATGGCGCTCGTGCAGGCGATCCGCAGGATCGGTCCGACGCTGACCTCCGTGTTCGGCGCGATGGAGCCGTTGACGGCCGTGGTGATCGGCGTCACGGTCTTCGCGGAGCCTTTCACGGCGAAAGGGGCCGCGGGTATTCTGCTCATCGTGGCGGCCGTGCTGCTCGTCGTGCTGCGCCGGGACCGCGGCGAGGCGTGATGCCGCGATCCCGGCGTGCGTCACAGACTGAATGTCATCGAGATCGGGTAGTGGTCCGAAATGTAGGGCGCGCCGTAGTCGCCCGTGAGGGTGGCGAAGCGCAGGCATTTGAGCTTCCCCCGGAAATAGAGGTGGTCGATCACGATGGTGTCGGGCGCCGAACCGAACCCGTTGAAGGTCCCTTCGCGGTCCGTTTCGGGCGCCTTGTCGCGCGCAGACTTCATGGTTTTCGTGAGCGGCCGGAAGATCGGACTGTCGGTCGGGGTGTTGAAGTCTCCGCCGAGGATGGCCGGAGCCTTGCCCGCGATGGCGGCGATCTGCGCGACGACGAGTTTCACCCCTTCCGCGCGCGCCGTTTTGCCCTTGTGGTCGAGGTGGGTGTTGAAGTAGAAGAAGGTCTTGCCCGACGTCCTGTCGCGCAGTTCCGCCCAGGTCATCGTGCGGTTGCAGGCTCCGTCCCATCCGCGCGAGGGGCGGTCGGGCGTCTCGCTGAGCCACAGCGTGCCGCTGTCGAGCAGGTCGAAACGGTCGCGGAGGTAGTAGATCGCCATGGTCTCGCCGGCCTTGTCGCCGTCGTCGCGCCCCACGCCCACGCGGGCGTACTGGGGACACTCCTCGTCGAGGTATTGCAACTGGTCGGCGAGCGCCTCCTGCACGCCGAACACGTCCGGCGCTTCCTGGCGGATCATCTGCCGTGTGGCGTGGCGGCGGTGTTCCCAGTCGTTCGGGCCGTCCCCTCCGCCGCTGTTGCGCATATTGTAGGAGATGAGTTTCAGGGGGCGGGCCTCCTCTGCGGCCGGAGCCGGGAGCGAGAGACACGCTGCAAGGAGCAGAAGCAGGTACTTTTTCATGGTTGTTTCCGGTTGAAAGTGACTTTTGACAAAGGTAGCGAATTTTCCGGATTTTTCCCGGTGCGGGCCGCTTTTCGGGCGGATTCCGCTCGCCGGATGCCTCTGTCCGGTCCGGTGGCCGGGCGGGAAACCTCCGCCGTGCGGCTCTCCTGACCCGGTCCGATCTCCGGAAATACGGGCGCGCTTTTTGCACATTGTCTTTCGTATCCCGTTCGCGGGCATCCCATTGTTTTTTACGGAACGAGCATTTTGCAGGGCGGCTGTTCATCCCGTCCGGGGATGGCTC
>ERZ825525.2364-NODE-2364-length-12504-cov-3.093100_pt1 | contig 12504 bp, 14 predicted proteins | sample MGYA00519930_ERZ825525 | MGnify/ENA primary metagenome ERZ825525 (study PRJEB31778, sample SAMEA3449203) | human gut metagenome | biome: human gut; feature: human-associated habitat; material: faeces | place: United Kingdom | collected 2010/2012 ... | reverse complement strand
TCAATCATATGTTTGATGCGGTTCATATACCAACTGTCACTGATTCCAAGGGGATATTTTAACAACAGATTTCCAATAAGTCTTGCCTGTATGATTTCGCCCTCCGGCAGTTCTCTTCGAATCAGAAAATCATAAAAATCCTCTTTTACACCCACCAGACAACCATTTATCAGAACCCGAAGGGGTGCATCTTCTTCCTTAAGTTCATCCCATCTGGCTGCAAATACTTTCTGTTCATGCTCTGAAAGTTCTTTTTCCAATGGGAGGAATCGATAAAACTGTCCGGCATCTACTTCTCCCCAGGAAGAATAACGTACCGTCGTATTTTCCTCTTCTCTTACATAATCCGGCAGACGTACCACGGATATCGCACATTCATATTTCCGCAGCACACTGACTGCATGGCAGAGTCCGCACAGGGAATAAGGCTTGTTGCTGTACCAGATACGGAAAGATTCTCCCTGCTTTGCAAACTGCTCCATCCGCTGCAGCTCTTTCCCATAGGTTTCCACTGCCTGCTCTAATTCTTCCCGCTCCTCTTTCTCATCCTCATTCCAATAGACACCATACTGCTCTAAGATTATCTTCTTCCGATATGTACCATCCAGCGGTTCCCTCAGGCTGCCAATGTCCAACATAAATGGCAGTATAATGACCTCCGCAGAAGTTCCGCCAACTGCTTCTCCTGCAAACATGCCTTCAAATGTGGCTTTGTCCGGCTTTTCCCCAAGCCATGCGGTTGGTCCATCCTCATAATCCGGCTGCTGATAGTTCTTCGCAAGCTTCATGGCTCCGCCTTCGCTCTCGCCAAATAAGATTTCTATCATCTACACTTCTCCCTGCTCTATGAGATATTCTAAGAATGCTTCGCATCCGCGTGTTACATCCGCATAAGTCTTATCGAACCTGCCGCTGTACCATGGGTCAGATATTGCCGCCTGCTCTCCGGCAAAGGAAAGCAGCATAGATATTTTACCGCCACGATGCCCGGTTATCCGCTCGATTCCACGGATGTTACTTTCGTCCATCCCTATAAGGTAATCATAAATCTCATAATCGGATTTTGTCAACTGTCTCGCCCGCTTGTCCCGAAAATCGGTCTCCGGCTTATTTCCGATTCCATGCTTCTTAAGCTCCGCCTGCGCCGGCGGATAAATCGGATTCCCAATGCCATTCCAGATTTCTTCCGTGCTGGTGGCAGCCGAGGCTATCTCGAATCGGTCGGTGAGGCCTCGTCTGGCGACGAGGTCCTTTAGGATGAATTCTGCCATGGGGGAACGGCAGATGTTGCCTAAACAAATGAAGAGAACTTTTATTTTTCTTTGCATATATTGGTATAACCTCTTTCTCATAAAACCTTATCTTGGTATAGCTTAGCATATTTTACTCTTTCCTGGTAGGCAAAAGAAGTGCAAATGTAGGTAAAATTTACCGCTTGTACTCTTCTTACTTTAGGCTATTCCTATATACTACTCACTCGTTTTATTTCCTTTTTGGCATACTCCATGTCCGCCAAGGTCATCTCCTTTTTTAACTGCTCCCTTACTTTTCATCTGCTCCAGTTTGTCCTTCGTATCTTCCATTTTGAGATGCGTGTATATGTTCATGGTAGTCGCTATGTCTGCGTGTCCCATAAGATATTGTAAAGTCTTTACTGATGTTCCCGATTTTGCCATGTTGGTACAATAGGTATGTCTGCATATATGAGGTGCAATCTTTGGCAGTTCCACTTTATAGATTTTATTGTATTTCTCAACAGACCTTGGGAACTTCTTTTCCCATTGATATGCTAACATTGGTTTTCCTCTGCCATCCAAAAATAGGAAACCATTGACCCCATCTATCATCATTTCTATTTTGGGTTTTTTCCTGCTTGAAGCAACACGCTTAAATGCCTCATACACCTCGTCGCTCATTGGCAATACCCTTGTTCCTGCTGTTGTCTTGGTCTGCTCTATATAGGCTTTCTTACCACCGGTGTATTGTAACTGCTTATTCCAGTGTTAGAACATATGAAACAATAGGACGAAGCAAATCTTCCTCTGTAACAAAAATACAACATCAAATACACGATTCAAACAAGAACGAGCCGATTATCTGTGAGATGTTCTCACAAATTCATCGGTCCCTATACTAATCCAGCTAGCTTATATTAATCTTTGCGTTGCCTAACTAAATCTTTAGCAAGAAGTTCAATTTGATGTTCTAACTCTTCATTTAATTTGCTTTCTCTTATAAAAAGAGCTTTTATATTACTTATATCTTTTGGTAATTGGGATAAATATTCATATCTATCAATTACTATTGGAATTATCTTTTTATTCATCCCTGAAATTTCAACAAATTCTTCATTACACCATTTACTCTCAATATAACTTTTAGAAACAATGACAATCATTATATTTGCCTTTTGTAAATATTCTTGCATCGTTTTACGCATATCAGATCCATATGGAATAGTATCTGCAGTTAAAATTTCAAAACGATATTTAGACATTTTTTTGAATTGTTCCTCAAGTGTCCTTGTAACTAATTCTACCATATCCTTATCAGCACTTGAAAAGGACATATAGATGTATTGCTTTGGATTTACACGCTTTATAATTAGCATAATATAAGCGGATGCTATACAACTAATAAATACCGTTAATAACGTCATTAAATATATATTATTAGTATCAAACTTATTCGCATCAAACATAATTGTAAAGAGTGCAAAAACTAATGAAATAGCAGAAATGAAAAGCGATATAATTTGAATATTATTCTTATTAAACTTCATTTTATTACACCTCCTATATACAAAGTTGAAATAACCAATAATAGTATGCCTACTACATCAGGAATAAAAACACCAAGAAATTTCTGTTGTTTTGTTTCCTTATTCCACCCCAAACGGTTTACAATTATTGACGTTATCATCACCAATAAAATTGATATTAGCAATAACCAAAGACCCGCATCATCTTTAATGCCTGTCAATAACATAACCATAGATGTAATTGACAAGTCAAATCCAAAATCCAAATAATCAATAAAACCTAATGTTAAGAATTCGGGTTTAGCAGAAATCTTTACCACTATAGTTAATATAATGCTTACAATGGGCACAAGCCATACAATATTATTTTGAATAAATATACCCATATGCCAACCCTCCTCGTTAAGAATGTAACTATTATAGCACAATATATTGAAGCCATAAAGTTTCTTTATAATTTCTCCTGATTAGGTTATAGAATTATACGCCTTTCGCTGTTATTTACAATGTTGTCTTACTCAATCATATTTACTTATCTTAGCTCATTGATAATCTGTACTTTTTATCCTGCTCCTCTTTTTTCTATCCAACTCAGAATTAACAAAATTCATATACATTCATGATAGTCGCTATGTCTGCATGCCCATAAGATATTGTAAAGTCTTTACTGATATTCACGCCTTTATGCTGCTCAGCTTATCTGGTATTGTCATCTGAAACACCTTCATTTTAATCACCAAATGTAGCTAATCTCTTCTGAATCTTTCTCTTTATTATACATTTTTTATAAAAAACTTTAATCTGATTCACAGACGAATTTTCAATTTATGGTGGTTGCTACTACTGCCGATAACTTGCCTTATGAGAAAGTTGGCAAAAATGAGCCGGTGTGCATTGCGGATGAGGTGCCGTTTGAGATTCCAGAGAGTTGGGAGTGGGTGAGACTTAAAAATATTACTTATGAAAAAAGGTTGTGGAAAGATGTAAAAAACGGCTTTACTCATTTTGCAGATAATGATGTTGTAATTGCCAAAATTACACCTTGTTTTCAAAACAGAAAATCAGCTGTGATTCATGACCTTCCAAGTGGATATGGTGCAGGAACAACAGAGCTTCACGTCCTCCGTGATTACACAAAAAAGTTGTATATGCCTTACTTTTTAATGATTTGCAAAACCCATGCGTTTGTTCAAAATGGCATGAAAAATTTTAGTGGAACAGCTGGACAACAGCGTGTGGGGAAAGAATTTATTTTTAATTATTTAGTACCACTTCCACCGGTAAATGAACAAAAAAGAATTGTAGAAAAAATAAATGATGTGATAGAATCTTGTGATATTTTATAAAATCAGGCATACACTTCAAAACAATCCGAAGTGCATGCCATTATCATTACCAGTTTATAATCGTATCTACGATTTCACGTTGTTCAGTCGATGTTTTACGAAGATAAATACGGGTAGTTTCAATGCTTTCATGTCCCATAAGGTCAGCAAGAAACGCTATATCGTTGCAGCGTTCCAAGAAACTTTTTGCAAATCTGTGCCGGAATGAATGTGGATATACGACCGCAGGATTGATATTATATCTTACTGCTAATTTTTTTAGTTGTCCGGAAATGCCACGAGTAGTAATACGCTCACCATATTTATTCAAAAAAATGAAGCCGCTTTCTTGTTGCTTTTCAGCCAACCAGGAAAGGGCTTTGTTTTGCAATTCTTTAGGAATATAAATTCTACGCAATTTCCCACCTTTGGAGTATAAGTCAAGATGCCCCAATTTAACATGTTCAGCCTTGATCTGAATCAATTCACTAACTCTTGCACCCGTAGCTGCAAGGAAACGAATTACAAAATACCAAAACATTTCATCATCTTTTTTCAGACATGATTTGAAGTATTCATAGTCCGCTTCACTAATCACATTTTCCAAATAACTTTTCTGCTGAACCCTAACAAACGGCAACTTCAATTTTTCTTTTCCTATTGATTCCAGATAACAGTTCAGTGCACGCAGTCTGAGATTTACGGTCTTTGGTTTATAATTTTCTATAAGCCATACCTTGTATTCTCGCAGCTTTTTCTGTGTGACATCATCGTACTGCTGTCCATATTGTTTAATAGCAAACATATACGATGAAATCGTGTTTTCTGAGAGATTGCTTTCTCTCAAATGTCTTTCAAATTTTTCATTTTCTATCATAGCGAAAGACCTCCTTTCGCCAGATATTATACAATTAAGCATTAAATTAAAGAGATTTTATCAAATAATTCTCTCTGCTTTTCAACGATACGCTTCTGTTCTACTAACGGTGGAAGCGGAACTAATAAGTTCTTCAAAATATCTGTTGTAATATTTTTCCATGCTGTACCGGTAGAAAGTGACATCAAAAGTTCTACCATTGCTTGAATTAGGATGATTATATAATCCATTTCCAAACTGGTATTTTTAAAGCACATACACATTAAACCGTCATATATGTATCCAGAAATATTTAATTTTGCTATTTTACCTAAACTGCCACTTGCCGCAGTAATCAAATAATCACTATCAACAAAAACACTTTTTGTAGTTCCCAGGTCGGTCAGAAATTCATCTGTATCATACAGGAAATTATTTTTGGTATATTTTGTAATATCAGAAATTTTTATCCAATGATGTGGTGTTCTCTTTGACGACCAGTATTCCGGACTTCCTTTAGGCCTTGGAGAAGCACCTCTTTGTATACCAATCATTGTGCTTAATCTTGTCCAACACCAACTTTCTGGTATCTCAAACGGTATTTCATCATCAATGCAACACTCAATTCCGTCCAACTTCTCATAATGAGAATCATGGTATGCTACATTTTAAAATCACATCTGTCCAATAGGACCTCTAATTGTTCGACAATGCGTATCTGTTCATTATATGGAGGTAATGCTACTAAATATTTTTTAATTTCACCCATACCTAAATCAGGAACCCCAATGGATTGTCTTGCCTTTATTGAATGGAGTAGTATCAGAGGACTTTCCAAATAATAACGAATATATGGAGCATAAACCCAAAGTGGACGAACAACGCAACATGAATATGATACTAAGAATTCTCTGTCTATTTCTACCAGTCTTGCTTTTCCTAATGCAGCACCGATTCGAGAGTAAATAATGTCGTGTTTCTGCGGCAAAGCCTTTCTGGATAGGTATCTATATCTTTCTCATCAATTTCGCAATATGGTACTGTTTGCCATACAACACTATTATCTTGAATATCACTAATTCGCACCATTTTTATGCGACCATTCTCTTTCGCAGGTGCGTTATAACCATACTGAATTGATTCGGATAATGTTCCCCAGCGTACCCACTCCCAGCTCTCCGGAATCTCAAACGGCACCTCATCCGCTATGCACACTGGTTCATTCTTGCCGATTTTCTCATAAGGCAAGTTATCGGCACCACGAAAGATATAAGAAGGGTTCTTTTCCTTCTTGATTTTTCCATCTTTGATAAGCTGTTCTTTTTCTTTACTTATTCTCTCCAGCAATACAGAAGCAGGTTCATCATTTGGGTCTTGCGGAACAAGTTTACCCTGAACAGCCATCTGTAATATTGAATTTTTCAACTGTTGTCCAGTCATTATTCTTCCTCCAAATCAATTCCCAATATTTCTGTAATCTGAGCCAGAATGCGGTCAATATCTGCATTCAGACTTGCTCGCTTTTCCTGATACTGCTGAATCAGCTCCTTAGGTGGCAGAATTTCTTCTTCCTCGTGAGGGTATCCGCAAAGGTCGATATTATAATTTCTCGCAACAATCTCTTCTGCCGTGTATTTCTTTGCCTTGTCAAAACCATCTACATTGATTTCTTCTCTGTTGTTCCACCATTCAATAGCCGATTCAAAATGTTTGAGCTCCATTGCCTTCGTCTTAGAAAAATTCTTGTATCCTTCCGGCATGTCCAGACGATAGAACCAAATTTCTTCTGTCGACTTTGTATGATCGAAGAACAAGATATTTGTTGTAATAGAGGTATATGGGGCAAATACACTGTGCGGCATACGAATTACAGTATGCAGATTAAATTCTGAAAGCAGCTTTTTCTTAATGGCAACCTTGGCATTATCTGTACCGAACAGAAATCCATCCGGCAAAATAACTGCCGCACGACCATTCTTTTTCAACCGATACATAATAACAGACATAAACAGGTCGGCGGTCTCACTGCTTGCCAAATCTGCCGGAAAATGATTTTTCACTTCTGTTTTCTCATTGCCACCGTATGGAGGATTCATCAGAATAACATCAAACTGATCATCCACGGTGTAATCCAGTACATCCTTCAACAGAGAATTATCATGGTAAATCTTAGGCACATCAATCCCATGCAGCAACATATTGGTGATACACAACATATAAGGGAACTGCTTTTTCTCAATACCGTAAATAGAATTATCATATGCTTCCTGATCTTCTGTTGTTTTTACCTTTTTAGAGAGTTCTTTCAGCCAGCTCGTGAGAAAGCCACCCGTACCACAGGCAAAATCTGCAACATGTTCGCCAATCTGAGGATTAATCATCTTTGCCATAAAATCCGTTACAGCACGAGGCGTATAAAATTCTCCGGAAGAACCGGCACTTTGCAGTTCTTTCAAAATGGTTTCATAAATCTCGCCAAAGGCATGGCTTTCTTCATAATCTCCAAGATCAAGGTCATCTATCACATTGATAACCTGACGAAGCAAAACGCCATCTTTCATATACTGATTTGCATCAGCAAAAGTTGTTTGCACGATGGCTTTCTTTATTGGGGTTGATGAATCAACTTTGACACCCGGAATGATTATTTTTCCGGTGGCATCCTTGATGTCATTTCCTTTTAATACAGGAAATAGTGTGTTATTCACAAAGTTTAACAATTTATCACCTGTTAAAGCTGTTCCTGTATGATCGTCAACAGCCCAGTTCTGCCAGCGACACTCTTCCGGAATAATAGAAACATACTCTTCATCATCCCATTCCCAATCCTGCTCTTTTGCATCATATACTTTCAAAAAGAGCATCCATGCAATCTGCTCAATACGCTGGGCATCACCATTGATACCGGCGTCATTTCGCATAATGTCACGAAGTCTTTTTACAAATCCCGATAAATTACTCATCTTCTATACCGCCTTAATTTTTTGTTTTCCTGAAACTTATACAGCTTCATCTGCATAAATTGCTTCTTCAAGTTCTTTGACTGCCTGCATATAACCGGCTTTTCCTCCAAAATATCCGGCAATTTTTGCAGGTTTTCCGAGTTTCTGGAACGGATCAAGTTTTAAAATCTCTGTTTTTTCAATTTCATAAATTCCAGTATTCATATACTTATCAAGAAGACTTTCCAGCACTTCTCTTGCAATACCACTATATTTGCTGAGAAAATCCTTTTTCTTCACATTGTTGGCTCGCTCCTTACGGGTCAACGGTTTCTTGTCAAATGCTACATGGCAGATAAAATCAAAATCATCCACATCTGCCATACCCTGCTCTGATTTCATCAATTCCAGATCAATACCACGTTCCAACAACATTTCCCTGATTTTTTCTTTCTTTTCTTCCTTTGACCATTGACGAATGAAATTATCCAAAGAGGCGTATTCTCCACGGATATTTTCTTTTGTATAATCCACAATACTTTCCTGTCGAAGTAATTTCCCATTTGCATCATATACCGATACCGTTTTGTGGATAATATCTACCTTGCAACCATCACGGCTGACAATAGGTTTGGGATTTTTCGGTCCCGGTGGTTCAATCGGAACAGGTGGATCATCTGGTCCAGGAGTAGGTGGTGTTTTCTGTCCTCCCGGCGTGAATCCAGGATCAATCATAATCGGACCGTCCCAGTCAGGATCAGCAAATAATCTGGTAACATTGCGGAAATCCATAACAACAAAATGTGTTTTTCCTTCTTTTTCACGCAGCCTGGTGCCACGTCCGATAATTTGCTTAAATTCTGTCATGGAACCAATCATTTCATCCAAAACAATCAGCTTTGTCATTTTACAGTCTGCACCGGTAGATAAAAGTTTTGATGTAGTCGCAATTACCGGATACGGTGCTGAGACAGAAATAAAATAATCCAATTTCTTTTTACCATAATCATCACTGCCTGTAATACGCACAACATAATCTGGATTTTCTTTCACCATATCAGAGTTCAGATTAACCAATGCTTGACGCATACGTTCAGCCGCATCTTCTGTTGCACAAAATACAATCGTTTTTGCCATTCTGTCCGTACTTTTCAAATAACGAGTAATCTCAGATGCCACCTGTTGAATACGATCTTCGATGATAATATTGTAATCATAATCACTATTAGTATAAATGCGATCTTCTATTTCATTACCATAAATATCTCGCTGTCCCTTACGAGGTCTCCATCCTTCCCCAATATCTGTCATAATATTGATAACCTTGAACGGAGCAAGGAAACCATCTTCAATGCCTTCTTTCAGGCTATACATATAAACAGGTTCACCAAAATAGCTGAGATTGGAAATATACTTTGTTTCCTTCGGTGTGGCAGTCATACCGATCTGGGTAGCAGAACTGAAATATTCCAAAATTCTGCGCCAGCGGCTTTCCTCTTTTGCAGAACCACGATGACACTCATCTACAATAATGAGATCAAAAAAATCTGGTGTAAAAAGCTCACTAAAATGTTCCTTGTCATCGTCACCAACCAACTGCTGATACAGAGAAAAATACACCTCATACATTCATAAATAAAATTATTTTCTATTCCTCTCATCTACTTCCTCCCTCGTAAACTTTGCTACACCACCAATTTTATAGAACTTCCAAATTAAGCCTTCAGTCTGTCTATAATTATCTTCTTATTTGCTCTGTTACTGCTATCATCTCTACTTATAAAAAGCATACTCCCGTCAATATCAATACCAAATTTTCTTACTTTGCTATCTCTAAAAAGTATTTTCTAAAAATTTCCTTTTCTGCTAGTTCTTCCTTGGTTTCCCCCAACAAAAAAATTCACAAACGACCAATGCCCTTACGCATCATATCTTTTGTGAACTTCTAATTTCTTTTTATCATATTTACTTAGCTTTTTCATAACTTTTCTCTCCCCCCAAAATTCTATATAAATATTATGCATCTCCTTTCTCCAAATTGCAACCTTTTTTAATAAAAACCGTCAAAATCTCCCCTCTTATCAATCTGCTTCACGCCCCAATTCGACAATACTTTCTATGATTCCTGTTTTATACTTATACCTCTATCCTTATCTAATTATTTTTCCATCACAAAAGAGCACAGAATCTCTTCCATGCTCTTATCTTACAACTTTCATCTATCTAATTATCTTCCGGCTGAACTTCCTCTTCCTCAGAATCCTTATCCCCGGACTCTTCTTCCATCCTCATCACGATTTCTTCCTCTTCTAACACTTCTTCTTTCTGCGCTGCATCCTCCGGCACATCTCCTTCTTCTAAAACCACACTTTCTTCCTGCACCGCATCTTCCACAACTACTGTCTCGCCCTGCTCTGCATTTTCTGTATCTTCCGTGCCTTCATCTGAAGCAAAAACGTCCTCTTCCGCTTTCTCCTTCTCCTCTTCTTCCGTTTCTTCCCCTCCCCCATCCTTCCGGAACTTCTCCCGGAACTGCTCTTTCTTGGCTGCCACAGCGTCCTTGAGGGCAAGCTTCTTCTCTTCGCGGTTTTCTAAGGCTTCCTGCTTCTTTGCGTCACGGAGTTTTTGCTGTTCTTCGCGCTGTGCGGCTTTCTTAAGCTCTTTTTCCTGGCGCTGCTCTTCTTTGATGCGAAGCTTCTCGGCTTTATCCTGCTCCTTCTGCTGCAGGCGGTTCTGGCGAAGCTCGTCTTTCGCCTGCTGCTTCTGGCTCTTCTTGACCTGTTTTTTGGCGGAACGCTCGATAGAACGGATCATGCTCTTGGCATCACCGACTCTGCGGCGGGCACTGCGGTATGGATCGTAGAGGAAATAGGATGCTGTGGTAAGTGCCAGCAGCACCAGTCCTACGATAAGGCAGATTGGAAGCAGGAAATCGTAGAAGCCGTACTTTAATTCATAGCCGATAAAGAGAACCAGCATCACCGGGAAAACTACTGCAGAGAAAATATCGCAGATGAGTCTCCAGAGAAAGAAGCACTGCTTCTGGTGTACAAAAATGGCTGCCTGCACGCCGGTAAAGAACATCAGCATCAGACAGATTTGTGATGTGATTCCATGTAAAAAGCCTACAAAGACGCACAATGCCAGTGAAAAGAAAAACATGGCAAGGGCGTAGCCTCTGCGGTATGCATATTTGTATTCCCGCATTCCCTCTCGCTTATCTGCACTCAGGTCATGGATTTCATATACCCGGTCATTGACCCGCTCCTTCATGTCCTCCCGGTATTTGCGGCCTTCTCTGGCATGTGCCATATTTTCGTCCATGTCTTCGTCCAGTTCCTGCAACATTTTCTGTTCCATAAAAATCTGCTGCAGCAACTCATCTTCCCGCTCTCTGCGCTTTGTGATTTCATCCTGAATCCAGCTTGCCTTCTGCATCTGGAGACTCTCTTTCATCCATTGTTCCTTTTCCATATTTTCACCCATAGCTGCCTTCTCCGTTTCGTACGCTTCCATTCTGTTCTGTTTCTAATCAATCAAATCATTCTGAAATCTCGACAAATGCTCATAAGGAAGAATCAGTCTTCCCCGGTATAAGCCGCAGCCGTCATTCATCAGGCTGTTGCTTACTGCTGTAAACATGTCGACATTCACACCGGAAAGCTCCAGTTCCTGCAAACGCCTGCACCGTTCATAAGCTTCATCAAAATAAATGCATTCTCCCTCCGGGATGGTATCCCGGCGTGCTCTGGATGCTTCCTGCTTTTTCTCATAATTAATATGATTGGCGGAACCGATTTCTGCAATGTCATCCATCTGCTTTGTGCGAAGCTGCATTTCCACATAACATCTCGCACTGTTATCATAAAAAGTAATATGTAAGGATTTGTAATCGTCCTCCTTTTCGCTGGTGATATAATCCCGGTAATATGGTTTTACAGCATCATCCAAAAGCGGGGAACTGCTTCTTAAGACACCGCCTGTCGGCTCTGCCGTAAATCCACGCTCCTCTAAAAACTGTGGCAGCACATTTGCAATCTGATAAAGGTGCTTTAATTCCTCTTCTTCGCGGTTCTCATGATTTTTCAAATGACACCGTGGCATGGAAATCACAATCCGGTATGCAATCAGATCACGGAAGCAGTTCAGCTTTTCCTTTAATTCTGCAATGTCCGGATAGCTTTTATGCTTTTTATAATAATCATAAATATACTCTACAATATAGCCGTTGAATTTGCCCTCCGCACGAATCAGTGACTTGATTCTTCCTTTAAAAGTAAAGGAAAGATAAGGATATTCCATTGCCATATATTTGTAGAACTCACGGATTTTCTGGGACTGCGCTGTCAGGAAATCATTGTGCTCTAACAATTCCATAATCTGAATCAGGAAATTGCAGTGCACCAGATCCACTTCATTTTTTGATACTTTTGCGGATGCCCGGAGGTCCTGCGTATACTTTTTCAATATCCGGAACACCGTTGCTCCGGAGTATAAGTAATCATTTAATGTAACCATTTTTCCTCGCTAAAATATCTTTTTATTTCAAATACTCTGCCAGTTCATATACCCTGTTTCTTGTTAATTCTGCCGCCTTATCATTTTCCAATAATGGCTGCA
>ERZ825525.2353-NODE-2353-length-12557-cov-4.693089_pt1 | contig 12557 bp, 12 predicted proteins | sample MGYA00519930_ERZ825525 | MGnify/ENA primary metagenome ERZ825525 (study PRJEB31778, sample SAMEA3449203) | human gut metagenome | biome: human gut; feature: human-associated habitat; material: faeces | place: United Kingdom | collected 2010/2012 ... | reverse complement strand
ACCATTGCCAAGTATCTGGAAGCCTATGAGCTGCTGACCGGCAAGAAGCTGTAAGGCTCCCGGAAATTCCGACCACCGCCCGCTTTGGGGAAGACCAGAGCGGGCGGTTTTTGCGTTGCGGTGTTTTACCTCTTGAACAGGGCGGTGGGTGGTGTTACAATAGCACAAGAAACGGGCACATTTTCGGCCCTTTGGTGTAAGAAAAAGGAAGCCGTGCGGACGGCGAAAGGAAACGATCAAATGGAGATCAGCACGCGGGAGAAACTCTTGCAGACCATCAGCAGGTACATCATCATCACCCTGAGCATCAGCATCATGACCATCGGCGTATACTTCTTCAAATTCCCCAACAACTTCGTCTTCGGCGGCGTGACCGGCGGCGCAGCCCTTGTGGCAAAGCTTACCCCCCTGTCGGCCTCGGCCTTCTCGTCGTGGGCAAACGTCATCCTGCTCGTTCTGGGCTGGATCTTTCTCGGCAGGAATTTTGCCATCAGCACCGGCTGGGCCACCGTCGTTATGAACGTGGAGCTGGCTGTGTTCGAAAAATATGTCCCCCTCAGCGGCCCCCTGTCCGACCAGCCCATGCTGGATCTGGTCTTCGCCATCGCCCTGCCTGCCATCGCGTCGGCACTGCTCTTCAATGTGGGCGCCTCCTCCGGCGGCACCGATGTCATCGCCCTTATCCTGAAAAAATATACCCATATGCAGAACACCGGCGAGGCCCTCTTCATCACCGACCTTGCCATGGTGCTGGCAGCCTGCTTCGTGTTCGACCTCTACACCGCCCTTTACTCCTTCGTGGGCCTGACGGTGAAGAGCCTTGTCGTCGATGCGGTGCTGGAACAGATGAAGATGTGCAAGGCCATCCTCATCATCTGTGACGACAAGGACCCCATCTGCGACTTCGTCATGCGGAAGCTGGTGCGCGGTGCCACCTACACCCCCTGCTACGGTGCCTACACCGACCGCCCCCACTACATGATCTATACCACCCTTACCCACCGCGAGGCCCTGCAGCTACAGGCCTTTATCCACAAAGAGAACCTCAACGCCTTCATCTCGATGCTCAGCACCACCGAGGTGTTCGGCAAGGGCTTCAATCACGCATAAAAAATAATCAGCAGGATAAGCACATCTGTGTCATTCCTCGGAGAGGAATGATGCAGGTGTGCTTTTTCTTTGGTCTGCTTATTCAGCTCCGCCCGCAGCAGCTTGGCGTCCTTGCCGCTGAGGACATCCTGTTATCTTAACGGCATTGCCTGCAAAGGAGGGCTTTTTTGTTTGCGCTCAAATGTGCTATAATAAGAAAAGCGTTGTTATTTGGTGAGGAGGCTGGAATCGAATGGACTTAAAGGAGCAAAAGTACGTCTGCACCCTTGCGGAGTGCAAGAGCCTGACCCGCGCCTCGGAGCGGCTGTATATCTCGCAGCCTGCACTGAGCCTGTACATCAATAATGTGGAAAAGAATCTGGGTGCGCCGCTGTTCGAGCGGAATGGCCGGAAATTCGAGCTGACGTGGCTGGGCAAGCAGTATGTGGAAAAGGCTTCTCAGATGCTGGAGCTGGAGCGGCAGTTCGAGGCGGTGATGCGGCAGACGGAGCAGGAGAGTGCCGGGCAAGTGCGTATCGGTATCGCACAGCGGCGCGCCATCTGGTTTCTGCCTGCGGTGCTGTCGGTGTACGAGCGGGAGTGGCCGCAGGTGGATGTGGTCATCCGGGAAGGAAATCTGGCCGATTTGACCATCATGCTGAAAAACCGGGAGCTTGACCTTGTGGTGCTGAGCCAGAGCGATGTAACGTCCGAGATGGAGACTGTCCCACTGGGCATGGAAGATTTTCTGCTGATGGTGTCCGGAGACCATCCGCTGAACGAAAAGGCGGTTCCCGTCGAAGGCTCAAAGCTCGACTTCCTTGACCCGCACCTTCTGAGCGGTGAGACGATATTTCTGAACACCGAGATGCAGAGCGCCCGGCGGGTGGAAGAGAAGATCCTGAAAGATTACAAGGTCAAGCCGGGACGCATCCGGGTGATACGCAATATGGAGCTTGGCGCACAGCTGGTGGCCGAGGGTCTGGGTGTGGGCTTTATCCGGCAGGGCTATCAGAAGAACATCCACTATCCGAAGCCGGTGAAATATTACACCATCGATAGTTCCAGGTACGGACAGGATGTTGTGGTGGCCTACCGTCAGGATGTGGAGCTGACCAAACCCATGCGAGCTATGATCATGCAGATGAAGGATGCGGCAGAGGAGTATTTGGAGTTCTGATAAACTAAACATAAGAATTCCAAAATGAAGATATAATTTTTTCAAAATGTACAAAGCGCCTCCGATTTGGTAAACTGAAAGTACCAAAAATGGAGGTGCTTATTATGTTGGAGGAAAAACTAGAGCGAAGCGTTGAGCAGAGCGCAGCTGCCCTGACTGCAATGGCAGACGACTTCTTCGACCACCCGGAAGTGGGTCAGCAGGAGTTTCATGCATTTGAGACCCTGACCGGCTGGCTGGAAAAAGAAGGCTTCACTGTGGAGCGTGGTATTGCTGGTATGAAGACGGCGTTCCGTGCCGTCTGGAAGCACGGCGAGGGCGGCCCGAACATCGGCCTGCTCTGCGAGTACGACGCTCTGGCCGGTCTGGGCCACGCCTGCGGCCACCATATGCAGGGGCCGGCCATTCTGGGCGCAGCCAAGGCACTGAAAGATGCAGCCATCGACGCACCGTATACCATCACGGTCTACGGCACACCTGCTGAAGAGACCATCAGCGGCAAGGTCGTGATGCTGGAAAACGGCTGCACCTTTGAGGAGCTGGATGTGGCGCTCATGATGCACGGCGGCCCGGCTACGCAGGTGGATGTCAAGTCGCTGGCGCTCAACAAGCTCAAGATCATCTACCGCGGTGTCTGCTCTCACGCAGCGCTCAAGCCCGAAAAAGGTCGCAGCGCACTGGATGGCCTGATTCTGGCTTGTCAGGGCGTCGAGTTCCTACGGGAGCATGTTCCCTCGGACGTTCGGATGCACTACACCATCGTCAACTGCGGCGGCACGGCGGCAAATGTGGTGCCCGGCTATGCAGAAGCGAGTATGTATGTCCGCTCCTACAGCCGCACCGATCTGGACGGCGTGGTGGCCCGCGTCAAGAAGGTATTGCAGGGTGCGGCCATGATGACAGAGACGGAAGTGGAGATCATCGAGGAAAAGAGCCTCGACAACAAGATCCCGGTGCTGTCCCTCAACGAACTGGTGATGGAGCAGGCCGAGAAGGTCAAAGCTCCCTGCATCCGTCCGGCCCGCCAGAAGACCGGCTCCACCGACTTCGGCAACGTGATGCGCCATGTGCCCGGCACCTGCATCCGCGTGGCCTTTGTCCCGGAGGGGGCAGCAGCTCACTCGCAGGAGTATCTGGATGCCGGCAAGACCGAAGCGGCCCATAATGCGGTGGTCTACGGCGCAAAGATTCTGGCTCTGACGGGCGCACAGCTCATTGAGAACCCGGAAAAGCTGGAAGCCATCAAGAAGGAGTTCCATGAGAATCTGGCCAAAGAACTGCACGGCCAGAGCTGACGCTTTGGCGCGTCAAAAGAGAGGAGAAAATTATGGAAACGAAAAAGAAGCAATTCAAGATGCCGCATACCTTCGTCATCATCGGCATCATCATCCTGTTTGCGGTCCTGCTGACCTGGATCATCCCGGCAGGCTCCTACACCCGCTTCGAGAACGAAGCAGGCATTAAGGTCATCGACCCCAACGATTTCAACTACATTGATAAGACTCCCGTCAACCCGCTCGAAATTCCGCTGTACATCGTCAAAGCCTTCATCAAGCGCATTGATCTGATGCTGGTCATCATGTTCGCAGGCGGTGCCTTCCACATCCTGACCAAGACCGGCGCACTCCACGCCGTGGTTGCCAAGATGGCAAAGATCTTCTCCACCCGCGTCTATCTGTTCCTGCCTATCCTGACGCTGGTGTTCGGCCTCATCTGCACCACGCAGGGCGTCAACCTGTTCATTGCCTTTGCACCGATCATGGTCATGATGGCTTTTGCGATGGGTCTGGACTCCATCACCGGTGCATCCATCATCCTGCTGGGCGGCGCTATCGGTTTCTCCACTGGCCCTCTGAACATCAACACCACCATCGTGGCTCAGAAAATTGCCGGTCTGCCGCTGTATTCCGGCGTGGGATACCGCTTTATCTGCTTTGCTGTGTTCTATGTTATCACGAACATCTACCTCATCCGCTACGCACTGAAGATCCAGAAGCATCCCGAACTCAGCCCCATGTACGAGATCGACAAGACCAGCGAGTTCCGCAATGCTGCTGACCTCGACTCCTTCGGCAAGCTGGACGCCCGCAAGATCCTCATCATGCTGGTCTTCTTCGCATCCCTTATCCTCATCGTCTACGGCGGCATCAAGCTCGACTGGGATATGTCTGAGACTGCATCTGTCTTCCTCGCACTGGCTGTCATCGAAGGCGTGCTGGGCGGCTTTGGCCCCTCCGCGATTTCCAAAGAGTTCCTTGAGGGCTGCAAGAAGATGCTGGGCGCTGCCTTCATCATCGGCATGGCACAGGCGATCAGCAGCATCATGAACGCCGGTCACATCACCGATACCGTTGTCCACGCACTGGCAAACGGCCTGAACTTCGTCCCCACCATCCTGCTCGGACCCGCCATGCTGCTGGCAAACACCATTATCAACGTCTTCCTGACTTCCGGCAGCGGTCAGGCCGCAGCTGTCATTCCCATTCTGGCACCTCTGGCCGACCTCGTGGGCGTTACCCGTCAGACCGCAATTCTTTCCTTCAACTTCGGCGACGGCTTCTGCAACTACGTCCTGCCCACTTCCACCGCTCTGATGGGTATCATCAGCGCTGTGAACATTCCCTATGACCGTTGGATGAAGTTCATGTGGAAGCTGTTCCTCATCTGGCTGGCCGTCGGTTCTGTGCTGCTGATGATCGCACAGGCGATCCACCTCGGCCCCATGTGAACTGGAAGGCGGCAAAAAATCAGGCTATGGCGTCAACAATAAAAGAAATCAAAAATCCTTGGATCCGGACGCTGGCTGAGTATGGTCTCATTACGGTCAGCATCTGGATCATGGTCATCGGCATCTACTTTTTCAAATTCCCAAACCACTTTGCCTTCGGCGGCGTGACCGGCTTTTCCACCGTGTTCAGCCAGCTGCTCCACTGCTCGGCAAGTACCTTCACCACCGTTGCCAACTATGCGCTGCTGGTGCTGGGCTTCATCTTTCTGGGCAAGAGCGTCGGCATCCGCACCATTTATGCGACCATCGTTATGTCGGTGAGCTTGCAGGCACTGGACGCTCTGGTGCCGATGCACGGTACTCTGACCGACCAGCCTATGCTGGAGCTGGTATTTGCCATTATGCTCCCGGCTATCGGTTCGGCGATCCTGTTCAACATCGACGCATCCTCGGGCGGTACGGATGTCATCGCCATGATTCTGAAAAAGTACACCAGCATGAACATCGGTTCTGCCCTGATGGCAGCGGATGTGGCGGCTGTGGGCCTCTCGTTTGCAATGTACGGCCCCTCCACCGGTCTGTTCTCCATCATGGGTCTGGTGGCCAAGTCGATGGTGGTGGATAACGTCATCGAAAATATGAACCTCTGCAAGTGCTTCAACATCGTGTGTGAGCACCCGCAGGCCATCTGCGACTTCATCATCCACGATTTGAACCGAAGCGCGACCACCTTTGAAGCGCGCGGCGCGTACTCTGACGCCCACAAGACGGTCATCATGACCACCATGCGGCGCAGTCAGGCCATCCGCCTGCGCAACTTCATCCGCCAGCAGGAGCCGACGGCCTTTATCATGATAGAAAATTCCAGCGAGATCATCGGTAAGGGCTTCAGCCCCGTGTAAAAAAGGATTTTTCCGCAGCAGGCAAAACGCACAGCCAGTGGTTTTGCCTGTTTTGCACTACCCGACCGGATGACATTCCGTACAGGAAAACGGGTGAAGCGGAAGAAAAAATGCAAGGCTTCCATGACCAAATGGAATAAATCTTGTGTACAAGAGAAATTTTTGGCGATTCTTAACGAATATTAAGACGGAAGCTATGCCTTTTGTAAGATTGTCCGATTATGATAGAACCATCAGGAGCGGTGCGGAAGAGCGCCGCCCCGCAAGAACGGTATAATGAATGAAGAAACCACCTGCCAAGGAGGAAAAAAGCATGGAGATCAAGAAAGCAGCCACGGCTGGTACTCTGGAATCCAGCGACTGCATGGTGACCGTGGAGCCGGGCGAGGGCAAGATCGATTTCTCCCTCGAAAGCTCCGTCATCCACCAGTACGGCAACCAGCTGCGCAAGGTCGCGCTGGAGACCCTGAAGAATCTGGACATCGATAACGTCCGCATCACCATCGTGGACAAGGGCGCACTGGACTGCACCCTGAAAGCCCGCATCGAGGGCGCTGTTTATCGCTCTGTTGACCAGTATGAGGATCTGCCTTGGGGAGGTGCCATTCGATGAATAATCCGAACAAGAAGCGCCTGCGCCGCACGATGATGTTCCTCAATGCGCAGAAGCCCGGCCTCATCAAGGACCCGTACATCTATAAGGCCGATTCCCTGATGCTGGACCTCGAGGATGCTGTCGCTGAGAACCAGAAGGACGTGGCCCGCTTCAGCCTGTACCACGCCCTGAAGACCGTGGATTACCGCGGCGCCGAGCGGGTCGTCCGCATCAACGGTCTGGACACTCCCTACTGGCGTGAAGACATCCGTGCCTGCGTGGCCGGCGGCTGCGACTCCATCCGTATCCCCAAGACCGAGCACGCCGAGGATGTCCGCCGCGTGGCTGCCGCCATCGCCGAGGACGAGAAGACCTATGGCCGTCCCGAGGGCGAGGTGCTGATCATCGCCGCTCTGGAGTCTGCCCGCGGCGTCATGAACGCTCTGGAGATCTGCGAGTCTGACGAGCGCCTGTTCGGCATCGCACTGTCCGGCGGCGACTACACCAAGGACCTGCAGACCCACATCACCGGCACCGGCATCGAGCTGATGGGTGCCCGCCAGCAGATGATCATTGCCGCCCGTGCAGCAGGCGTGCAGTGCTTCGACACCGTCTACACCGACCTGAAGGATATGGATGGCTTCCGCAAGGACGTGGAGAACATCCACCTGATGGGCTTCGATGGCAAATCCATCATCAACCCCCGTCAGATCCCCATCGTGCATGAGATCTTTACTCCCACCCAGAAGGACATCATCTTCGCCGAGAAGGTCGTCAAGGAAATCGACTCCAAGAAGGCTCTGGGCATCGGCGTCTTCACCGTGGACGGCAAGATGATCGACATCGCCTTCTACGACGGCGCAAAGCGCACTATCGATCTGGCCAAGGCATCCGGCGTGTATAAGGGGGATTTGTGATTATGTTGAACGCAGTAGGCAGAGAAATTCCCGAAGAGATCCTCGAGCGCACCGGCAAAGAGGTCTTTCAGGGCAACAACTATAAGGACGGCAAGGCTTTCCAGAAGGCCAGCCCGAAAGTCACCCCCGTGATGCGCAACGACCACGATAAGATGGTCCAGAACATCCACGAGGCCCTCGTCAAGTGCAACGCCCACGACGGCATGACCGTTTCCTTCCACCACCACTTCCGCGAGGGCGACCTCGTGGTCTGCATGGTGATGGAGGAGATCCACAAGATGGGCTTCAAGAACATCACCCTGAGCGCAAGCTCTCTGGGCAAGGCCCATGACGCCCTCGTCCCCATGATCGAGGATGGTACCATCGTCAACATCGAGTCCTCCGGCGTCCGCGGCAAGATCGGCGATGCCATCTCCCACGGCAAGCTGAAGGGTCTGGCTACCATGCGCAGCCACGGCGGCCGTGTCCGCGCCATCGAGACCGGCGAGACCCATGTGGACATCGCCTTCATCGGTGCACCTTCCTGCGATGAGTACGGCAACTGCTCCGGCATGGGCGGCAAGACCAACTGCGGCGTGCTGAGCTACGCCTATGTGGACGCCGAGATGGCTGACTATGTCGTCGCTGTCACCGATTGCCTCGTGGATTACCCCAACTACCCCGCAGAGATCAACCAGACCAAGGTGGATTACGTCTGCGTCGTGGACCAGATCGGTATCCCCGAGAAGATCGCTACCGGCGCTGCAAAGCCCACCACCGACCAGCGCAAGATCCTGATGGCCGAGTACTGCACGCAGGTCGTTGCAAACACCCCCTACTTCAAGGACGGCTTCTCTTATCAGACCGGTGTCGGCGGCGCATCCATCGCATCCACCATCTCTCTGTCCAAGATCATGGAGGAGAAGAACATCCATATGGGTCTGGGCGTCGGCGGTCTGACCAAGCCCATGTGCGAGCTGCTGGACCGCGGTCTGGCCCGCAAGCTGGTGGATACGCAGGACTTTGACCTCGACGCGGTCAACAACGTCCGCACCAACCCTAACCACTTCCCCATCTCTGCTGGCGAGTACGCAAGCCCGATGAACAAGGGCGCGTTCGTCAACAAGCTGGATTATGTCATCCTGGCCTCTCTGGAAGTTGATACCCACTTCAACTGCAACGTCGTCGTCGGTTCCGATGGCATCATCACCGGCGCACAGGGCGGCCATCCCGATACCGCACAGGGTGCAAAGTGCACCATCGTCATCGCTCCTCTGCTGCAGGGCCGCATCCCGGCCATCTGCACCGACGTGACCACCGTCACCACCCCGGGCGAGAGCGTGGATATCGTCGTCACCGACTACGGCGTGGCCGTCAACCCCAAGCGCCCCGACCTGCTGAAAGCTCTGCAGGACGCCGACTGCGTGCCTCTGAAGACCATCGAGGAGCTGCGCGACATCGCCTACTCCATCGTCGGCGAGCCGGAAAAGGTCCAGTTCGGCGACCGTATCGTGGGCATCATCGAAGCCCGCGACGGCACTGTCATGGACGTCGTCCGCGAAGTCAAGCCTTTCTCTTTCCGCGAAGATTGAGTGATATAGCGTAAAAACGGGTTTGTGGCTTGCCAACCACGCTTCGGAATGGATTCACGGAGATTCCTTCGCTCTTCTCACCCCCGTTTTTGTGTCTGGATACGCACACAAGCTTCATGCGATTCTCCTTTTTCAAGGTTTTGTGTTTTATACCGGCATAAAACCAAAGAGCAGCCAACTGCACCGCGCGCAGCTGGCTGCTCTTCTTTTTGTTTTTTGAAAAAGGATGTTCTTACGGCACGAACCGGTAGCCCACGCCCCGGATGGTGATGATGTGCTGGGGGGTGCGGGCGTTGTCTTCGATCTTGCTGCGCAGACGGTTGATGTAGACCATGATGGCGTTGTCGTCCACAGCGATGAGGTTGCCCCAGATCTGCTCGTAGATCATGTCTTTGGTGAACACCTGCTGCGGGTGGCGGACAAAGAGGAGGAGCAGGCTGCGCTCCTTCTCCGAAAGGTTCAGCTCCACGTTGTTTTTGTAAAAGCGCATGGTGGTGGTGTCGCAGAGGAAGGGGCCGCAGCTGATCTGCTGGCTGTTCTCCTGTGAGAAGCTCTTGCTGCGGCGGATAAGGGCTTTGACCTTTGCGCCTAAGATCTGGGGGCGGAAGGGCTTGGTCACATAGTCGTCTGCGCCCAGAGACAGGCCGTACATGAAATCATAATCCTCGTTGCGGCCGCTGATGATGATGACCGGCGTGGTGACGCCGTTGCGCCGGATGGTCTGAATGACGTCGAAGCCCTCCATGTCTCCCAGCGTGATGTCCATCAGGATCATATCCAGCGTGCCGCTCTGCCGCGCAATGACGTCCAGCGCAGCTGCGCCGCTGTTGACGACGAGGGGGTCCATCTCGTTGCTGATCATAACTTTCGATAAAAGTTTGCAAATTGCTGGATCATCGTCTACAATAAGAACATGATACGACATGATAACTCCCTGTACTTTTCTGACCGGAACGGTTGATTCTGCTTACGCTTACATAGATAAAATTATAACATTTTTAGACAGGAAGAGCAAGACCGCCCCAAAGGAGGATATGAAATGAAGGAGAAAACTGCCCCGAAAAAGACATGGCTCCAGACCCTGCGCGCCCTGTGGGTGCCGCTGGCCATCGGCATCGTGACGGTGGCCGCGCTGGCCCTTGTGGTGGGGGCGGTGTGGCAGGACTACCGCACTGCCCTGATGACCAGCCAGACGCGGCAGATGGAGCTGGTGGTGCAGAGCACCGCCGACAGCATCCGCGTCCTGCTGGAGGAATACGCTGACCGACTGGACTCCATCGCCGAAAAGGTGGCGGCGGATGCAGGTCTCCACCCCACCGTGGCCCGGAGCGACACCATCCGGGACGTCTGGCTGGAAAACAGCAACGGCGAGGTCGTCTACAGCTGCTATGAACTCAGCGCGGTCTGTGATGTCCTTATCACCCGGACAGAGAAGATCTCCTACTGGCAGTACCACAGCGGGGATGAACACTATCTTGTGATGAAAAAACAGGCGGGGGAGAAGACCGTCTGCCTCGTGGTGGACGCTACGGTCATGTACCAGCAGCTCATCTCGGAGATCCACGTCGGCACCAACGGTTACATCATGATAAAGAACGACGACAATCTTGTGGTCATGCACCCCGAGGCCGTCCAGTGGGGCATCAAGGTCGTGGAGGGCCGCCAGCGCATCTATAATAAGGACCGGACGCTGGACCTGAGCAGCCTGAGCGAGCTGCTGCGCGCCCAGCAGGAGGAGGAAGCCGGTACGCTGGATTACTATTCCTACTGGTGGACCGACCCGAGCCTGCCCCGGGTGCATAAAATAAGCGCCTTCCGCCATCTGAAGGTGGGGGACAGCTTCTGGATCGTCAGCGCCGTGGTGGATTATGACGACCTCTACGAGCCGGTACAGCAGAGCTTCGTGAAGGTGGTGCTCATCTTCGGCGGCGTGGCGCTGGTGCTGGTGCTCTTCATGTTCCAGATGTTCCGTCTGCAGGAGCGCGACCGCCGGAGCGCCACCGAGATCAGCGATTTGAAGACCCTGAACCAGACCCTCGAAGAGCTGCACCGCAGCGAGGAATCGCTGGCCCATGGGCAGCGGCTGCAGATGATGGGCACCCTTACCGGCGGCATCGCCCACGAGTTCAACAACTTCCTCACCCCCATCACCGGTTATGCCGACCTCATCATGGCCGACGCCGACCCGGGCAGCGAGATCTATGACAACGCGATGGAGATCAGCGAGGCGGCCCAGAAGGCGCAGGAGGTCGTGAAACAGATCTCCTCCATGAGCCGGAAAAACGTGGAGACGGTCTACGACGCCGTGTCGGTGGAGGGACTGCTCCATCGGACGAGGAAGCTGGTGGAGACCAACTGCCCGAAGAACGTGGAGTTGAAGGAGAAAAATGAGCTGAGCGGCGAATGCGTTCTGGGCAATGCGACACAGCTGCAGCAGGTGCTGCTGAACATCAGCATCAACGCCATCCACGCCATCGGCGCCGAGGGCGGAAGGCTGACCATCCGGGGCAGTGTCGTGCCCCGCAGGGAGCTTGAGGCCCTCTTCCCGGAAGAAAAGATCTCGGAAGAGTGGCCCAACTACGTTTGCCTCAGTGTCACCGACACCGGCTGCGGCATGGACAAGGAGACGATGCAGCACATCTTCGAGCCCTTCTTCACCACCAAAAAGACCGGCGAGGGCACCGGCCTCGGCCTTGCTCTGGCGGACCAGATCATCCGCACCCACCGGGGCCGCATCCGGGCGGAGAGCACCATCGGCAGAGGCACCACCTTCTACGTCTACCTGCCGGTGCTGGAGCAGCAGCAGGAGCGGGAACAGCTACAGTGGGGTGTGGACAGCAAGCTGCGCATCCTTGCGGCGGACGACAATAACAAGGTCCTCGACCTGCTGGACAAAGACCTCAGCGCTCTGGGCCTGAGTGTGTCCACCTGTTCCCGCCGGGGCGAGCTGCGCCAGCTGCTGGAGCAGCAGCCTTTCGACGTCCTCGCCATCGACGAGAGCCTTGCCGGCAGCAGCGGCGTGGACTTCTGCATGGCCATCCGGGGCCGCTACCCCGGCATGACCCGTATCGTCATGACCAACTCGCCTACCCGGGAGATCGTGGACGCCCGCAGCCACGGCGTCATCGACGGCTATATCGTCAAGCCCGTGTCGGCGTCCACCCTGCTGGCCCAGATACGGAGCAGCAGGAAGGAATGAGGGCTGCGCGCAAAGGCTCTCCCTTTGGGAGCAACAGCGACGCCCGCCGCCAGCGGCGGAAACAGGGAATCGCTGTTGGGGCTGCGGATGCTGGGTGCCGCAACCCGGGCAGTGGCATTGCAAGGCAATGACGGAGAGGGCAAGCCCATCTCCCAAGGGCATCTACACAGCGATACGCACCGGCTTTTGTCAGAGCGATGCTATCGCTGTGTTTTTGTTTTTCTGTAACGGCCTTGCCCTCTCAGTCTCGCTCCGCTCGCCAGCTCCCCCAAAGGGGGAGCCATTGGCAGGTCGGTCAGGCCCACGCGGGACGAGCAAAGCTTGATTTTATCGGAAACAGTAGTGCCCTGCTACAGAGGGCAGCAGCTTCGGGACA
>ERZ825525.2349-NODE-2349-length-12585-cov-10.590822_pt1 | contig 12585 bp, 13 predicted proteins | sample MGYA00519930_ERZ825525 | MGnify/ENA primary metagenome ERZ825525 (study PRJEB31778, sample SAMEA3449203) | human gut metagenome | biome: human gut; feature: human-associated habitat; material: faeces | place: United Kingdom | collected 2010/2012 ... | reverse complement strand
CGAAGGGAAAATCGAGAAAATGAGTGAACCTGTACAGGTTTACACTGCTTGCCAAGTATGTCTCCTTTCACTTAGCACGATACACTGCAATCCATTTTGCTAAAAGCTCCGAAATGTACAATTTTTTATATTCAGGAACCTCTCCATATTCCATCGTAATATATTTCAACACTATAGAGATCACTTCATTTTCTGAATGCCCTAAAAGTTTGCTAAAATACTGAAGTGCCGCTATATATTTTTTTAATGTTCGTCCGTTAGTTGTAGATGAATTAGGTTTTAGCCCTTCGTAAAGAAGGTGTGCTGCGCCAACCACACTATCAGCGAACCTTCGCTCTCCAAAAGCAGACATGGGTAATATGTCTGCAATCTTTGAAACAGAGATTCCATACTTTTTGTTTTGAAAGCGCATTATGATTAACTGATCTGATGTGGCCAACTCTACTCCAACAGGAGAACTTCCTAGATAAATTAAGATAAAATAACATAAATTTTTATGCTTTTTCTGCCACTCTTGATAGTAATCCAATTTGATTGCTCTTCCAGTAATGCCGTTACCATACTTGTGGTCATACTTTTCTGATCTTTCATCCAACTCCACACGTATTGAGGGGAGACTTTGAGAGACCGCTGACAGTAAAGTAATATCATTGCAAGAAATACGCATTCGCATTTTTAAAAATTCAAAACCAATTGATGAGAATAATTCAATGGTATCTTTGAGTATTTTGCAAAGCAGACTTGCAGGAACGAAAGCTCCGTATGAATCAAATGTTGTTGGGTACTGAGATTCTCGTTCCTCATTGTAGTAGTCAGAAAGCGTTTGAGTGCGCATACAGTGCTGAATAGCAAATACGCAGTGATTTGAAGAAAAATATGGTTTAAATAAGTTTGTTGCCGAATTGATCAAATAAACGGAACGATCTACATGGGAAGAAATTGGCACTGGAGCGAGCCTTTGATACCCTTTGCTTTCAAAAAAATTAATAAATGAGCATTCTAACTTGTGATGAATTTTCAAGTAAGGTGTCTTATTTTCCATGATTCAGTTTTCCTTATCGTTTTGGGATAATAAATTCAAATATATTGTTTGAAGTCGCTTGGCTTCAATAAAAATATTATAGCCAGCCTTCTCTATAAGGGCACTAGTATCTATCCGTGGGTATGTTACATATTTGAGAATTGTTTCGGCCCAATGTGCATTTGAGTCCTCTAATGAGATGAACTGTACAGGGTCAGTCATTTGGGTTTCACGAGATACAGCATCTGAGAACACACACGGTAGGCCAGCAGCTTGCGCTTCAACACCCGAAAGGGTAAGTCCTTCAAACAACGACGGCATTACAAACACATCCATTGCCTGATACCAATAAGGCATATTGGCTTGCTCTCCAACTAAAAGAACCGCATCAGATATTCCTAGTTCGCCGACTCTATTTATAATTGTTGGCAAAAGTTTCCCGTTTCCAATGAGAAGTAACTTCGCATTGCGCTTTTTATCATGTACTTCCTTGAAAATTTCTAGTAATCGCAAATGATTTTTTTGTTCCTGAAATCGCCCAACATGGCCTATTACAAAACATCCTTCAATATTAAGTTTTGCTCGCATGTGCCGCCGAATTGAGGGATTCCATACAAAAGCAGCAGAAGGAATTGCATTTCGAATCAAAGTACCTTTTTCCCCCCAGCAGTCGTCCCCGAAGAAAAATCTGCCAGCCATATCACTACAGCCAAAATAGTGTGTTGCTGTCTGAGGTAGGAGTTTTATAAGAGCCAAGCGATGCTCGTGCTTATCGTCTGGAACAAATCCTGTGCTATGAGCGTGAGCTATTCTGATTGGGAATCCTGCTTTCATAGCTCCCTGCAGAGGATAATATTGTTTAGCCCCATTATGAGTATGGATAATTGAAATCTCTGGATGGACTTTTAGGAAATCTTCCCAAAAAGACACATAGTCTTGCTCACACAAAAGGTCAGATCCAGGGCGATAAAAGATGCGTCCACCTAGCCTCTGAATCTCTTCGTCATAGTCGCCAGAGAGTTTTTTGTTGCATAGAAAATCAAACTGAACAACAGTACGGTCGATATGGCGATAGTAGTTCATTAAAAAAGTTTCAACACCGGCACGGTGCATATAGCTGACCGAATGAAGAACTCTAATCATATTACAGTCTCCTTTCTGTGCGACGGTTATCGGCGCTGCTATGTCCTATTTTTACGAATCATCATAGAAGCTAATGATTCCTTAGATATAAGATGAGAGTAAGTTTCCTTAAATCTTATATTTTTGAAAATGGTAGATGCATTATTGTAATCTGCAAAATACAATTGCATAAGATCCATAATACTATCTAACGGGGATAATTCCAAAAGTGAGATGAGATCTGAAAATGTCCTACAAACCTCATTCACATCTCTAAGCGCAACATTTTGAACAAGAGAGATGTCGGCAAACATAGACTGAGGGTACCATTCAGATTCAAAAAGTGGGACAATTTTCTTATTGGAACCTTCCGTAAATCCAATGCAGCTTCCACCACATTCAGAAAAAAAGGTCTCAACCATTGGAGCAAGGCAGTGTCCCTTTTTCTTGCTAAAAACAGCAAACGTTCGTGTTCCCAACGATAAGTCCTTTCTGTTATTCCGCTTGTTATCCCATAAATATACCTTGTCGAATTTGCAAGTCCCTTGAAATCCCTCTGTTAACATAGCAGCAATTGTCCCGTTGAAACCACAATCTACCAGTAACATTCTCTCCGAAGTTTCAATTTTAGAATAATAGTACTTTTCTGTGGCCTCCTTTTTAGCCGTGAAATCTGCTTGCAGCGAGGCAGAATAATTGCATAGAATTTGTTCGCATATCTGGCGTTGCCCTTTTATCAATTGTTTAAGATGCAGGGGTGATAGTTCTGATTGAATCTGTTGTTTTAAGGCTTTATCAACAACAGTGATGTTGATGTAATCGGAAAGAGTCCCTTCTTCCGGAAGATAGGTGGCATCCAATCGCCCCCAACAATCACTTTCCTGCAAAATATTACATGCAGCTCTGGAGGTAAGCAGATACTCAGATGGAAGTGAAACAGGGAAAAATTGTTTTAATTGGTCATAGGCTTGCTTCATGAGGAAGCCGTCCCGTGAGGCAAAATAAATGGATTGATATGTTGAGTTTTGCTGAATATCCTTGTTGTTTAAGAGAAATAGTCCTATGTGCAATAACATTGGATATAGGAGCATATGTGCAAAAAATTCCAAAGAAAACGCAATGTGAGTACCAGAACATAGGAAGTTGATAGCTGTTCCGTAAATGAAACTTTCATACAGAGAATTACCGAATAGGGAGAGTGTTTCCTTTCCCCCGTATTGGTTAATTATCAAGTCCCGATTGCTTGGAATATGGACAGCTTTCATCCCAAGCAAAATTGCCGGCGAGTAATCATTCTTTATGCTATCTCCAATATGTAGGTAATAACTATTTGGTACCGATGGTGTCTGGTTAAGCATTACTTGAAAAAGGGCTCCTGTTCGCTTCACGGCTTTTTGCTCACACGAAACTAAGATAGTTGAAATCTTGGTATATCCGCACTTCTCAAGAATTTTTAGCAACTGAGAAGCTGAGTAGTACATATCACTGATGACAATAATCGGCTTTCTGATGCTTTTTGTGTATTCAAATAATATTTTCCCGACTGATTTTTGTGTAATATAGGCAAGATCAAATTCGAATTCTTTTTTAGCAAATTCCTTCGCCAAATAACTTGAAAGTCCCTTCTTTTTGACAACATACTCCCAAATTTCAGATAAAGACAGAAAAGGATTGTCTAGGATAGTCGGTGCATTGAGGCGTTCATGCTCAATATCAATATGATAATCTAGTTTGATGCGTCTAGCAAAAAGACGTAACATATCCTTGGTATGCAGGACAGGTCTGCATACCAAGGTGTCAAATAAGTCAAAACTTACAATTTTTACGGTTTTACTTGAGATTTGTTTTTTGACCGCATTGATGATATCATCCATATTCTCATGTCCATTCAGAAATAGCTTTCTTCGAGTGTGTCCAGCCAATATCTCGACGATATTGGTTGGGAAGGCAATGTTTACAAAATGCGAGAGGCCGAGTGGCAAAGTGAGCATAATCTTCAAAAGAATGTACATCATCCAAGGAAATGCTGTCTTGCTCGCAACATCCCAATTGTTGATTGAAAGTTATGTTAAAGTGTTCGGCGTTTCCAGCGATGGGGCATGGGAAAAGCCTTCCGTTTTTAATAAGTACATAACGAAGCTTCATTTTGCAGTTAGCCAGGTTGTTCTCAGAGTCACCTTGTCCGTCAATACTCAAGGGGTAGAGATTGAAAGACTTGATTGTTTCTTCAGGATGAAATTTCAAATTAACATTGTACTGTTGTGCCAAGCGTTTGATCTCATCCTCATTGAGCTTTATAGGATATCTTGTTACACGAACAAAAATATCATTATTTCTGCAGGAGTTCCAAAACTCTTCGGACATACCGGTAAGAAGAATACCATTAGTTTGAAGCGTTATTTTTATTTCGGGCATTGCTTTACGGGCGAGGCACTGAAGCTCCGCAATTTCCGGATGGAGTAGCGGTTCTCCACCCATAATTTTAAGAGATTTACAATGTCCATTAAATATTAGATTTGCTCTTTTTAGCTGAGACGAAAAATCTTCTTTTGCTATGTAGGATTCCTTTGCAAGAGGAGAAAAGTGAGTACAGGAAGCGCAATTTAAGTTACAGTGCTCTGCTACTTGAATTTCCAAATGTGGAATAAAGTCGATTACATTCACAGAATAATCCTCCTATTATCAATCTGTACGAATACAGATATTAGTATCAAACTCTGGCAGATAGCGGACTTTGATCTCTGTACCGTACATTTCTGTAAGATTCTCTTCTGTCATTAGTTCGCTTACTTTGCCATGCAAAAATTTTTCACCTTTATAAAGCATTGCCACATGTCCTCCCAACATGTATGCGTATTCTGGATTGTGGCTTGTCAAAATGATTGAATATCCATTTTGGTTTAACGACTTGAGCATCTGTATGACCTTATATTGGTTACTATAATCAAGAGCCGAAGTCGGTTCGTCCATGATGATTAATTTGGGCTGTTGAGTAATAGCTCTGGCGATGTAAACAAGTTGTCGTTCACCACCGCTAATTTCGCCCATTAGAGAATCCTTCAATTCATATATTCCTAGTTGCCTCAAGCTTTGTGCTACCAAGGCATAGTCTTCTTCAGTTGGCTGTGCGAGGAAAGATTTGTGTGGATTACACCCCATCAATGTGAATTCCTCCACAGTATAATCAAAATTAAGCTGTGATAGTTGAGGAACATAAGCGACGGCTGCAGCGTATTCCTTTGTAGTATAATTCTGGAGTAATTTCCCAAGCACTTGAATTTCTCCAGAGTATCCAGATATGTTTCTTAGAATACAGTTTAACAGGGTTGTTTTTCCCGATCCGTTAGGCCCAAGAATTGTTAAAACATCGCCCAGTGGAACAGTGAAACTGATATTCTTCAAAACAGTTTTTTTAGTTTTATAGGAAAACGATAGTTTTCCAACGGACAGTGCCGCAGCAGAATTTTCTACTCTTTCCATCTTCTCACCATAATAATTGCAAAAATAGGAGCACCGACAAGCCCTGTAATGACCTCTAGGGGAAGTTCATACGGTAGTATTGTGCGTGCTATCGTATCTGATAACAGCAACGCAATTGCTCCAACTATAATATTTAATGGCATACTATATCTGTTATCGTCTTTGATTATCCATCGGCAAATGTGAGGAATTATTAAGCCGATCCATGCAATTGTGCCTGCAATACACACAGATATTGCAGTTGCTAACGTGGCGACCAAGATAATCAAAAGGCGTTCCTTCTCCAAATCAACGCCTAACGCCTTTGCTTCTGCGTCACCAACAGACAGAAGATTAATACGCCATCGCAGCAAGTAAAGAACCACAATACATACTACAAGAAAGGGGCCGAAGAAAAGCACATCGTTCATTGAGACTTTGGCAAGACTTCCCATTTCCCATTCCAAAATAGCGCCCAACTGAGATTCATCGTCTGCAAAAAAAATTAAAAAACCAACAACAGAACTCATAAACCGACCGATGATAACACCTGAAAACACTAGCACAACATGGCGGTTCTTCTTGGTTATGATTGATAATAAAACAGCCAAAGAAACGCTGGCAATTCCGGATATAAAAGCAAAAAACATTTGGGTAGATGCACTTAGTCCCAATAGAATGGCGACTATTGCACCGACACAAGCTCCAGATGAAACCCCTAGAATATCTGGAGAAATAAGCGGGTTTTGGAACATACCTTGATATGCAGCACCGGAGCTTGCTAATGCGGCACCAATTAAAATGGCGCAAAGGATCCTCGGCAATCGCAAATTCATTACAACCAAGCTTTGAGAGCTATCTCCTTGCCCAATAAGGGAAGAAAATACTTTCCCAACAGAAAGGTTGTAGCGACCGGCGCAGAGCGCAAATAATGCCACCCCAATCAAAAAGATTAACCCGCAAAATAGAATGATTCGTTTTTTTCTCAAGGTACATACTCCTTACCGGTTCAATGATTTAGGACAATATTTTTGGACAAACACACTGTGCACAAGGGCTATTTTCTGTAGAGTATATTTGGGTGATTACTTTTTGGTGGGCATCGCTACAAAGAATATCCTGCACACTTTTTCCCGAAGACAAATACTGTTCCCCTGGAACGAAAAAGCATGGGCTTACCCGAAGATCTGCGCCAATTACGCAAGAACATTTCGCCTTATCGCAGGGAAGCGTAATACCCTCAGTCCCTGAATAAACCTTTAGAATATAGTCAAAATCTGCACCATTCCTTGACAGAAGATTTCCCATTTGAGCAGAATACTCACATTTAATTTCATCAACGATGCAACATAGATGCTTATAGTCAGCATCGGATATATGCGAATTATGGCAAAACTCATCGTTTCGTCCAAACGACGTAGTACTACTCGTATCTTCTGGAATAAAGCTGATTTTGGTCAACTCATTTTCTATTGCAAAGTCTATAATTGCCTTCAAATCATCAATATTCTCTGGGAGGACGAGGCATCGGAGATTAATTGCTACTGAGGGAGATTGCCTATGTAATAGTTGAATGCCTTGCATAATTGTTTTCAGCCCGTCAATTCCTCTAATCTGTCTATATATTTTAGGATCAACAGTATCCAAAGATATAATGACCGTAGAAAAAATATTTCCGATTTGTTCAGCATATTTTTTTAGCAATATTCCGTTAGTATTCAGCTTTAACTTAAGGGATGGATATTCTTTGTGTAATTTTTCAACTAGGGGAAGAAGCTGGTCGGCTACGACCAGACATTCTCCCCCAGAAAAATACACAGTTTTTAGTCCCTGGGGAATAAGCATAACAATATTTTTATACAGCAAAGCATTGTCAATTGTTTTTGGGGTTTGAATCTTCCAATAATCACACATTCTACACCTGCTGTTGCAGCCATCCGTATATTCAATGTGAAGCGTTTTACAGGAAGTTGAACGCACCATAAGTTATCCCTCCTATTACCAGCACTTTGCTGATAGTATTATTTGCTTTCGTTGCTGGTCAGAATAGCTTCAGCAAGTTCTCTGGATACAGTCACATCTGCCACATCCTTATAGAATGTGATGATTTCTTTTGCCATGTCGATATCACTGAACAGTTCGGGATAAACAACTGTAGCGCACCACAAAGTAACCAAGCCGATTTCACAAGTGCCAACGCTCCAGTCAGAAACGCTAGTGGGAATCACATATACTCTGTTGTCCTTGATGGCAGTAAGAGTATCACGGTATTCTCCAGACATAGCTTCCTCATATACGGAGTTTCTGTAATAACCACCAACAAAAATGATATCCGGATTTGCGTTAACTAACTCTTCACCGTTAATATGTACGCCGCCCTTTGTTTCGTGAAGATCCATATCTTTTGTGATAACGGAACCACCGCTAGTAGCAATCCATTCAGAGTAGATATGACCTGCTGCGTATGTAGTGAGAAGATTGCTATCCTCATACTTAGCACGAGAATAATACGCTGTAAAGGACTTGGTCTCACCATCGTTAAGTCTTTCTGCAATAAGAGTTTCGCATTTTTCAATGTATGCCAAGCATTTGTTGGAACGCTCGGTCACATCCAGGATTGTTCCAAGAAGCTCAATGGATTTCTTTGTACCTTCGACAGTATCAAAGTCGAGACATACAACTTTCATACCTGCATTTTGATATTTTTCAATTTTATTAGTGTCCTTGACAAAAACAACATCCACATTGGCTTCAAGCATTTCTTCAACAGAAAGATCATCTTCACATTTTCTTACCGTGGAGAGTTCAGGATAGAGCTGATAAGCAAATGTAGTTTCATCAGTATAGTCGGTAGTGCCAATCAAAAGAGCACCTTTGCCCAAAGTAATGATTGCTGCCTCGCAAGTCGAGGACTGACAAGCTATTTTATCGATATTTGTCGGCAGCTCGACAGTATTACCAGCCATATCGGTAACGGTAATGGTTTTTCCACTTTCCACGTTATCGTTAGATGCGCAGCCTGCAAAAGACCCCAACACAAAGACTACAGCCAACAAAATTGCAACTATCTTTTTCATAATAATTATGACCTCCAAGCGTTTGTTTTTTCATTAGAATTTACTAATCGTATACCCAATAAGTATTACAGTGACTTAAATCTGCTGCTGTCGATGTGAGATCCAAACGGCAACAGGGCTATCTTTGCAAATTTGAAAAACTGCAGTCCAAATGGGATGCCAACAATGCTGTATATATCATGTTACCCGTCCAAAGCGAGGCGGACGAGGCACCTCGAAACATATTTCCAAACAAGCTCATAAGCTATCCTCCTAGCCAATAAAGCATCTTCATAATTATTTGAATAGCTCAAACTTGAAACGGAAGGGAGCAGTTGATGGCATCTTTACTACTGCTTCACCTACGGACAACGATGTTAAATCCCAGTCCTCTACTGTAAATCCTTCTCGTTTTTCATAATGAATATTGCCATTTGCTTCTGCAAAGGTTTCTAAAATCATGTTTCGCCCCATGAGCTGACTAATATATTCTCTGGTGTTGTAGTCGTTCTGTTGGAAGGCAAATACAGAAGAAAAACCCGACACCGCATTTCGGGCCTTGGTCTCATTTTCGTAATTTGCATTTAATTGGTCAATGCTTTGTAAACCAGCAAGTATTTTTACGCCAAGGCCACGGCCAAAATTGATGCCATCTTCCAAGTGTCGCAGATTAGGCAATAGTTTTAATTCATCTGCAATTAAGTACACATTGCCTTGCGTTGCGGTACGACCAAGTGCCTCTTTTAATGCAAGATCAAAGAGCAAGGTGTAAATAGGAGAGAGAACATCGCCTATTGCAAGATCGTACTCAATAAATGCGGTTCGTCCATTCTTTTGACGAATAAACTTACGCATAGAAAAATCACCATCTTCAGCGAATACGCCGGTGAATACATCCCGGACAACAGAGTACATCTCGGATAAGACTCCTTGTGCTTGGGAGCCGGACTTACTTCCAATATATGAAGCAACCGAAGCCAGATCTCGGTGTTGCCCCAAAAGCTCTCTCAAATCATCAGGAGAAGAAGAGTCGATATAGTCTTTAATATCTCGGTTGTTCGGAACGACGCCATTTCGAACCAAAGCTATAATTATTGAGGCCACCAAATCTTGAGCGGCAATCGGAAAAAATGGGTTGCTACTATTTTTTTCTACGAGTTTAGCAAAAAGAGACTTGCAGATTTCTTGGACGTTTTGTGAAACAGAAACATAATCCTTGCCCTCAGCAACTATTTCTTCATATATGTTCCATTTCTCTGATTGCTTGCGATATTGAGCAGAATTTCCTATAAGGATATCGCCTTTTGAAAAGAACTTTTTATGGAAGTCACCTTTGCTGTCAAAGCCAAAATGACATCATCTGCTGTCATTTTGGCTTTGAGCTGTTTTACTATGTGGTAAAACAAGTTCGTTTTACCACTCCCCGTTCCACCAACAAGTAAAATATGTTTACTTAATACTTCGTCCGAAATCCCAAAGGCGCACTTTTGCCCTTGAAAATCACCTTGGATTCTTATGACTGACTTTAGTGTATCAGGCGGGGGGGCATTCTTTTCAAGTAAACCACCATATACTACTTCATGGTTAATAGGCATACCGCTCCTCCTTTATACCTCATAACAATGTATGGCTACTAATATTTTATATTATACGCCACAATTTTATAAATTTCAACAAATTATTGTTGATGTGCGAAGAATTTCTTTGCATATCTATAGTTTTTATCAGTGGATTTAGAGTTGCCATCTGATTTCTATTCTATTCAGATGTGAAGCAATGTGAAGTTGTCCTTTTCACATAGTAAAAAGGGTGCACCGGCAAGTGATATACTCCGATGCATCCTTTCACACTTTTTTCACCTACTCTGTAAGGTTTATGACAATTTTCCTCTTTTTGGCCGCCAGCTCTGCATATTGAGCTGCGCCGCCCCAGGAGTGCGTGATGTATGCCACCACATAATCAGCCTGCTTGAGTAGCCAATGATTCCGCCAGTCGATGGCAAAACGTTTGGGTACGGTTTCTATTCCCTCTGGGTACATAGTATCCGAGTAGTCTTCAAAGCGGGCCAGATCGTCCTTCCGCTCCGGTGGTAAATATGCCAATACAACAGCATAGGTGATGTTTGCATATTGCTCCGCAAGCTCCCGCAGGACAGAGCGAACTATGCTATCAAATGCCCCTTGATTACCGACATAGAACATCGTGATATCATAATGAACAATCAAGTCCTCCAGACAGCGTTTCAAGGCTGGTCGTACGGAAACAGGACACTGACGGTGCCCGAAGAAGGTACAGCACTTTCCCGTCATCATAGCGACCCCTTTCAAAAAAGTCTATCCAGTTGAGTATGACCTATACAAGCGATTGATGATCGACTCCTTTATTGCAGTTCCAATTGCACCGAAACCTACGGGCTTTTTAGTGGTTCGGAACGCTAAAAAGTTTGTTAATCAAACCAGCTTTTTGAAAATGGTATCCTATGTGATTGGAAGCACCATCTTGGAAATGCAATTAGCAGAAAAATGATGGTCGCTCCCAAACATATTCAAAACCCCAATGAAATTGTTATTAAATTGTTTGGCTCGATAGAAATTTACACATCCAGAGGTGTCATTTACGAGGAACAAATAAAGTCCCCAAAGCTCTGTAAGCTCTTGGTGTACCTGCTTCTGAGCAAGAAAACATTACATCAGCCCATGAAAATCGCAGATAGCCTGTGGCCTGATGATGAGCGTAACAGCGAAAAAATTTGCAGCAATCTCAGGGGATTAGTATATCGGTTTCGCCGCACATTTCAGTTGATCTCGGATGAAGACTTGATTGTCAGTACACAGGCCGGGTATCGTCTGAACCCTAATTTGAAAATCATAACGGACTTCGCTCAGTTTGATAAGCTCGGCAAAGAGGCTTGTTAAGCTCCAGGAAAAGTGCGTCGTATGGAACTGATGAAACAAGCTATCAAACTCTATAAGGGGGAATTTTTGCGTCTACTAATATTACGACGGCAGCATAACTAATGGAACAGCAGAAACCGTGTATGCTATTACATTAAGAACATCTGCTGATCGTGAAACGCAGTAATGCTGCGTGTGAATCATAATTGTGGGCTGGCAGATAAACCCTACCAGCCTTTGTCTTTATGTTCACAATTACAACCTTGAAGCAGGTGAACTTTTACAGTCTAATTATTAAGAAATGCACAGTGTCAAAAGATAGTTGTTTTATACTTGTCTCAATCTCTCCTAATAGTTGTTCATTTTAAGTAAAATATAGCCGATAGAGTGTCGGAGGCGATTTGGTTAAATATCAATCGCCGCTTTTTTCAAAAGTTTTTAGAAATACTGCGCATCGTACTGGTGGACTTTTTCTGTAAGGAAATAAAGAACTGATATTCATATATCGCCATAATCAATGTCGTTATCGTAGGCGTGGAGGTCTCTCTTTAGGAAATCTGCTTTACGAATATACATCGGATTTACCAGCACCCCTTTTTCATGGAGCAGGCTGAATTCGTAGTCTAATAATGCTGCCGGTACATAGAGCATTTTAGCAGTTTCAAAAAATGTGTGTTCCGAAAGGCATTCCAGAACTTCCTCATCTTCTAACAGAAGCTCTGCCGCAAAGAAGTTTGCTTCGTTTTCTTCGATTGATCTATCATCAAACACTTCCATTTCTTGAAAGCCGTGCATCATGGCGATTTTCGTATGCAGGACAGCGTGTCCTAATTCATGTGCGACTAAGATACATTCAAGGATACCGTTCACATTGTGATCTATCACGATATTCTTCTGTCTGGACTGGTAATAGAAGAAGCCCTTCAATTTCTTCTGTAAATCGTAATAATGGATTTTGATACCTAACAGCTGACACAACTCGTAAGGGTCTCTGGTGTGATATTTTCGCACAAGCTTATCGACAGTTTCAATG
>ERZ825525.2339-NODE-2339-length-12646-cov-5.237551_pt1 | contig 12646 bp, 9 predicted proteins | sample MGYA00519930_ERZ825525 | MGnify/ENA primary metagenome ERZ825525 (study PRJEB31778, sample SAMEA3449203) | human gut metagenome | biome: human gut; feature: human-associated habitat; material: faeces | place: United Kingdom | collected 2010/2012 ... | reverse complement strand
TCCATTAAGAGCAAAGACATAAGGGGTATTTCCTGTGATGGATCGTGTTTCAGATTCTCCGTCCGCAAACACGATACGAGCTTCCGTAAATGTAACATCAATTCGCTTGTCATTGATGAAATCGAAAATACTGTCAAAGGTATCTCCGAACACAACAGTCAAACTGTCAGTTGCGAGAACATGAACAGAAAATCCAGCAGCCAGACCTCGCTCGGCACCCTTCCAGGCACTAACCTCAAAAGAGTTATCTGTTCTGTCCACAATGAACACCTGCAATAATTGGTATTCATCTGTGTCAGGGTTCTTTGTGCCAGTTAAGAAAATGGCACTATCATTGACAGCTTCAGCAGAAAGGATTTCATATTTAGAAGTCTGACTTTCAAACCAGTTGGTTGCCTCCTGTAAAAGAGAGGCCGACCCATCGGTGGAATTCTGTGTGGGTTCCGTTGAGGCGCACCCTATAAGTCCACAAAACAATAACGCACACAAAAGAACCGCAATATATTTCTTTTTCATGGAAATTCTCCGTTCTTATTGAAATAGTGTTGACTACATAAATCGGTAGCCGCTTTCCATTATGCTGGTTTCTGCCTCCCTGCTGTATCAGCTCTTAATACAAGGCCGATACCTGGCGCTGCGCGGAACCGTTTTGAACGCAGAGCAGACCATGATACGAAAACACACTAAGGTCATTATTCTGGAAGCTGAGGGTAAGGCGCTGCGCATCCAGCTGCGAAACCGGCACATGAAGGTGGCCCAGGGAGATATAGTACGGGTCTGCTGTCGGCTTGTTGCTGGTCGGCAGACCTTTCGCATGGCAATAGGCGGTTGGGTTCAAGATTTGCTGCTGTTTGAGCCATTTAGCAATCTGCGTGGGGCCTTTGCCGGACGCGCACAGGGAGAATATCTTCTGTACGACGGCTGCGGCTTCTTCATCGACGATCCATTTCTTTTTGTCCTCCGGGCTTTTCATATACCCATAGGGCGGAATGGTCGTCAAATGCTCGCCGGACTTGCCTTTGCTCTGCCATGTAGCGCGAATCTTTTTGGAGGTATCGCGGGCATACATTTCGTTGAACACATTGCGGATCGCGGTAAACTCACTTTACTGTGCAAACTGACTCATATACAATGCTTCGTATTTTCCATGTTGTGCCATTAACTCTTCGTGGCTGCCATGCTCAAGAATATCACCATGTTCCATGTAAAGGATCATGTCAGCATCCCGAATCGTAGAAAGCCGATGGGCAATCACAAAAGAAGTACGTCCGTGCATCAATTTTGCAAGTGCTTTTTGGATAAGCTGCTCCGTATGCGTGTCCACGTTGCTGGTGGCCTCGTCCAAGATCATGATTTCCGGGTCAGACGCCATCGCTCGGGCGATGGTCAGCAGTTGGCGTTGACCTTGTGAGATATTTTCCGCCCCTGTGGAAAGTTCAAAATCATAACCGCCTGGCAGGGTCTTGATGAAGCTGTCCACACTGGCGGATCGTGCGGCGGCGATGATTTTTTCCTCCGGCAGATTGTCCTGCGCGTAAGCTATGTTGTCCCGGATGCTGCCTTCAAAGAGCCAGGCATCCTGGAGCACCATGCCAAAGCGATCCCGTAGCTCGTGACGGGTCATTTCCTTGGTGTCTACCCCGTCCACTAAAATACTACCGCCGTCCACATCGTAGAACCGCATGAGCAGATTGATGAGGGTGGTTTTGCCAGCCCCGGTGGGGCCCACGATGGCCACTTTCTGACCGGACTTCACCGTGATGTTCACATCATGCATCAGCTGGTGCTCCGGGGAGTAACCGAAGGACACATGGCGAAATTCCACCGCGCCCGTGCTGACCTGAGGCATCAGTCCGGGAACAGGGTCTGGTGTCTCTTCCGAGGCATCCAGCAGGGCGAAAATGCGCCCTGCGGCAGCGGACGCTGCGCTGAAACTGCCCGCCATCCCCGCAATGCTGGTGAAGGGCTGGGAGAACTGCTTGGTATACTGGAGCATGGCTTGCACGTCGCCGATCCGCATCTCACCACGCAATACGGACAGACATCCCAGCAGGGCGCTGACAGCGTAGCCAAGGTTATTTACCAGGTCGGTGATTGGAGTGACCTTACCAGATGCAATCTCGGCACTCTGAGCGGTACGCTGGAGTTCCCCATTGATTCGATCAAACTCCTCTTTTGCTCGATCCGTGTAGTTGAACACCGACACCAGCTCCTGCCCTTGGTACACCTCCTCGATGTAGCCGTTGAGCTGTCCCAGGAGTTCCTGCTGCCGGGCGTAGTGTATGGCTCCCGTTTTCATAACGCCTAGAGAGGCCAGCAGAGACACCGGCACCATAGCCACTGCGATGGCCGTCAGTATAGGACTGGTTGTGAACATCATCACCAGGATACCCACAGCGGTGACCACCTGGGTGACGATTTGGGTCAGGTTCTGGCTCAGGGCGTTGTTCACCGTGTCCACATCGTTGGTGATGGTGCTGAGGATTTCCCCCTGGGTATGAGAGTCGTAATAGTCCAGCTTCAGGTGGTGCATCTTCCGGTCAATATCACCCCGCAGAGTCTCCATAACGCAGGCGGTCAGCTTAGTCATGCTGAAGCTTTGGAGAATGGCGAAAAGCTGGGCCACAAGATAAAGGGCTATCAGCGTCACGAGCAGCCAGACGATCGTTTCCCAGTCGAAGGAGCCGCTTGCCACGCCATCGTACAGTTCCGAGGTGATGCCGCCCGTCACCGCTGGGGTCAAAACGGTAAACAGGGTACTCAGGACAGCGGCGATCATCACTAGAATCAGGCGGAGCTTGTACCGTCCCAGATAGTGGAACAGCCGTTTAAACGCATTCCAGTTCATGTTTCACTTCCTCCTCTCCCAGCTGCAATTCAGCAATCTCCCGGTAGAGCGGACATGTATGTAGCAGTTCCCGGTGCTTGCCTCTCCCCACGATCTGTCCGTCCTCCATCACCAAGATACGGTCAGCATCCAGGATAGAACCCACCCGCTGAGCCACAATGAGCATGGTGGAATCCCCCATGCTCTCCCGCAGGCGCATGCGGAGTGTTTTATCTGTTTTCACATCCAAGGCGGAAAAGCTGTCATCAAACAGGTAGATTTCTGGTTTTTTTACGACAGCCCGAGCAATAGCCATGCGTTGGCGCTGGCCGCCGGACAAATTGGTGCCGCCTTGAGCGATTTCGGCGTGGTAGCCGTCCGGCTTCTGTTCGATGAACTCGTCGGCGCAGGCGATGTAGGCCGCTTGCCGCCACTGTTCCTCACTGCTGTCCTGATCTCCAAAGCGCAGGTTGGAGGCCACGTCTCCGGAAAAGAGTACATTCTTCTGGGGGATATAGCCGATCAGATCCCGCAGCTCGTTCAATTTATATTGTTTTACATTCATATCGTCCACATAGACATGGCCTACCGTGGCGTCGTAAAGCCGCGGGATCAACTTGAGGATGCTGGACTTGCCGCAACCGGTGCGCCCGATAATGGCGGTGACCTCCCCGGCCCGGCACTCGAAGCTAACATCCTTCAGCACTGGTTCGTCCGCCCCAGGATAGGTAAAGGTCACATGGTCAAAGGCCACACAGGCGCGGCCTTTGCGCGAGGCGGCACTGTATCTGCCGTCCTTGATGGAACTCTCGGTATTCAGCACTTCTGCGATGCGCTTAGCGCAGGCATAGGACACAGGAAAGAGCATAATGACCAATGCCAGCATCATGATAGCGGCAAGGATCATGCTGATATACTGGCTGTTGGCCACCAGGTCACCCACTGCCATCTCCCCGGCGGACACATACCAGGAACCCATTCCCATGACCGCTGCTGTAGTCACACCAAAGATCACCTGAATCACCGGCATCAGCAGTGCGGTCACCCGCCCAGAGAGAATGGTCATGGAGGCCAGTTCTCCATTGGCTTGGGAAAACCTTTCCATTTCTTTCCCTTGCCGATTGAAAGCCCGAATCACCCGTACCCCCTCCAGTGTTTCCAGAAAGATCTTGTTCAGTCGGTCAATCCGCTGCCGCAGGGTCACCGAGTAGCGGGAAACAAAAATCAGAATGACACCTACGCCAATGATGAGGGCGGGAATGGCCAAGCTCAGCACGGAACTGAGTTCGCCGCCGGTCAGAGAAGAGAGTACCAGCCCAGCCACCGCCATCAGCGGTGCAGTCACCCCCAGCCGCAACAGCAATGAGAGAAACATTTGGATGTTGGTCACATCGGAGGTACTGCGGGTCACTAGACTAGCGGTGCCAAACCGCTCCATTTCAGCGGCGGAAAAATCTTGCACCTGATGGAATATCTCACGCCGCAAATCAGCGGCAAATTTAGTGGACACCTTGGCGGACAGCACCGTGGCTGCCATGTTGAAAAGACAGCCCAGAATGGCCAGGGTTGCCATCACCGCCGCAATGATTAGGATGGTGTTTCGGTTTTCTCCGGCCACTCCGATGTCAATCATACTGGCCAGGGCAGTAGGCAGCAGCATGGCTGTCACAGCGGAGAGCAGCATCAGCGCCAAGAGGGCGGCCACATGCTTTCCGCTGAGTTTTACACGGGAAAAAATCGTACCCATAGTTTTCCTTTCTGCTCGTCGTACTCGCATTTTAGCTTGACAGGGCAAATAACAAATGATAGTATAAATGAAACGATAGTATCATAGATGCTATGAATATCACAGAAGCAGGCGTTGTCAATAGTCCGAGCGAAAGTGGAACAAATGACAATCCTTGTTTCAATGATACGCAATTAAAGGAGACGTTTCTTATGCGAAGGACAACGGCTACAACAGACTATCTGAAAGAATGTATGGGTACAGCGTTGCTGGAACTAATGAAAGAAAAACCCATTGAAAAAATCAGTATTGAGGAGATGACTGCCAAGGCAGATGTAGGTCGCTCCACTTATTTCCGTTATTTCAAAAGTAAAGATGAAGTTCTGTCTTTCAAAATCACATGTCTGTGGAAGCGCTTTTCCGACGAACACGGTGCTACCAACTTCGCCACTGGTAGTTATGACGGCATCAGGCTGTTTTTTGAATTTTGCCTTTCCACTCGTCCTATTTGTGATCTGCTCTACTCAGCTGATCGCCAATATGTGATTCTAAACTTCTATTTACAAGAAGCGGCATCCATTGTCGCTAATGCCGATGCCAAAACGCACTACTTTATCCAATTTATTACATATGGATTGTTTGGGCTTATGAATGCGTGGGTATTACGAGGCTATAAAGAAACCCCACAGGAAATGGCACAAATAGTTTGCGATTGGGAAGCATCTTCGGAGGAGAAATAGCATAGAGGGGGGTAAACATATGGGGAAAATCATTCGACGCATTCTAACAATTATTCCAGCGGTGGCTTTACAATCGCTCTGGCTTTTGCTGTTGATGAAATGGCTGACCCCTTACGCACCGATTATTGTGTCACTGCTTTCCGTTGCAGCGTTTTTCTTGGTGGTATTTATTATTATAAAGAGAGATGAAACCGCTTATAAATTGCTTTGGCTGCTGGTTATTCTGTCACTACCTTTGGTAGGAGCGTTACTATATCTGCTCTTTGGAAATAAACGGACGGCCCGCCCTCTAAAAAGGCGCTTGCAGCAAGTTCAAAAGAGTTGCAATCCGCAGCCTCTTCCAATAAAAGAAGCGCCCTTTGACGGCGAAAAACGCATGGGGCAAACAGTGCGGTGGCTGGAAGAAAAAACGCAATATCCGATGTGTGCAGTTGAGCAGGTTCGTTACTATCCGTTGGGCGATAATATGTTCCCTGATATGCTTGCCGATTTGAAAAATGCAAGAAACTCGATTTACGTAGAATACTTCATTATTGAGCCGGGGCATATGTGGGACGCAATCGTGAACGAACTGGAAGTAAAAATGGAGCAGGGCGTTGATGTACGTGTGATATACGATGATCTTGGCAGTATTTCTTCGTTCAATTTCAGTAATGTCCGTGAACTGAAAAAGAAAGGCATTCCATGTATTCCTTTTAATCCTTTCCTTGCCTTAAAAGGAACTGCAAACTATCGCGATCATCGCAAAATGCTGATTATTGACAACGAAGTTGCTTATAGCGGAGGTATCAACTTAGCAGATCGGTATATCAATTTGGAACATCCCTATGGACACTGGAAGGACACAGGCTTTCGGATTACTGGTGAGCCAGTAAAAAATTTTACCCATATGTTCTTGACCTTTTGGAACGCATTTTCGCTGGAAAAAGAAGCAGGACAGCTTGCAATGCCCACATATCCCAAAAGGTATCCTGCGCCGCCGCACACATTTGATGGTTATGTGCTTAGTTACTACGATTCGCCCCTTAACCATGAAGCTACCAGTAATCAGCTCTTTATTGACTTGCTTTCTCAAAGCACGGATTACGCATGGTTTTTTACACCGTATCTTATGCTTGGCGATGACTTGATGGATGCAATGATTTCCGCTGCTCAACGTGGTGTAGACGTGCGGATCATTATGCCCGGCATCCCTGATAAGAAGCTGATTTTCCGTATGTCTCGGAGCTTTTATCAGGTGTTGCTGACTGGCGGCATCAAGATTTATGAGTATACTCCCGGCTTCGTTCATGCAAAGAGCTTTGTATCAGACGACAAAGTTGCGACGATAGGAACTGTCAATCTGGACTACCGCAGTCTCTTTCTCCACTTTGAAAACAATTCGTTCTTTTATCGTTCCAGTATTATTGCAGCAATAAAGGACGATTTCATCGCTACACAGGCAAAATGTAAAGAGGTAAAGCCCTATGATATGAAACATTATTCGCGCCGCTGGGTCGTAGATGGTGTCCTTCGTATTTTCGCACCGCTATGTTGAGGTTTTTATGAAGCATTTTCTTATGTGTCTGCTATATATCGCGGCGTTAGGGGTTCTCTCCTTTGTAGTGGGGCGCTTGATCCCGAAGCATTGGTTTCACGCCGATCGTTTTCCTTGGGTCTGCCACCCGGCAGAGCAAAAACTATGGAAGCGGCTTCATGTTCGGAAATGGCAGGCAAAGATCCCCGATATGAGCCGCATATTCGTTAAAATCATGCCGGAAAAGAAACTGACAAAGGAAAACTATGAGAACTTGCCGCGCATGATAGAAGAAACTTGCGTGGCAGAGTGGACACATATTCTGTTGTCTATCGCTGGTCTTGGACTGCTGAAAATATGGTCCGGTGTTGGCGGGGTATGTATAACGATTATCTACATTGTGCTGGGTAATTTGCCGTTTATTGTTGTCCAGCGCTATAATCGCCCACGCCTGCAAAAGCTGTTTGCTATGCAGCAAAGGAAAAAATAGGAGATTCAAATGCAAACACTAATTCTAAGCTGCAACACTGGCGCAGGGCATAACTCCTGTGCGCAAGCAGTTCAGGAAGCCTACCACTCTCGCGGAGAAATCTGCAATATTATAGATTCTTTGCAGTTTATTTCAGAAAAAGCATCCACGTTTATTTCTAATTGGCATACCCGAATTTACCGCCATGCTCCAAGGCTTTTTGATGCTGGGTATCAGCGTGCGGAATCTCACGAAGATATTTTTTGTGAGGGAACGCCGATCTATAAGCTACTTTCCTCCGGCGCAGAGCGGATGTATCAATACATCCGCTCTGCAGGCTACGATAATATTATCTGTACTCATGTATTCCCAGCCTTGGCGTTGACAGAAATGCGCCGACAGCACCCATGCTTACAGCTTGTAACGAGCCACATTTCTACAGACTATACCTGCGCTCCCTGCACAGCGGATTCTGCGCTGGACTGGTATTTCATTCCGTCCACTTCGCTGTTAGGTGAGTTTGAACAATGTGGACTTCAACCTCAAAAACTGATCGCCAGTGGAATCCCTGTGCGGCAGCAATTCTACCAGCGTGTGTCACAAGAAGCAGGAAAAGCCAACGCCGGAATCTCTCCTGCTCATCAGCATATTTTAATGATGTGCGGTAGCATGGGCTGCGGTCCAATGGAGGAGATTATATCGTATCTCTGCCCTTACCTCACAACAGAACAAGAACTTAGTGTTGTATGCGGCACAAATGATGATTTACGCAAAAAACTCCAAAAAAGAACAGAAAAGTATTCTCAAGTTCATGTTCTGGGAACCGTCAATAATGTGCCGCAGCTCATGCAAGCCTCAGACCTATTCCTGACAAAGCCCGGAGGTCTAAGTACATCTGAGGCAATGGCGGCAGAGTTACCAATGGTGCTTATCGATGCAGTGGCTGGCTGCGAGACACATAATCTGAATTTTTTTCTGCGTAATGGAATGGCCGTCACAGCCAATACGCCAAAAGCAATCGCAGACACCACAATAAAAACGCTAAATGCCCCAGTGCTTCTTTCTAAAATGCGCGCGGCAATGCGGTCGCAGACGGAATGTACGGCAGCCGATAAAATCTATGAATGGATATACAGTCATGCAAAGTAATCATATAAAGCCGGAAGTTAATTACCGTGAGTTCCGCATCCATAAACTTAATACACCTGAATTTTCTCACGTCAGGCTATTGCTTTACTGGCCAATTTTCGGCTTGCTGTTTTTGTTTCTTGAGCGGTTGCAACCGCAACGAAATTACTATCCCGTCTATTGTGGACTCGATGATATAATACCATTTTGTGAATGGGCGTTGATTCCGTATCTATTTTGGTTTGTCTTTCTAATCGGTACGTTGGTTTATACTTTTTTCGTCGATGTACCTGCATTTCGGCGTATGATGTATTTTGTGATAGTCACCTATACGATCACGGTTTTGATTTACCTGTTCTTTCCAACCTGCCAAAATTTGCGGCCAGAAGCATTTGTACGCAATAATCTACTTACACGCTTTATTGAATTATTCTATAGTTTCGATACCAATACAAATGTTTGCCCCTCACTTCATGTAATAGGCTCTGTTGCCGCGATGTTTGGGTTATGGGATTGCAAGGCGCTCCAAAGCGTCGGATGGAAAATCGCTGCTACATCAATCGCCGTGTGTATCAGTCTCTCCACCGTTTTTATGAAACAGCATTCTATCATGGATGTTCTCGCTGCATTGCCAGTCTGTTTCTTTGGTTGGTGGATTGCCTATAAGATACTCCCCAATAATAAAACAAACCGATTTCTTACGAGGATGTAATCATGGATAAATCCTACAAAAAACCGCTTCTACTAATCACGTTTGGGGTGATCTTATTTGCGGCATTCAACAATCTAAACTATGTTGCCAACTTTCTAAAATCGTGTATTGGCTTGCTCGCTCCGATTTTATCAGGCCTTTTGCTGGCCTTTGTTCTGAGTGTACCCGTGCGCGGACTGGCAAAGAGGCTTCGACGAAAGCTGACTAAAGCTACAGATCGGCAAATAGACATGATAAGCCTGTTACTGACGCTGATATGTGTTATTGCGATTATTGCTCTTCTGTGTGTAATTGCGATTCCACAGCTCACTGCATCTGTAAAAAGCATTGCTGCTCTTGTTCAAGAAAAATGGCCTGACTGGGTCGGCTTATTGCAAAGATACGGCATTGACACAGAGAAACTGTCGGCACATTTTGCTACGCTCGATTGGAAATCTATTCTGCAAAGCATTTCGAGCGAAATGAACACAGTAATTTCCTCAGTTGCCAATGTTGCTGGCTCTACGGTATCTGCGATTGCTGATGTTGCAATTTCACTTGTGATCACATTCTATGTGCTAATTGGATGGCGTGAATTGAGCAGTCAAAGCAAACGGGCACTGTATGCCTACTGTAAGGAATCCGTTGCAGATAGAATTTGCCATATTTCGAAACTTGCACATGACACCTATGCGAAGTTTCTTTCTGGTCAGTGTGTCGAGGTTATGATTCTTGGAACATTGATCTTTCTTTCGCTTTCTGTTGCAGGGATTCCATATGCGGGGCTAACAGCCGTTTTAACTGCCGCCTTTGCATTCGTTCCTTATATTGGAGCATTTCTCTCCTGCGCTTTCGGCATTTTATTTACTTTATTGGCGGCTCCGAACAAGGCGCTCCTATGCTTTATCGTCTATCAGGCAACTCAGTTTGTTGAAAATCAGTTCATCTATCCGCACGTCGTGGGAAACAGTGTAGGGCTATCCCCATTCTGGACGTTGTTGGCGGTTTTGCTGGGCGGTAAACTGTTCGGTGTCCTTGGCATGATCTTCTTTATTCCGTTAATGGCTCTTGTATCTCAGCTTCTACACGAATCAATCGAACGGCGGCTGCATACCCGCAAACCGGAGCTGTCCAATGTACAAAACAACTCAGACGAGAATGATAGTCCTCATAAATAAGTCAATTTTGCAGATAAAATTAGCAACTCAGGAAAAAATGATTTGCTTGGAGAAATCGAATCAAACATGAAAAAAACCTTTCGCATAAAATGCTTCAAACTAGTTTTAGGTGTGTCATTATGCTTTTTGATATATCTACTTGTTTCTTTAATTATTCCTCCGCTGATTGGAACACATGAAAAGAGTGATACGCAGGCAGAAGTATCCATAACAACGTCTGAACGAGTTTGCTTGATTGACAATAACGAGGATGCACTTCTTTGGAGGCTGAGGCTCATTCGTTCGGCACAGGAAGAAATCATTCTCTCAACCTTTGACTTCCGCGCCGACAGCAGTGGAACAGATGTGATCGCGGCGCTTTGGGGCGCGGCAGAGCGCGGCGTACAAGTACGGCTCATTATTGACGGAATCAATGCGCAACTGCATTTAAGCGGCAGTGATGTGTTTCAGGCATTGGCAGCGCACGACAATGTGGAGGTCAAATTCTACAACCCTATTCGGCTGACGCAACTTTGGACGGTCAATTATCGCTGCCACGATAAATACTTGATTATCGACCGATCTACATATCTTATGGGTGGGCGGAACACTAGCGACTTATTCCTTGGGAGTGGGGGTACGTCACGTCAGAACATAGATCGTGATATAGTCGTATACAACGGCGGTTTCACAACAGCGTCCGCTAATACCTTGTTAGAATATTTTGATAGGATATGGTTACTTGATACCAACCGTGCATTCCACGCAGAGGCTGAGAATCACAGGGTTAAAAAAGCTACTGCCATTCTTGCAAGACGTTGGACTGAGATCAATGACGCAAAACAGTTAACAGCGATTAACTGGGAGACAGAAACGCTCCAGACAAATGAAGTCGCACTTTTAAGTGGTGATTGCACTGCGTGGAATAAGGAGCCGATGCTTCTGAATACCTTGACAACGCTGATGCAGAAGGGTGAACAAAATATTGTGTTGCAAACCCCATACATGATCTGCAACCAAGCTATGTATAATGCACTCAAAAAGGTCACCGACAATGTACAGGTACAGGTCATTACCAACGCGCCGCAGAGTGGAGCAAATCCGTGGGGCTGCGCTGATTATCTCAATCATAGGGATGATATTTTAGAAACGGGTGTTGATATATGTGAGTGGAACGGCAGCTTCTCCATGCACACTAAAACGATTCTGATTGATGATCGAATTAGCATCATCGGATCATTTAACTGGGATATGCGTAGTGCCTATCTGGATACGGAAATGATGCTGTTGATAGACTGTCCTGCACTAAATGCTATACTTCGGGATGAAGCACAGCAGATGATGTACGAGGGCAAAACCATATCACCAGACGGAGTGACAGTTACGGGAGAATTGTATATAACACCAAAAGTTTCAGCTACCAAACAAGTCCTTCAATCGCTGTTGCGTATTATTGTACGCCCGTTTCGATATGTTCTATAAAGTGCGCATTTCATGTATTCACATACGATACATGCTTCGTCAAAAAACGCCATCTCGTAATTTCACGAGATGGCGTTTTTGCATTATTCAGATATTTGCAAGAGGTCACGCCGCTTAGCGCTTCCTGTAATATGAATTATTTAAGCTACTGCATTGAATAATCAAGACATATTTCAAAAGAAAGGGGAACAGTAGAATGTAATAGGGTGATTGAAAATGTCTAAAAGAGCAAAAAAGAAAAGCGCCCTGTTGCGAAAATCGACTTCAAGCCGTATGGTGCAGCAATCAAAGCTGGGCGCACAAAGCAGAAAGAATCCCGGAATAAGGCGGCCGACGCGCTGTTTATTTCACCGCGCTATCTTGCCAACATCGAAAATAAGGGGCAGCATCCCAGCGTACAGGTATTCTTAGAACTGATGTCCCTATTGGCGTCCGGCTGAAATAGCCTCCAAGGGCCCGGCAAGAAAAGCTAATTGCGGGGCAAAAGAAAAAGCCATTACGGAATTCTTTCAAATCCTTTATACTGAACAGTGACCAAACAACCCAGTAGAAAGGAATGATATGAAAGGAATTCAGAGTAATGGCTTCCTGCCAATTATAGCACAGGCCATTGCAGAAATGGAAGAACTCCATGGTGAGTTTGCAGGTATAAACGAAATCAATCTTGCAGAACTGGGGCGCAGGACCGGGATCTCTCGGGCAAAGCTGCGCCGGCTAAAAGCAAATGGATTTTGTGAGACTCCGCATGGCCTCATAGGACAGCCAAAGGAGCATTTGCTGGACGGATAGTCCCAATCCTCCGGCAGGGACAGCATTTGCGATAACAGCCCCTTGGCTTTCAAGGTCAGCTCCTTATTTCGCAGATGGTGGTTTGACATGACGGTGTACCCGCTGTTGCGCTCCACCCGAA
>ERZ825525.2337-NODE-2337-length-12651-cov-5.273817_pt1 | contig 12651 bp, 10 predicted proteins | sample MGYA00519930_ERZ825525 | MGnify/ENA primary metagenome ERZ825525 (study PRJEB31778, sample SAMEA3449203) | human gut metagenome | biome: human gut; feature: human-associated habitat; material: faeces | place: United Kingdom | collected 2010/2012 ... | reverse complement strand
TTGTGCTGTTCATCGTGCAGGGGCTGTGGATCGCCTACCGGGCCGAAAACCTCTACTGCACGATGGTGGGCATCGGCATCATGGCACAGATCGCCTGGCAGGTGTTCTGCAACATCGCGGTGGTCACCAACACCCTGCCCAACACCGGCATCAGCCTGCCCTTCTTCTCGTCGGGCGGCACCAGCCTGATCCTGCTGCTGGCCGAGATGGGCGTGATGGTGAACATCGGCCGCAACGGCGAGCGGGCGGCTCAGCAGCGGGAAGCGCTGCGCGCCCAGCACGAGGCCGCAAAGGCCGAGCAGGAGGCTGCCCGCAGAGAAAAGACCATCGTTCTGGCCGACGCACGGGCGGCCCGGGCAGAACAGTAACGACAAACAGGAGGAATCACCATGCGTGTTCTCATCGCAGCCGGCGGCACTGCCGGACATATCAATCCCGCACTGGCCATTGCCGGTGCTTTGAAAAAGGCCGACCCTACCGCCGAGATCCACTTTGCAGGTCGTAAGGAGGGCATGGAGTACCGTCTGGTCACACAGGCGGGCTACCCCTTCCACCACATCGAGATCACCGGCTTCCAGCGCAAGCTCAGCCTGCACAACATCAAGCGCAACCTTATTACCCTGTGGAATCTGGCACTCTCCGGCCCCAAGGCCAAGGCCATGATGAAAGAGGTAAAGCCGGATCTCGTCATCGGCTGCGGCGGCTATGTGTCCGGCCCGGTGGTGCGCTGCGCCGCCAAAATGGGCATCCACACCGCTTTGCACGAGCAGAACGCCTTCCCCGGTGTGACCAACAAGCTGCTGGCCCCGGATGTGGATATCGTGTTTGCCGCCGTGCCCGCCGCTGTGGAAAAGCTGGGCGCACCGGACAAGACCCTTGTGGTGGGCAACCCCGTGCGGCCGGAGGTGTTTGTACAGGCCGCGAACCGCGAAACCATCCGCGCACAGCTGGGCGCGGGTGACCGCACTGTCATCCTGTCCTTCGGCGGCAGTCTGGGTGCACGCCGGGTCAACGAGGTGGTGGCAGACCTCTGCGCTTGGGAGCAGCACGAGCACAAGCCGGTGCTGCACCTGCACGCCACCGGACAGTACGGCGTACAGCTGTTTGAGCAGCTGCAAAAGCAGAAGGATTTTACCCCCGGCGACAGCCTTGTGGTAAAGGAATACATCAACAATATGCCGGAACTGCTGGCTGCGGCAGATCTCGTCATCAGCCGCGCCGGTGCGCTGACGCTGGCAGAGCTGGAAGCCGTGGGACGCGCCGCTGTGCTGATCCCCAGCCCCAATGTGGCGGAGAACCACCAGTACTACAACGCCATGGAGCTGCAAAAGGCAGGGGCGGCCATGGTCATTGAGGAAAAAGACCTGACCGGCGAAAAGCTGGTGCAGACGGTGGCCGAAATGCTGGCACAGCCCGGCAAGCTGGCCGAAATGGGCAAAAATGCCCGCAGCCTGTCGGTGGACGACAGTCTGGACCGCATCACTGCGGCGCTGCTCAAGCTGGTAAAGACCCCGTGATGCAGACCCGGAATAAACAAGAAGGAAGGTGCGAATGATGCAGCAGAACCGTGACCGCAACGGCAGACCTCGGAACACCAGACCCTATGACCTGAACCGGGATGTGGCGCGCACCTCTGCGCCTTCGCAGGACCATACGCCCCGGAGCACCGGCAGCAGCCGCTACGGCTACAACGGCGAGCCGCTCAGCCGCCCGCCCTCCCGCAGCGCCAACGGCGGCGTGCGCTCCTCCCGGGCAGATAACAGCATCCAGTTTCCAACCCAGCCCCAGTCCCAGACCCGCCGTCCGGCGCAAGGGCAGGGGAGCAATACCACCCAGTACCCCGCCGGCAGCCGCCCGGCGGGCAGCAGACCAAAAAACGCGAAGTCCGGCGGCAAACAGCGCCGCCCGGCAAACAATGCCCGCAGCGGGCAGAGCAGCCGGAAAAACCAGAACCACCCGAACGCGCAAAACCACCCGAACCGGCAGCAACCGGCAGGCAGCCAGAACCAGCGTCTGCGCCCGGCGCAGACTGCCCCGCAGCAAAGCCCTGCCCGCCGGGAAAAGCGCAAAAAGCGCAAGGTGACCCGCGCCACCCTGCGCCGCCGCCGGATACTGCGCCGCCTGACCGCCTTTGCCATGCTGCTGTGCGTCATTGGCGCGGGCATCTACCTGACCATGACCATGCTGTTCCGCATCAATTCCATTCAGGTGCAGACCCCGGACGGCAAGCAGGTGACCGAGATCGCGGGCTATTCCGCAGACAGCATTTTGCAGCGGATGGGCGTGCAGCTGGAAGAGAACATTTTCAGCTTTGAGCCCGGCGAAAAGGCCGCTGTGCTGGAGCAGAATTTCCCGCTGCTGGGCTCCATCAAGGTGATCCGGGATTACCCCAACACCGTGGTGGTGCAGGTGACCGAAGCCGTGCCCGCCTACGCGGTGCAAAACGGCAGCAAGTGGCTTGTGATCTCGGACAAATGGAAGATCCTGTCCGAGGAAAGCACCCAGCCCGAGGGGCTTTGCACCCTGTACGGCGGTAAGCTGCAGGATACCGCCCCGGGACAGGCGTTCTGCCTTGTGGAGGATGCGGACGCAGCAAGCGCCTCCGGGTCGGAAGCAGCCGGGAGCGAAAGCACGGCAGACACAGGGGATGCCCGCATGGAAGCGCTGCGCACTCTGGTGAGCAAGCTGGAAGAATACGGCCTGTCGCAGGATGTGACACGGCTGGAAGTGGCGGACACCGAGCAGATCGCATTTTTGTATCAGGACCGTATCAGCGTGCTGCTGGGTACGCTGAACGATCTGGATTATAAGCTGGACCGCGCCCGCTATGTGCTGACCAACGCCGACGGTAAGGGCTGCGGCCCCACCGACACCGGGCGGCTGGATTTCAGCCATACCAGCGCCAGCAGCACCCGCAAGATCTATTTTGCACAGGGCGAGCCTACTCTGCCCTCCGGCTATGTGGTGCCGCCCAAGGTTGAGGAACCCGCCCCGGCAGAGGACGCCGCCGACAGCACCGACAGTGCAGACAGCACGGAAAGCACGGATACTGCCGACACCACCGAACCGGCAGCTGACGCGGACACCGAGCAGCTGCCCCTGACCCACCCTGACCGCATGACGGCCAACGAAGAAGAAAACCCCATGTAAAGAAGCTTTTTGGAGGAGACTGTATGAAGCTGGAACAACTGATGGAAGGCGTGCCCTTTACCCTTGTGCAGGGCAGTCTGGATACTGAGATCGCAGATATCATCTACGACAGCCGCAAGGCTGCCCCGGGGCTTTTGTTCGTGTGCATCGTGGGCACCCAGCGGGACAGCCACACGTTTGCCGCCGACTGCGCCGCCAAGGGGGTCAGCGCGCTGGTCATCCAGCACGACATCGACCTTTCTGCCATGCCCGGGGTGACCGTGGTCAAGGTGGAGAACAGCCGCTATGCCATGGCACTGATGAGCGCCAACCTCTTTGGAAACCCTGCCCGCCAGATGACCATGATCGGCGTCACCGGTACCAAGGGCAAGACCACCACCACCCACATGATCAAAAGCGTGCTGGAGGCCGCAGGCCGCAAGGTGGGCATGATCGGCACCAACGGCATCTACTATATGGGACGCCACAAGGACACCGCCAACACCACCCCGGAAAGCTACGAGCTGCAAAAGACCTTCCGGGAGTTTCTGGATGCCGGCTGCGACACCGCACTGATGGAAGTGTCCAGTCAGGGTCTGATGATGGACCGTGTGGCGGGCGTGCACTACGATGTGGGCGTGTTCACCAACCTTTCGCCGGATCATATCGGCCCCGGCGAGCACAAGACCTTTGAGGAGTACCGCAGCTGGAAGGGACAGCTGTTCAAGCGCTGCGACGTGGGCGTGGTGAACATCGACGACGAGAACACCGCCGCCCTGCTGGAGGGTCATACCTGCAAATTGGTCACCTATGGCCGCGATGAAAAGGCCGACTACCGCGAGACCGGATACGAGCTGCTGCGCACCCACGATTTTCTGGGCGTTGCCTTCCACGTTACCGGCAAGGACGAGATGGACGTCAAGGTGAATATGCCCGGCGAGTTCAGCGTGTACAATGCGCTGGCTGCGCTGGCCGTGGGCAAGGTGCTGGGTCTGCCGGATGCCGCCATCCACGACGGTCTGGGCAAGTGCGTGGTGAAGGGCCGTGTGGAGCTGGTGCCCATCAGCAAAAAATTCACCATTCTGCTGGACTACGCCCACAACGAGGTATCCACCGAGAGCCTGCTTACCACCCTGCGCGCCTACAAGCCCCACCGCTTGGTGGTGGTGTTCGGCTGCGGCGGCAACCGCTCCAAGCTGCGCCGCTACGGCATGGGCGAGATCTGCGCCAAGATGGCCGATTTCTCCATCCTCACCGAGGACAACAACCGCTTTGAAAAGGTGGAGGACATCATCGCGGATATCCGCGAGGGCATGAACAAGGGCAACCCGGACGCAAAGTTCGTGGAGATCCCCGACCGTCTGGACGCTTTGCACTACGCAGTGGATCACGCACAGGAGGGCGATCTGATCGCCGTCATCGGCAAGGGGCACGAGACCTACCGCGACCGCGAGGGCGTCAAGACCCCCTTCCTTGAGCGGGAGCTGCTGGAAGAATACGCCCAGCAGATCGGGCTGGAATAAGAAAATAATAATATTATTGCGGGAAAAGCCGCTGCACAAAGCACTGTGCAGCGGCTTTTTTGCGCTCTGTGCAGGGGGCTATATAAAAAGGAAGCAAACTGTGACAAAAGTGTAAAAGATAAAAATATTTAACTAAATCCATTGACTTATCCGACGAATTGGCTATAATGGTCGTGTTCGATACCTCACAAATTTTAGGTAAATAATCAATACAATCATACAACATAAAGGAGAACACTACCATGACTTTCGAGGAAATGAAGAAGATCGTTGTCGATACCCTGAGCTGCGATGAGGACAAGGTGACCATGGAAGCCAGCCTGACCGAGGATCTGGAGGCCGACAGCCTGGACGCTGTGGAGCTGAACATGGCACTGGAAGAGGCCTGCGGCGTGTCCATCCCCGATGAGGAGCTGGCAACCCTCAAGACCGTGGGCGATATCTTCAACTACATCAATGCCCATGTCTGAGGCTGACCGAGGCGAAACGCGATGAACAGTATCAAAGACCTGCTGCCGGGCAGTATGCGGGAGCGCACCTTCCAGCTGAAAGCCCGGCGGGATGCGGGTGCCGTGTGGAACGACCCGCAGTTCGTGGAATGCAAAAAGTGCGGACGCCGTGCCACCCGCCAGATCTGGAACAAGGCGCAGTACGTCTGCCCCAACTGCGGGGTGCACCTGCCCATCGGCGGGTACTACCGCCTGAACCTCATCCTGGATAAGGGCAGCTTCCGGGAATTGGATGCCGACCTTGCACCGCAGGATGTGCTGCAGTTTCCCGGCTACCCGGAAAAGCTGGAAGCACAGACCGGCAAGACCGGCTTGAAGGAAGCTGTCATCACCGCCACGGGGCGCATCGAGGGCACCCCGGTGGTGGCTGCGGTGCTGGACAGCCGGTTCTTTATGGGCAGCATGAGCACCACTGTGGGCGAAAAGATCACCCGCGCCGTGGAGCACGCCACCGCAAAGCACCTGCCGCTGATCATCTTTTCGGCCAGCGGCGGTGCCCGGATGCAGGAAGGCATTTTCAGCCTGATGCAGATGGCAAAGACCTCTGCCGCCATCGAGCGGTTCTCTGCCCGGGGCGGGCTGTACATCAGCGTGCTGACCCACCCCACCACCGGCGGTGTGACTGCCAGCTTTGCCAGCCTTGGCGACATCATGCTGGCCGAGCCCGGGGCGCTGATCGGTTTTGCGGGCCCCCGGGTCATTGAACAGACCATCGGCGAAAAGCTGCCCGCAGGCTTCCAGCGCAGCGAGTTCCAGTACGAGCACGGCTTTGTGGACAAGGTAGTGCCCCGTACCGAAATGCGCGAAACACTGGCGCAGCTGCTGCGTCTGCACGCCTGAGGAGGGAGCGCCTTATGATCAAGGACATCTTACAACAGCTCGCACCGCTGGATGAAAAGATCACCGCCTTGCGCGGCGACCCGGCGGACGAGAACATGACCGATATCACCAACCACGCTGCCGAGCTGGCAGAGCTTTCCGCACAGGAGGACGCTTTGCTGTCCGGCTGCGGGGCGCTGACTGCAGAGGACAGGGTCTTTCTGGCCCGTCACCCGGAGCGCCCCCACATCGACGAGATCGTGGATGCACTGTTCACCGACTTTTTTGAGCAGTGCGGCGACCGCCAGTGCAAGGAAGATGCCGCCATTCTGGGCGGTGTGGCACTGTTCCATGGCCAGCCGGTCACGGTCATCGGCCACCGCAAGGGCAGCACGCTGGAAGAAAACCTGCGCTGCAACTTTGGTATGCCCGGGCCGGAGGGCTACCGCAAGGCCCTGCGCCTGATGAAGCAGGCCGAAAAATTTGACCGTCCCATCATCACCTTTATCGACACCCCGGGTGCGTACCCCGGCAAGGATGCCGAGGAGCGCGGACAGGGCGAAGCCATTGCCCGCAACCTGATGGAGATGAGCGGCCTGACCGTGCCGGTGATCGCAGTGGTCACCGGTGAAGGCTCCTCCGGCGGCGCGCTGGCGCTGGGTGTGGCAAACCGCATCCTGATGCTGGAAAACGCCGTTTACTCGGTGCTGAGCCCCGAAGGCTTTGCCAGCATCCTGTGGAAGGATTCCTCCCGCAGCGGCGAGGCCTGCGAGATCATGAAGCTGACCGCGCAGGATCTGTACAAGGACGGCATCGTGGAAGAGATCATCCCGGAGCCGGTGGGCGGCGCACAGCGTGCCCACGGGGTACTGTTCGGCAATCTGGACGAGGCACTGCGGCGTCAGCTGCGCAGCCTTGCCCGCATGAACGGCCGTCAGCTGGCCGAGCAGCGCTACCAGAAATTCCGTCAGATCGGAGAAATGAGGAAAGCATGAAGGGTTTGCGTCTGATCGCCACCGGCGGGGCTTTGCCCGGCCGCACGGTCACCAACGAAGAGCTGAGCCGCACCGTGGATACCAGCGACGAGTGGATCACCACCCGCACCGGCATCCGCACCCGGCACTACTGCACCGAGGGCGAAAACGCCGCCACACTGGCCATTGCCGCCGCAAAGCAGGCGCTGCAGCGCAGCGGTCTTGCCCCGGCAGACATTGCCTGCTGCGTCTGCGCCACCCTTTCCGCGCCGGACGCCACCCCAAGCGTGGCCTGTCATGTGCAGGCGGCGCTGGCACTGCCGGAAAACCGCCCCGCACTGGATGTGAACGCCGCCTGTTCCGGCTTTTTGTACGGCACGGCGGTGGCGCGCGGCCTGCTGGCTACGCTGGGCGGGCGGTATGCGCTGGTCATCGGCACCGAGGCGCTCTCCCGCCTGATGGACCCTGCCGACCGCTCCACCTGTGTGCTGTTCGGCGATGGTGCCGGTGCGGCAGTGTTTGAACTGACCGACACCTCCGTGCCCTTTGCCATCACGCTGGGTGCCCGGGGCGATGCCGCCATCCATGCCGGCGGCCCCAGCCGTGCAGGCTCGGCACCCATCAGCATGGACGGCAGGGCGGTGTTCCGCTTTGCGGTGGATGCCCTGCCCAAGTGCCTGCACACCGTGCTGGACGAGACCGGCCTTACGCTGGACAATCTGGACTGGGTGGTCTGCCATCAGGCCAACAGCCGCATCATCGACCACTGCGTCAAGGCGCTGCACGCCGACGGTGCAAAGTTCTACAAAAACATGGATCGCCACGGCAACACCAGTGCTGCCAGCATCCCGGTGGCGCTGAACGAGCTGGCTGAAAGCGGCCGGCTGCACCCCGGCCAGACCCTTGCCTGCATCGGCTTCGGCGGCGGCCTGACATGGGGCGGCATGATCGTGGAATATAAAGGATAAAGACCATGAAACTTTTAAACGAGATCCTGGGGACGAAATACCCCATCATTCAGGGCGGCATGGCCAACATTGCCACCGGTGAGTTTGCCGCCGCCTGCTCCAACGCCGGTGCACTGGGCATCATCGGTGCGGGCGGCATGAATGCCGATACCCTGCGCGAAAATATCCGCCGGTGCAAACAGCTTACTGACAAGCCCTTTGGCGTGAACATCATGCTGATGCACCCGCAGGCAGATGAGTTTGCCCAGATCGTTGTGGAAGAAGGCGTGCAGGTGGTTACCACCGGCGCAGGCAACCCGGGCAAATATGTTCCCATGTGGAAAGCGGCGGGCATCAAGGTGATCCCCGTGGTGGCTGCCGCTGTGCTGGCAAAGCATCTGGAGAAGCTGGGCATCGATGCCGTGATCGCCGAAGGGACCGAGAGCGGCGGCCATGTGGGCGAGATGGCCACCATGGCACTGGTGCCGCAGGTGGTGGACGCAGTGGATCTGCCCGTCATTGCGGCGGGCGGCATTGCCGACGGCCGTCAGCTGGCAGCCGCCCTTGCGCTGGGTGCCTGCGGCGTGCAGGTGGGCACCTGCCTGCTGGTGAGCGAGGAGTGCCCCATCCACGAAAACTACAAGGCTGCCCTGCTCAATGCCAAGGACAGCGATACCATCGTGACCGGACGCATCGGCGGTTCCCCGGTCCGGGTGCTGAAAAACCGGATGAGCCGTGAATATGTCCGGCAGGAAAAGGCCGGTGCCGATAAGATGGAGCTGGAAAAGTACACCCTGGGCAGTCTGCGCCGGGCCGTGTTTGAAGGCAACACCTCCACCGGCAGTCTGATGGCCGGTCAGGTGGCCGGAATGCTCCACGAGGTGCGCCCTGTGGCGGACATTCTGGATGACCTGTGGAACGGCGGGAGGCAGCGTATCCACGCGCTGAGCGAGGAATGCTGACGCTCGGAAAGAAAGTCCTGTCTGTGCCCATCCTGCAGGGCGGCATGGGCGTGGGCGTTTCTCTGGGCGGGCTGGCCGGTGCCGTGGCGGCCTGCGGCGGCATGGGGTGCATCTCCACCGCCGATGCAGGCTACCGGGAGCCGGACTTTGCCCGTGACCCGGCCAGCGCCAACCACCGCGCCCTGACCGCTGAGATCCGGAAAGCAAAGCAGATCGCAAACGGTGCCGGTATGGTGGCCATCAATGCAATGGTGGCCACGCAGGACTACGCCGCCGCCATCCGCACCGCGGTGGAAGCGGGCGTGGACGCTGTGGTGTCCGGCGCGGGTCTGCCGCTGGAGCTGCCCGGCCTTGTGAACACGATGGAGGTCGCCATCGCGCCCATCGTTTCCAGCGGACGGGCGGCAAAGCTCATCCTGCGCCGCTGGGCCAAGGAGTTCGGCCGCACCGCTGATTTTGTGGTCATTGAGGGCTGCAAGGCAGGCGGTCATCTCGGCTTTGCGGAGCAGGACCTGTTCTCCGGAAGCTGCCAGACGCTGGATGAGATCCTGCCGGAGGTGCTGGCCGAGGTAAAGCCCTATGAGGCGCAGTTCGGCCACAGCATCCCCGTGTTTGTGGCGGGCGGCGTGTACACCGGGGCCGATCTGGCTCACTTTACCAGACTGGGTGCCGCAGGCGTTCAGCTTGCCACCCGCTTTATCACCACCTACGAATGCGATGCATCCCAGGGGTACAAGGACGTTCTGCTGAATGCAGGTTCTGAGGATGTGCGCATCATCCACAGCCCGGTCGGGATGCCGGGCCGGGCGCTGAACACGCCGCTGGTGCAGGCCATGGCGGAGGGCAGACGCTTCCCGCCCCGGCACTGTGCCCGCTGCCTGAAGACCTGCGACCCCGCCAAGGTGCCCTACTGCATCACCCATGCACTGATCGAAGCGGTCAAGGGCAACCTGGAGGAAGGACTTTTCTTCTGCGGGGCCAATGTGGGCAGGCTGGACCGGATGTACACTGTCCGTGAGCTGATGGATGAACTTGTGACCGAATGGAGGCAAAACCGATGAAGCTTGCTGTTTTATATGCCGGTCAGGGTGCCCAGCACCCCGGCATGGGCAAAGAATTTTACGAAGCATCTTCCGCTTTCCGTGCCGCGTTCGACGCTGCAGACCTTCCGTTTGATCTGCACCGCGTCTGCTTCGACGACCCGGACGGCGTTCTGAATCAGACCGAATACACCCAGCCCTGCATGGTGGCCTTTGCCTGCGGCGTATCCGCCGTTCTGGCCGAGCAGGGGGTCAAGCCTGCTTATGTGGCCGGTCTCTCTCTGGGCGAATATTCCGCGCTGGAAGCCGCCGGTGTATTCACCGCCAAGCAGGCCATTGAGCTGGCAGCCTACCGCGGCAAAGCCATGGCCGACGCGGCCAGCGGCATCGACTGCGGCATGACCGCAGTGCTGAACCTCGACCGGGTCCCCCTTGCAGAATGCTGTGAGCAGGCATCCGCGCTGGGCTGTGTGCAGATCTGCAACTACAATTGCCCGGGCCAGCTGGTCATTGGCGGCGAAAAGGCCGCAGTGGACAAGGCTGCAGAGCTTGCAAAGCAGGCCGGTGCCCGCCGGTGCATCCCGCTCAAGGTGAGCGGACCGTTCCACACCCGTCTGATGGCTCCCGCCGGGGATGCCCTGGCAAAGCGCTTTGCCGCCGAACCCTTTGGCGAAATGAGCGTTCCGGTGCTGTTCAACTGCCTGGGCCGTGAAAAAGCCGAGAGCGACAGCATCCCGGCCCTGCTGGTCCGGCAGGTACAGAGCAGTGTCTACATGGAGGACACCCTGCACCGTCTGGGTGAGCTGGGTGTGGATCACATTCTGGAGGTCGGCCCCGGCAATGCGCTCTCCGGCTTTGTGAAAAAGACTCTGCCCGGTGTGACTTGTGTGTCGGTGGAGACCCCGGCGCAGCTGGACACCGTTCTGAACGCATGGAAGGAAGAACAATGAACGAAGAAACCATCATCCGTACCGCCGTTGTGACCGGCGGAAGCCGGGGAATCGGCCGGGCCGTGTGCGTACAGCTTGCCCGGCAGGGCTGCCATGTGGTGGTCAACTACTGCCACGGCGAAGCGGCCGCCGCTGAGACCGTGTCTCTCTGCAGGGCCCAGGGCGCGCAGGCTGTGGCCGTGCAGGCCGATGTTTCCACCGCCGAGGGCTGCAAAAAGCTCTTTGAGGAAGCGGTGAACGCCTTTGGCCGGGTGGATATCCTTGTGAACAATGCAGGCATCACCCGGGACAACCTGATCCTGCGCATGTCCGAAGCAGACTTTGATGCTGTGCTGGACGCAAACCTCAAGGGTGCGTTCCTCTGCTGCAAGGAAGCGGCCCGCCGGATGGTGCGTCAGCGCCGGGGCCGGATCATCAATCTGAGCAGCGTCGTTGCCCTGCGGGGCAATGCAGGCCAGACGAATTACGCTGCCAGCAAGGCTGGGCTCATCGGCCTGACCAAAAGCCTGGCCCGGGAGCTGGCCAGCCGCAATGTGACAGTAAACGCTGTTGCGCCCGGCTTTATTGAGACTGATATGACCGCCGCCCTGCCGGAGGCTGTCCGCACCGAAATGGCAAAGGACATCCCGGCAGGCCGCGCAGGCCAGCCGGAGGACGTGGCAAACGCGGTGGCGTTTTTTGCCGCAGAACAAAGCAGCTATCTCACCGGGCAGGTGCTCTGTGTGGACGGCGGCATGGCAATGTAAAAGGAGAAATTCTCTATGGAAAAACGCAGAGTCGTGATCACCGGTCTGGGCACCGTGAACCCGCTGGGCAACACTGCTGCCGACAGCTGGGCTGCCGCAAAGGCAGGCCGGTGCGGCATTGGCCCCATCACCCAGTTTGACACCACCGATTTCAAGTGCAAGCTGGCCGGTGAAGTGAAAAACTTTGACCCCGAGACCGTTGTGGACAAAAAGGAAGCCCGCAAGATGGCCCGCTTCACCCTGCTGGCACTGGCTGCTGCAGCCGAAGCCATTGCCGACAGCGGCCTGAACACGGAAGCAGAAGCCAAAAACATCGGTGTGGTCCTTTCCAGCGGCATTGGCGGCCTGCCCACCATCGAGGAGCAGCACACCCGCGGGGAAGAGAAAGGCATGGAGAAGGTCAGCCCCTACTTTGTGCCTATGTCCATTGCCAACATGGCGGCGGCACAGGTGGCCATCCGCTTTGGCCTGAAGGGCATGTGCACCTGCCCGGTCACGGCCTGCGCCGGCGGCACCAACGCTGTGGGCGATGCCTTCCACCGCATCCGGGACGGTTACGAGACTGCCATGGTCTGCGGCGGTGCCGAAAGCTGCATCAGCCCGCTGGGCATCGGCGGTTTTACCAGCATGAAGGCGCTTTCCACCGCCACCGACCCGGATGCTGCCAGCCTGCCCTTTGATGCCCGCCGCGGCGGCTTCGTGATGGGCGAGGGCAGCGGTGTGCTGGTTCTGGAAGAGCTGGAGCACGCCCGGGCACGCGGTGCGCATATCTACGCCGAGGTGGTGGGCTATGGTGCCAACTGCGATGCTTACCACTTTACTGCACCGGCTCCCGGCGGCACAGGTGCCATCGACTGCATGAAGCTGACACTGGCCGATGCAGGCATTGCCCCGGAGCAGGTGGATCACATCAACGCCCACGGCACCGGCACCCACATGAACGATGCCTGCGAGACGGCTGCCATCCATGCCGTGTTCGGTGAGCACGCAAAGCAGCTGACCGTGGTCAGCACCAAGAGCATGACCGGCCATCTGCTGGGCGGTGCGGGCGG
>ERZ825525.2328-NODE-2328-length-12719-cov-3.454991_pt1 | contig 12719 bp, 12 predicted proteins | sample MGYA00519930_ERZ825525 | MGnify/ENA primary metagenome ERZ825525 (study PRJEB31778, sample SAMEA3449203) | human gut metagenome | biome: human gut; feature: human-associated habitat; material: faeces | place: United Kingdom | collected 2010/2012 ... | reverse complement strand
TCTTAAGTAATTCAAGGCAAAGCGAAATAACATTAGCTTGTGCATCAACAAATGCATCTTCAAAACCTTTTAACATAACAGATCTCCTTATTGTTAGATTTTAATTATTTGTTTTTATTATTAGTTTTTAAAATGTCGATTGAATAATTTTCCATCGATTTTGTACGAAACATCAAATGCTGACGAACGTGACGAACCATTTTTATATGAAAGGTTTATATCAATATCCGTTACTTTTTGACCATTCTTTAATGCAGTAGACCATTGTTTTTCCATATTTCTATATGTCTTAGAATTCCATTTTATACCTCGGTTTAATCCGCTTTTCTGTGATACAAGCGTCATAGTTATAAGATGTGTTTTGTACCTTTATGAATTAACAAAGCTCTCAAACGGTGTTGATGCTGATGGTGTGATTGCTGAAGTTTTGTACCTTTATGAATTAACAAAGCTCTCAAACATATACCACGTCCTGACTGCACTCTTTCCTGTTTTGTACCTTTATGAATTAACAAAGCTCTCAAACTGCAGATCGTGGAACGATGCACACCCAACAGTTTTGTACCTTTATGAATTAACAAAGCTCTCAAACAAAATCTTCCGATGTTACAATTTCTTCAAAGTTTTGTACCTTTATGAATTAACAAAGCTCTCAAACGATCGAACACAATTTATGTACAGCGTATCCGTTTTGTACCTTTATGAATTAACAAAGCTCTCAAACAATATACGAAAGTAGCAAACGAAGCAAAAAGTTTTGTACCTTTATGAATTAACAAAGCTCTCAAACTGTCTCCGATGTCTCTGCCGATGTCAACGAGTTTTGTACCTTTATGAATTAACAAAGCTCTCAAACCATACTCTGGCTGCAAAACTCGTCGACTATGTTTTGTACCTTTATGAATTAACAAAGCTCTCAAACTGATGTTGTGAGCTTGAAAGTCACGACCATGTTTTGTACCTTTATGAATTAACAAAGCTCTCAAACCGTTTGTCAGCGCGCCCATGGTAGCCGATGGTTTTGTACCTTTATGAATTAACAAAGCTCTCAAACACTGGAACACCTGTGAAAGAGGAGATTATGGTTTTGTACCTTTATGAATTAACAAAGCTCTCAAACGCATATTCAAGCTATGAACAGTTAGTTGGTGTTTTGTACCTTTATGAATTAACAAAGCTCTCAAACATAATCACTTTGCATTTATCATCATTCTGGTTTTGTACCTTTATGAATTAACAAAGCTCTCAAACCATTATTATACGCTCTAACACCCTCAAACCGTTTTGTACCTTTATGAATTAACAAAGCTCTCAAACTGCCCGACTTCGGTAGTATCAGTATTTGCAGTTTTGTACCTTTATGAATTAACAAAGCTCTCAAACGCCTTTTTTCTGTACGCCAGCGATCGTGACGTTTTGTACCTTTATGAATTAACAAAGCTCTCAAACCATCGCTGACAGAAGAAAAGACTTTCATTTGTTTTGTACCTTTATGAATTAACAAAGCTCTCAAACCGAGAAACTTGCGACTGGTCGCTCAATCAAGTTTTGTACCTTTATGAATTAACAAAGCTCTCAAACAAACCAACCTTAATTTTAGCCGTTCCATTCGTTTTGTACCTTTATGAATTAACAAAGCTCTCAAACCATCAACAAAGCCAACAAACGGCAAATATAGTTTTGTACCTTTATGAATTAACAAAGCTCTCAAACCACATCGGTTAAATTCATGACATGGGATGGGTTTTGTACCTTTATGAATTAACAAAGCTCTCAAACACCAAACGTTGCAACAACCGTATTTGTCAAGTTTTGTACCTTTATGAATTAACAAAGCTCTCAAACCTTTCCGTTGTAGAAATTTGGATATTTGGTGTTTTGTACCTTTATGAATTAACAAAGCTCTCAAACCATGTTGCCGAAGCGTCAATGATGCCCGCCGTTTTGTACCTTTATGAATTAACAAAGCTCTCAAACGTGGAATTTACACCTATTCGCAAACGACAAGTTTTGTACCTTTATGAATTAACAAAGCTCTCAAACGGGATTCCAATACGATTCTTTATAGCATCCGTTTTGTACCTTTATGAATTAACAAAGCTCTCAAACCTGAATAGCCGATAGCCTAACACTACGGCAGTTTTGTACCTTTATGAATTAACAAAGCTCTCAAACTGCGTCCGTTGCGCGCTTAACTTCCGATTCGTTTTGTACCTTTATGAATTAACAAAGCTCTCAAACAATTATTCTGTTTATGCTTATGAACAGATCGTTTTGTACCTTTATGAATTAACAAAGCTCTCAAACTTCGCCATGCGCTTATACTGATCTGACAAAGTTTTGTACCTTTATGAATTAACAAAGCTCTCAAACGGTATCGTCAACCATAACTTTTGAAACCGTGTTTTGTACCTTTATGAATTAACAAAGCTCTCAAACGGGGGTTGTAGCCAACATCATTATACTTGTGTTTTGTACCTTTATGAATTAACAAAGCTCTCAAACGAGTGGAACGGCTAAAATTAAAGTCGGTTTGTTTTGTACCTTTATGAATTAACAAAGCTCTCAAACAAAGAGGAAAGCATATGTTATCTCGAACACGTTTTGTACCTTTATGAATTAACAAAGCTCTCAAACTATTGATGAATTAGGTTCTCAGTTTAATAAGTTTTGTACCTTTATGAATTAACAAAGCTCTCAAACCGTCCGAAGCCGAAACATATCACAATGACAGTTTTGTACCTTTATGAATTAACAAAGCTCTCAAACGTGGGATTTATGCACCATATGGCGATGAAAGTTTTGTACCTTTATGAATTAACAAAGCTTTCAAACGCTTTTTCATCAGTAGTAACTTTGTCAGCAGTTTTGTACCTTTATGAATTAACAAAGCTCTCAAACCTATCGTCAAATTGCACAAATAAAACAGGAGTTTTGTACCTTTATGAATTAACAAAGCTCTCAAACATGTTGGTCGGCTTCCTAACAGACTTGCGAGTTTTGTACCTTTATGAATTAACAAAGCTCTCAAACACAATCCGAAACTATCAGCGATCACAGGCGGTTTTGTACCTTTATGAATTAACAAAGCTCTCAAACTTGTCAACCTTGTCTATTATGCAAAAGATAGTTTTGTACCTTTATGAATTAACAAAGCTCTCAAACTAGCTGATAATGCGGTATTGATGGTCTTTTGTTTTGTACCTTTATGAATTAACAAAGCTCTCAAACCTCAAATTATAATATTTGAGGTTCTCTCCGAGCTTCCATATTTGCGAATATGGTGTTAATTATGCTTCAATTATACACAAATCTTTATCAATTATCCAGCATTTTTCATCTATAATATGTGGTGTATGAATTGGTTCAATGATGATAAGATTTATTTTATTGTATTTAGCATATTCGTATAAAAGTTGCAAATCAGTATTTTGCAATAAACATTTTAAATTTGAAATTACAAATATTGAAATCCCACACAATTGTTGTAATAAATTCATATATGAACATAATTTTTCTGTAAGTGTGTCAGCAGTTGAATCTGTCTGTACATCTAATGCTTTTATGATAGATGATAGTTCAAATTCAAAATTGTATGTAATAGCATAAGGAACTGTGTTTAAAAGTTTGTCAAAATAACTGATTATGGATTCTCTTAATTCTATTCCATCTTCCTGCAATAAAGAATCGCTTTGTAGAGAAAGTTCATGATAAAGCTTTGTAAGTATTTTTTTATCATTTAGGTTGACAGAAAATGGATTATAGATACACTCAACATTTTTTTGTATTTTGAGTTCTTTTCCATTTTCAGATAAAATAAAAGAACCTTCGTTTCCGTTGTACTGTTGCCAGAAATCATGCATGATTTTTTGATATGCAGAAGGTGCTTCTACAGATAATACTGTTATTGCGTTTTCTATCAGTCTAAGTTCTAAATTATAAAAAGTGTTCACAAGAGTTTTCATAGAATCACTAACCTGTCATCGTTATTCAATACTTGTGAATGGTTTTCTCCAACTATATATTCCATTTTTGAGTATTGTTTTTCTGTGACACGCAATACTTGAACCAAGCCCTCCTCTGGTTTGTTATTTCGGATATTTGTTTGGAGAACATCTGCAACAACCGGATTTTGAACAAGTTTACAATAGACGGATTCCTGAAGCATCAAAAAGCCAGATTTCAACAAAAATTTCCGGAAATCTCGATAGTCCCGTCTCTGTTTGGATGTTAATACAGGTAAATCAAAAAATACGATCATTCTCATATATCTATAACTCATTCTTGTAAAATTTGATTAATGAAATATCACCATCGTTCAATGCATCAAAGACACTGCGACAATATAATTTCATTGCGTTACTCAAATATTCCTTTCTTCCTGCAAGTATTATTTCTTTTTGCAGAAGTTTTACTACTTCCATTTTTTCATCGTGCTCAAATTTTTCAGGAGCCATTTGCTTTATCAAATTATCGACAAGAGGACGAAATGGCTCCATGAGATCAGATGCCAGATTAAATGGATTAAACATATTGTCATGAAATAATCCTAATTGCGTTATATACCCATTAATGGTAATCTCTCTTGTACATGTTGAAAGAAGCAGGCTGTATCCATAATTTAATGCAGCATTGATACTATTTTCAGCAGTCCGTGTAAAGTCCATACCAAATAATGCGTTAAAATATACTTTGGCGGCGTGCCCCTCCCTGTTGGTGGCATCACCAAATTCCATCTGGGAAATATACTCATATAACAATTCTGATTCGCCCTGATTCCAATGTTCAAGATTTTCAGCCTGCTTCCGGATTTTTTCTGTTACAATTTCTGTCCATACAGCAGTTTTTATATCTTCGGACCATGCAATTTGTTTTCTTACTTTCATGCTTGTATCATGGCTTCCATAATATGGAATCAGTTCGGAAGATGGGTTCCTTTTCTCATCACAAAAAATGATTTTTACTTTCTTTTTGGTTAGTTCACACAAAAGCGCAGCTGTTAAGGAGACGGATGTTGTCTCGATAATCAATACAGCAATTTCGTTGATATGTATCTTGACAACATCCTGGTTCCGTACAACTAAATAGCCTAACTGATAATCAAGCTTTGCATTTTTTGAGATGACAACGGTACGCCAACTCATATGGTTTGCAGGTCTATTTTAGTTTCAAAGAGACCTGTAGGTGATTGATTGATAAGATATATTTCATCGGTTCCTATTTTTTTACTGATTAACATCTTTCCAGCATGTGTAGAGGCACCAATTAACTGCAAATCAGATTCATTTCCTAAGATGGCAGTTAATTGTAAAATTTGGTATAATGCTAAACATTGATTTTCAATCGATAATGATGCAAATTTGTCTCTAGCCGAATCCATTTTTTCTCCAATTGGATTAGGTCTTCTTCCAAAGATTCCAACAGTAAATTTGTTAAGCAATTCATTGTATAATTTAATATTTTCTTCAGCTGTTATAACATTATCAATTATAGTTGTTTCCTTGTATTTCTCAATTTTTTTTATATATTTCCTCCAATTTGATGTTAAACAAAGATTAGTTGCATTACGTACAATTAAACGATATCCTGTTTTCCCAGTAATATAGCAGAAATATCCATTATATTTTATTAATGATCCAATCTTGATTTTCCGCACTCTTACATCGTAGTTAACAAGACCAAGTTTATCACAGTATCGCTCTAATTCTGAAGAATCTTTATCGATTTTATCTGCAAGATACAAGGGAACGGACTCAATTGTACGGATACGTTTTTTCTTTTCATCATGTTCAACCAAGAAGAAGTAAGCTCCTGTAACACTTGTAAATCCGCCATATTTTGTAACATCCTGTATTTTTGTATCGGAAGACTTAAAAGGAATATAACCTTCTCCTTTTGCTTTCTCTGCACTATATAAGGTTTCGTTAGCCAAAGCACCCTTTCCTTCATAGCTTAATCTTGTCATAAGTGGTGTATTTTTACTCAACATTTTTTTCACAGTTGAGATTGTGCCAGCGGCACCATCTTGTTTCTGTGCAATCCATGCAACTTCATCTCCTCGTTTTACATCCCAATCAAACATGCGAGATAGATTGTAATTATTTTTATTCATATCCTTGTTATATGAATTTTTGATATAGTTGATAGGATTTTGAGTAAATTTCACATAATACACATTTCCTACGACAATATTTAGATAGGCGTCATGCGCATGATGGAAATCGTTAACCAGTCTGCTTTTCGGAAGTTCTCTGTTGCGTCGAAAATCCGAAACATTGCCTGCTTTTGCGTAGACAATCTTGCTGTTTGGTAATAATTGATGGAAAAGCTCTGCAACACCTTTTGTTCCTTGGCTGGTCTCAACTAATTGACGTGCAATGAATCCGGCCTTTTGTTCATCGGTAAATGCATTTCTTCCCATCAGACGGTTGTATTTCTCTTCGGATATAAATCCTTCTTTCCGAAGCTGTGTCCACATATTTCTCTGCTTATTAAAGATTTCAGCTTCCAAAGGATAATTATCACTTTTATGTGCATTTTTCTCTTTTGTTACAAGAACTAAGTTGTTGTCAATATTGTCGTCTTTAACAAAATGGCGAGGATAGATATGATCAATATCATACAAGTTATCATTGAACAAATCACTTAATTCTATATGGTTTCCAGTGTACATACATCGACCTTTCTGCGTCAGATATAAGTACATTTTTTTGCTACGTATAGTTCCAGATTCATCAGCATGTTCAATTACTTTTGCCCAATCGGTATTTTCATCCTTGACATTCTTGTATAAGTCTTCAAATTTCTTTTTTCGGGAAAGTGTACGTCCGCGGGAAGCGTCTTTCTCTCTTGTCATCTCTATGAATATTCGAGCAGGCTCTTTTCCAAGAACATGAACCAATTCTTTGATAATCAAAGTTGTCTGCCAGATCATTCTACGTACTGGTGCAGAAAAATAGTAATCATTTAAGTCTTCTGGCTCGAAATCAGAAAGAGTTTTAAGAGAATTTGCTTCGTAATCTGCTAATTGTTCTTTAAAATCGAATTCAGAACTGTTGATTAGTTCCATAAGATTCAGATTGTTTTCCCATAAAGCACGAATAATGGAGACTGCTTCACCGGTCGATTTATCTGCACCTTTTAATTCGAAGAACTCTTTTGAAAGATTCCCCCAATCTTTGAATTTGAATCCAAGAATCCTTTTCATTTGTTCCGGAGATAACTTCCCTTTATATTTATCGTCTATCTGTTCTTTAAGAAATTGTTTGGAATCTCCGTAAACCGTACACCAAAATACAATATCTTCAATCATATGCTGAATATGATCCAGCTTTATATCCTCACCAAATATTGCTTTGAATTTTCCGTAAGTGGACAAGGAGTTATTGATTGCAATATCTATTCCAGTTACTTGTTCACTGGATTCAATCAATCCTCTTGTGGCAAGATAGTTACATAATTGTTTCTTTGTTACTTTTTTCCCTTTTTGGAATAAATCTGTATAGATATCCTGCTTCAGAGTAACTGGAATGCGTTCACCATCAATTCTTAAATTATTGATTTCGTTTAATACACGGAAGCTTTCATATTCCAAAGAAGCTTTTGGAAGCACTTGTTTTCCGTTCATATATGTGCAGCGTCTTACCATTCGGGATATAAATGCCTCAGAGGTTGCTTTAACGTCGATTTTTTCTTCTATATTCCAAGGAAATACGCGACCATTGTCCTTGCGGATTACCCAACCATTTCCGCCATCGCGCTGGCTCTTTTCTGTAACTGGACCAATATAATATGGAATCTGAAATTTATAAAGTTGTAAAATCCGATTGGATATAGACAAATTATTTTCATCTGTTTCTTTTAAGAATGGCAGATAATTTTCAGCATTTGTCAGAATTCTAGCCATTTCTTTGGAATGAACCTGATTTGGGATAATTCCATTTGATGCAGTAAGTTGTTTTGGAAGAAAGCTTTCAGTTTCAATGGACGTGAAAATTTCATTTATTGCAGGATCACTTTTGTTTGCGCCTTTTAAAAGTTTTTTGATCTCTTTATATAAATCTTCAGAAGTCCTTTTAGATCCAACTCTTCTTTCTTTGTTACCAGAATTAAACGAACCTATGTATGAAGCATAGGAACCATCTGCATCACTATTGAAAAAATTGTTATATTCCTCTTTTGTACAATATTTTTTTATACTGGATTTCAATAATTTTAGGTCATGTTTATGTTTATCGTAGGCAGCTACTCTTGCCTGTGATAAATACGTATATCCTTTTAGAATACCTGCAAGTGAACCAATATCATAGATTTCTTTTATGTTAAGGATAATCTGAAATAAATCTTCTCCGATTAAAGATACTAATTCTTCACTCTTTTCATCAAATGATGCGTCGGATACACATAAATCGATTTTAGTTGTGTCATCTGGTAGTTGGTCAGAAAATAATGTGTAAGCATTTATTTTTAATCCGCAGATAGCACGCAAATATTCCTTATATTTCTTGTTTTTAAAGTCGATTCCTAATACAGTCGATAATTCTTCTGCTTTTTTTGTTCGATTTAAATCTCTACTTGATAGAATTCCTTCAATGGTGGAATAATCGACATCCTGGTTAAAATAATCTTCTGTGAGTTCGCTTACGCTTATTGCAAAATTAATGTATGCATCTTTGAGTGAACGTTCGTTATTTCCATCACTGATTCCGGAATTTAAAAAATGTCCCCGGTGTTTAAACATATTAAGTAATGCAAGGTATACCAAACGAACATCATGAGGCTTTGGATTTTCTAATAATTCTTTCCTTAAATGATATATAGTTGGGTATTGTGTGTAGTAATCGGCATCAGTATAATCAGGATCGTTAAAAATATTATACTTATAACGTACATTCTGGTCTTTATCTTCTAAATGATATTTGCTGTTTTCAAGTCGCTGAAAAAACGAAGGGTCTATTGCAATGATTGCATCATGAAAATAGTCATTTAATAAACCAATCCGTGCCTGTTCTCGTTGTCTCCTTCTCCGGCTGATTCGATGAGTCCTTCGCTCAACAGAAGTATCAGCTTCTATAAATTCGCGGATTCCCCACAAATCTTTTCCTTTTGCTTTTAACAAGTTATAATGTTGGTCAGTTACAGCCCATCCGACAGAGTTTGTACCCATGTCCAATCCTAAATAATATGGTTTTTCTTGCATAAATTTTTCTCCCCCTTCTTGTATATGAATTGTTATGCATTTTATAGAATCATAAATTATGTAGCTATGAATATTATAATATTACAAATTTTTCTCAGATATTTTATAAAAAGTCTTGACTTTGCTAATTCATTGTGATTATAATAAAAAAGAATTAACAAAGCGAGTGCAAATAAGGATTTATCCGGCATCGTCAATTGACTCTGCATGGTGCAGAACTTTTAAGAAAAGGCTTTAAGCCTTTTTTTATTGCATCTATTCAATTATCAAAGAACAAAACAAATTTTTATTGTGGATTATTTTAGTTTTTTCAACTATATCATTTATACAACATATACATGTCATAATTAAGTACTTGCTTTGAAAATTTTTTGCTTGGGCTTTTATTTGAGAAATTCAGATAATTTTAAAATCTCCCCCATATCATCCCCACCAATATTAATTAATTTTACTACAAATATTTACAAGAAACAACAAAAATATCCATGGAACACAATAAGTTCATAAATACAATAAAGCCGCGTACCCATAACAGATACGCGGCTTCTTGCGTGTCGTTAAAATAACTTTGGATGCAGGTTAATCAATCCCAAACTTTCGTTCCTCTTCCACCACATCCAGTTTCCTGACATCCATCCCTGTGATCTGGACAAATCGACGTCCGGCGAGGAATGCGACCAGTTCATCGATGGCTGATTCTGCCCCTTGCACTTCCATCTCTACATCCCCGTTATACAGATTCTTTACCCATCCGGTAAGCCGCAACTGGTTTGCTTTGTGTTCGGAATAATACCGGAAGCCAACACCCTGTACGCTTCCATGAAATATGATATGTTTTCTGACGATATCTGTCATGTTGTTCTCCATTTATATGTGTTTTTCTTGCTTGCTTTTCTGCTTCAGAATCAATAATAATTTAATTATAAGCCATTTTTCTTGCTGGTGCAATGAAATAAAAAAGAGATAATCATTCCAATAGAAATAATTATCTCTTTCCGTGTGTATCGTTATTTACATTACAGACACTTCTTCACATCATCCACAATCTGTTCCACAGTCAGATGATTGTCCTTTAATACGTCATTTACATCGTAACGGTCGAGGAATTCCTTCTTGATACCGAAGTTCAATACCTTCATATCAGAAGCTCCGTAGAACCGGGTGATCTTCTCACCGAAACCACCGTCCAAGATGCCATCTTCGAGTGTGATAACCACATCGTGGTTTGCCTTCAGGTCTTCGAGCATAGCCTCATCAAGACCGGTAATATAATATGGATTGATGATGGTTGCTTCGATGCCAGTTGATTCTTTCAGTGCTTCGGCTGCGTCTACACCAAGTCCGTAGAATGATCCAAGACCGATGATTGCAACCTTGCTGCCCTGCTTTGTGATTTCGTACTTGTTCAGCTTCGAGAAGTCCTTTGTGACAGCCTTTCCGTCTGAGACAAATGCGCCGCCCGGTACGCGGATTGCAACCGGATGCTCTGTCTGGGCGATGCTCCAGTCTAACATGGCAAGATACTCTTCCTTCGTCGTCGGTGCGAGGTAGACAAGTCCTGGGATATTTGCCATCATAGGGATGTCGTAGATGCCGAGGTGTGTGACATCGTTCATACCATAGATGGACGCAGAAAATGTCAGGATCGTTGCCGGATTGCCGTTTACACACAGATCCTGCGCCAGCTGGTCATAGGTTCTCTGGATAAATGTGCTGTATACGCCGTAGACCGGTTTGCCACCGCTTTTCGCAATACCGGAGGCGAGTGCCACAGCTGTTTCCTCAGCGATTCCGACATCCACGAATTGTCTGCCCGCTTCCTTTCGCTTATCTTCCGTGAAGCCCATTACCGTCGGTGTGGCAGATGTGATGGTCACAACACTTGGATCTTCTTTCATTTTTTTCATCAAGTAGTCACAGGTAACGCTGGAATAATCCTCACCACCAAAATCTGCGATTACCTCGCCGGTCTCGATATCGAACGGCAGATGCCAGTGCCACTCTTCCTTGTGTGTTTCGGCGAGCTTGTAGCCTTTTCCTTTCAAGGTACGAATGTGTACCACAACTGGTTTTACGCTGTCCTTGACGCTCTCAAACGCCTTGATTAACGCCGGAATATCATTCCCAGCATGAACATACACATAGTCAAGTCCCATCGCCTTAAAAAGGTTACATTCTGCCTGTCCGTTTGTCTCGCGCAGGAGCTTTAAGTTCTGGTAGAGGCCACCGTGATTTTCAGCGATCGACATATCGTTATCGTTTACGACAATGATCAGGTTGCTCTGCAGCTCAGATGCAAAATCAAGTCCCTCTAATGCTTCGCCACCACTCAAGGAACCATCGCCGATGATCGCGATCACATTTCCGCTCTCGCCTCTCACATCACGTCCCTTTGCAAGACCACATGCTAAGCTGATAGAGGTAGATGTATGCCCAATCACGAAATGGTCATGGTCGCTTTCCTCCGGGTTGCTGTAGCCGGATACGTCAGCGTAATGCTCCTCGTAGAGATACGCGTCCTTTCTGCCTGTGAGCATCTTGTGTGGGTAGGTCTGATGGGATACATCAAACACGAATTTATCCTTCGGAGATTCAAATACATAGTGCAAAGCAATCGTTGCTTCTACCATACCGAAGTTTGGACCGAAATGTCCGCCGTGGATGCTCGCACGCTTCAAGAGCGCCTGACGCATTTCCGCCGCTAGGCTTGTAAGTTCGTCATTTGAAAGCTTCTTCACATCCTCAGGACCGTTGATTTTCTCAATGTACATAACGTTTGTTCCTCCTAAAAGTTCTTATTATTTATCTCGCAAAAAAGGACGAATACGATCCTATAAGCGTCAAAAAAGTCCGTTTATCGAAGCCGCTTCAAAATCCCCTGAAAATAGTCTGGAAGGTCTGCATGCCATTCCATATATTCTCCGGTGATTGGGTGGTCGAATCCGAGTACCCCTGCGTGTAATACCTGCCCCTGTGTGGCAAATGGCTTCTGCTTTGGTCCATACACCTCATCCCCAAGCAATGGATGATTGATGCTTGCCATATGCACCCGGATCTGATGTGTCCGCCCGGTTTCAAGCTCACATTCCACAAGTGAAAAGTTCTGCTTTAAGCGTTCAATCACACGGTAATGTGTCACAGCATGTCTGCCGTTTGGATCGATTGCCATTTTCTTGCGGTCGGTTTTGTGTCTGGCAATCGGTTTGTTAATCGTTCCCTCATCTGTGGCAAACTGATTGTAGACGATCGCTGTGTAGACACGGTGAATATCATGTACCTTGAACTTATCGGACAATACACGATGCGCCTGATCGCTCTTGCAGGCAACTAAAAGTCCGGTCGTATCCATATCAATCCGGTGAACGATTCCCGGTCGTAATACCCCATTGATGGAGGATAAGGAATCCTTACAATGGTACATCAGGGCATTGACGAGTGTTCCGCTTGTATGTCCCGGTGCCGGATGCACAACCATGCCCTTCGGTTTGTTGATGACAATGATATCATCATCCTCATAGAC
>ERZ825525.2320-NODE-2320-length-12757-cov-4.239726_pt1 | contig 12757 bp, 15 predicted proteins | sample MGYA00519930_ERZ825525 | MGnify/ENA primary metagenome ERZ825525 (study PRJEB31778, sample SAMEA3449203) | human gut metagenome | biome: human gut; feature: human-associated habitat; material: faeces | place: United Kingdom | collected 2010/2012 ... | reverse complement strand
GAGAGCGTGTAGGAGAAGAAGCTCAGAAAGTTGCCGTTCGAGAAGTTGGACAAAAGCCCCAGCACCACGTTGCCGATGACAACATAGAGCATCAGGTTGGGGATGCCAAAATTCGGGTGCAGGATACAAAAGCGGTCGATCGCCTGGTTGAGTTTTTTCAATGCGGGATACCTCGTTTCGATCAAATAACATTTATAAACATTATTGCACAGCGGCGGGGAAAAGTCATCAATAAAGTTTGAACAAATGACTATTCCTGAATGGAATGAAGAGCAAGAATGCGGAAAGAAACGAATTCTTTCCACATTCTTAACACTTGTTCACTTGAGATCGAGCTCGGGCGGAACGTCGATCTCCTCGCCGACGTATTTGCCGTTCTTTTTCCGCTGGCGCACGCATTCGGTCAAAAGATACTCGATTTGGCCGTTGACGGAGCGGAAATCGTCCTCTGCCCAGGCGGCGATGGCGGCGTAGAGCTTGGGGGACAGGCGCAGGGGCACCTGCTTTTTGGCGTTGTCGTTCATGGCAGCCTCCCAAAAAGTAGCGCGGCGCGCTTAATACAGGCTGCCGGAGTTGACGACGGGCTGGGCATCGTGGTTGCCGCACAGCACCACGAGCAGGTTCGAGACCATGGCCGCCTTGCGCTCCTCGTCGAGCTCGACCGTGCCCTTTTCCGCCAGACGCTCAAGCGCCATTTCGACCATGCCGACCGCGCCGTCAACGATCATCTTGCGCGCGTCGATGATGGCGCTGGCCTGCTGGCGCTGGAGCATGACGGCCGCGATCTCGGGCGCATAGGCGAGGTAGGTGATGCGCGCTTCGATGATCTCAAGGCCCGCGTCGGCGACCTTGGCCTGAATTTCATCGCGGATGCGCGCGGCGACGACCTCGCTGGACCCACGCAGGCTCCCCTCGTCGGCCTGACCGTCGCCCGTGGTGTCGACATTCGGAGCGACATCGTAGGGATAGAGGCGGACGATGTTGCGCAGCGCCGCGTCGCACTGGAGGGACAGGTATTCCTTATAGTTGTCCACGTTAAACACGGCCTTGGCTGTGTCGGTCACGCGCCACATCACGGCGATTCCGATCTCCACGGGGTTACCGAGACAGTCGTTGATCTTCTGGCGGGCGTTGTTGAGCGTCATGATCTTGAGCGAGATCTTCTTGCTGCCGCCCACCTCGACTGCGGCGGACGCGCCCTGCATGGCAGCGAGAAGGTCCGTGCCCTTGTGGCCGCCGTCCACATCGCCGGACTGGTTGAGCTTCGTCTTGGCGGCGGGGTTAAAGGACGAGCAGAAGGGATTGACCCAGTAGAAGCCCTCGCCCTTGAGCGTGCCAATGTACTTGCCGAACAGCGTCAGCACCAGCGCCTCCTGCGGCTTCAGAACGCGCAGGCCGCACAGTGGGATCCAGCCGAGCAACAGCAGGATGACGCAAAGGACGACAAGGGGCAGAAAGCCCGCATTGATGCCGACGATCAGAAAAACGACCGCGGCGATGTAGAGAACAAGCTCGAGCAGCAGCACAAGCATGCCGTTTTTGTGACCGGTGATGATCTTTTCTTCCATAAAAAGCACCTCCAAACTTGATATCAAAATAATATCACAACAATATGAGATGTCAAGAGGAAAATGCAAAAAACCGACCGGTGATTGCACCGGTCGGTGAAAAATCAATGATGTGGCAATGACAAACTGGAATCTATCTGGGTATTCCATCATCATTAAAATGTTTTTTCAAAGCTTTTTCTGTCGGGTAAATTGATAGAATCATAATAAAACATTGGATTGTTACAAGAATTATCCCTGCAAATCCAATCGTATTCTTATCACTATGGTATAACGGAATATGTATCAAGGCAGATGGTATAACCATTACCCATCCTATTTTCCACCAAAGTTTTCCACAATAGTCGTGGGCAAATTTCCATGTATCCATATTTTTCATTGAACGAGTTGTTCTGTATCCTAACATGCTGTTTATATGTTTTGGGCAATGCTTCCACATCATTCTTCCTGCAATGACCATAACAATGGGAATGATCAAATCGCATAGTAACATAAACCACCAAAAGCACATAACATTCACCTCCAAAAGTAGAATTTGACAGAATTATTATGCCACAGCCCGTCAGAAAGCGCAAGCACAGCCGCGGTGGTTCGAGCCACCGCGGCTGTTTGGATGATCTGCTTTATGCGTAGTGGTATTTTTTCCGTCCGAGGAGGAAAAGCGTTTCTGTGACGATCAGTGTGAGCGCTTCGGCCACGGTGATGGCGAGCCAGATGCCGTTGATGCCGAGAAGTTTTGGCAAAAGAAGTACCGCGGCGACCTGAATGACGAGCGTGCGCAGGAACGAAATGAGCGCGCTGGCTGTGCCATTGTTGAGCCCCGTGAAAAACGCCGAACCGAAGATATTGAAACCGCAGACGAGGAATGAGAGCGCGTAGATGCGCAGCGCGTTGACCGTCATGTCGCACAGCTCCGCGTCGTAGCCGACGAAAAGATGTGCGATGGGGTTTGCCAGCAGGATGGACGAGGCCGTCATCGCAAGGCTCGTGATGAGCGTGATGGTCAGGCTCTTTTTGAGGAGGCTCTTGAGCTCGGCGTGATTCTTCGCGCCGTAGTGATAGCCGACGACGGGCGTGACGGCGATGGAATAGCCGAAGAAAAACGCCATGAAGATGAAGCTCACGTACATCAGAACGCCGTAGGCATTCACGCCGTTTTCCTTGGCAATCGCCATGAGCTGCACGTTATAGAGTACGCCGACGAGAGAGGTCGAAAGGTTGCTGACCATCTCGCTCGAACCGTTGTAGCAGGCCTTGCCGAGGGCGCGGAAGTCAAAGCGCGGACGCGTGAGGCGCAGCAGCGAATCGTTCGGGCGGAGAAAGTAGACAAGCGGGATGAGCGCGCCGACAATCTGCGAAAACGCCGTGGCGAGCGCCGCACCGAGAAGCCCGAACGGGAACACGTAGACGAGCAGAAAATCGAGTACCATGTTCGTCAGCCCCGCGAACACCGTCACGCGCAGGCCGAAGTGCGGCTTTTCCGCCGTCGCCAAAAAGCTCTGGAAGCTGTTTTGCAGCATGAAAAAAGGGAGAGCAGCCAGCAGTACGCGCCCATAGAGCACGCAGTCGTCGATCGTCAGGTTCGTCGCGCCGACGGCGAACGAGATGGGGCGCAGGAAAACGATGCACACGCCGCTTAAAATCGCGCCGCCGGCGGCGAGCACGATGACGAGCATGGAGAAGATCTCGTTCGCTTTCCTGGGCGTGCCCTCGCCGAGCGTTTTGGCGATGAGCGCGCTGCCGCCCGTGCCGATCATAAAGCCGACGGCGGCGAGCGCCATGATGACGGGAAAAATGAGGTTCAGCGCGGCAAACGAATTTTTGCCGACGAAGTTCGAGACGAAAAAGCCGTCGACAATGCTGTAAATAGAGGTGATGATCATCATCAAAATGCTGGGCGCGACAAAGCGCAGCAGCTTTTGATACGTAAAATGATCGGAAAGGGAGATCTGCATGGAAGAGCCTCCGATTGTTTCAAAAAATATAAAAAAAGTCCGGTCACTGCTTGACCGGACGCATCCGACATCTCTCGACCGCTGCGGCTGCGGCCGCAAGTCCCCGATGACATTCAATTTGTGAACAATATTGTAGCATAAATCCGGACAAAGTCAAGTATTTGCACAAAATCTTCAAAAACTGATTGACAAAACGCACAAACATGGTAGAATACGATTCGGCGAAAGCCACAAGTGAATACTTCATCGAGAGTGGTTGAGGGATCGGCCCTATGACACCACGACAACCTGCCCGAAGAGGCAAGGTGCCAAATCCGACGAACGAATCGAAAGATGAGGAAGAGCAGAAAGCACGATACTCTGTCGGTTCGACAGAGTATTTTTTGTTTTTCCCAACAACGAGAAAGGAAGAAAAAGAACCATGGCAAAACGTTTATTCACCTCCGAATCCGTCACCGAGGGGCATCCCGACAAAATCTGCGACCAGATCTCCGATGCGGTGCTCGACGCGATCCTTGAAAAAGACCCCAACGCCTGCCGTCCGGTGCAGACCGGACAGCCCGTGCCGAGGGTCGTCCTCGAATACACCGCCGCGCGCCACGAATGGCCTTTCGGACAGCGCCACCAGACTTTGCGCCTTGTGCCGGAGATCACCTGCGTAGGCAAAAGAGGCACGTTTTTTGCCGCATCCCATTCTTTCGCGATCGACGGATACTCAGTCGCAAGGGAGGTTTCCTCTGGCAGGACGTTCTTTCCCGCACAGTACGGACACCCACTGCCCTGCACACGCGTCTTCACGGCGGAGCGGTAGGAGTGGCCGTTCTGGCAGCGCCACCAGATGAGCTTGTGGCTGCCGGGCGTAATGTCCTTCGGTGTCAAGGGCGCGTTCTTCTCGCTGTCCCACTCCACCGCGAGCATTGGGAATTGCTTTGCCAAGCAGTTCTGCTCAGGTAAAGCCTTGCGGCCTGTGCAGTAGGGGCAGCCTGCACCCTCGCTGCGGGTGTAAACCATCGCCTGCCACGAATGACCGCTTGGGCAGGTCCACCAGACTCTTTTGTGACTGCCGAAAGTCACATCATCTGGCGTGAGTGGTAAATTTCGCTCAATATCCCACTGGGCAAGCAAAGCAGTCTTTCCCTGTTCCGTGCAAAACACTCGAAATGTCTGTCGGATCGTCAGCCTCTCCCTCGCGAAAAAAGCTCCGTTCCAGCAAAGCCGGACGGAGCAGTGACAAGCGAATACATCAGTAAGGGTGCAACCGGCTGTCATAGCGTGTTCTCCATTCGGAGAGGCGTTAGACCCATCTGGCTTTGCGTCGCCGCCTTTCGGCGGTTTTGCCAAAATATGAGATTTTGAGAGCGGAATCTATATTCCGTATATGCAAAGAAAGCGAAACGATCTCATCGCTTCCTTTACTCGTAGCAAAATATAGCACAATCTTCCGACAAAGGCAAGGGAAATTATGATTCCAAATATAAATTATGGAGTTTACAGGGGAAAACGCACTGTAAGCTTGTGCCTCTGCACCCATTTGAGCGTTCTCGGGCGCAGACAGCTCGATCTCTGCATGCGCTTTAGTTGTGAATATAGTGGTAACTGTATTCGCTTTGGCATTTTTGCGCAACAGAATATAGATTCCGTTTTTATGATACAAGTTTTAGCTGTTCGAGCTGACGCCGATGCTCCGCCATGCTCGTAACAAGGTAAATGCGCGTCGTTTCGATGCTCGAATGCCCGAAAACATCCGCCAGCTTGACGATATCCTTGTATGCGCGATAAAATGCCGTCGCGAACAGGTGGCGCAGATTGTGAGGGAAAACTTTCCCTGCGTCGACGCCCGCGCGGACGCACAGCTTTTTCATTTTCGGTCAAATTTGATATCTCGACATGGACTTGCCGCTTTTGGCGCGAAAGATCGCGCCGGAGGCGGTTTTTGCCGCGCGGCGAACTTGAGCAGCTTGCGGCAGAGTTTTGACGGCAGTAGGATCGTGCGGATTTTGCCTTTGAGCGCAATTTCTGTTTTGCCGTTCTTCGCGGCCTCAACCGTGATGTACTGCACCTCGCTGACGCGGATGCCGGTGGAGCAGATGGTCTCCATCAGGAGCGCGAGACCGCGGTCGCCCGTGGCCTCCGCCGCAGCGACCAACCGTTCATATTCTGCGCGCGTTAACTCCTGTTTGCTGTCGCGGAACAGACGGCGCTGGATTTTCAGAAACCGCGCGCGGCAGTCTGTCCAGCCACAGAAGCGAAAGAAGCCGTTCAGCGCCGCCAAACAAGCGTTGATGGTCGACGGTGCGTAGTTTTTCTCGCGCAGGTCGTCCTTCCAGAGCCGAATCATCTCCTGCGTGACCGCTGCGCCGCTCAAAAATGCGGCAAAGCTTAGCAGCGCGCGGCGGTACTTCTCGATCGTCGCCGTAGCACGCTCTTCATTTTCGAGTGCTTTCAAATACTCAGCAATTCTCTCGTCGGTCATATAGTATTCCATAATAAAAATACCCCTATCTCTCTTGATAGGGGTATTGTGTGGAATGAGCCCGATGGCTTGATGTCCTTCATCAACACCGCTCATTTTTTCATTGATTTCCTTCTTCCAACCGCTGCCAGCGCTTCCACGTCCCACTGGATCGGCTCCATGCCTATCGAGCGGATGGTGGAGATGACGTGGTCGTCATACTCGCCGAACGGGCAGCGGATGAGCGTCGGGCGGACGCCGGTCAACGCCTCGATCTTATCGTTGCAGGTGTTCACGTCTGCGATGATCTGGTCGGCGGTGAGGGAATTATAATGATCATGCGCGTTGGAGTGGTTCATGAGCTCATTGCCGCTGTCCCCGATGGCCTTGGCCTGTTCGGGATACTGATCCGCCCAGTTGCCCACGACAAAAAAGGTACAGGTGACACCGTACTCCTTGAGCACGTCGAGGATCTTCTGCGTGTTGTCCGCGCCCCACGCCGCGTCAAACGAGATGGAGCACACCTTCTGGTCGCGCTGGACACAGTAGATCGGCAGCTGGCGCGCCGCGGCCGACGCACTGACGGCGGCGGGATAATTGACGGCGGCAAAGATCGCCGCGGCGGCCAGCACCGCCGCGCCCAGCGTCAGCCATTTGCGCCGGAGCACCAGAAAGCGCGGCGGCTTCTTCTCCTTTTCAGACTTCTTCCTGCGGTCAAAATGAAACAGCATCAGCATATCCTCCCCAATTCTCTTGATAGAGGGTATGCTGGTGCTGTTCATATCATGCAAGGGGGACGGGCTTTACTCGATGCCCGCCAGCGTTTGGGCTTCGGCGACGTACTGGTCGATGAGGCCCTGCTCCTGCATCTCGGCGATCTTTTCGTTCAGGTAGTCGACAAAGTCCTCGTTGCCCTTCTGCACGCCGATGCACTGGCCCTCGCTGTCGCTTTCGATGCCGACGTCCTTGACCGTCAGGTCATCGTTCGCCGCGGCGAATGCGAGAGCCGCGGTGTAGTCGATGTACACAACATCGAGCTTGCCGCTCTTGAGCTCCATGATGAGATCCTGCGCCTTGACGAGGCCGACGACGTTCTCTTCACCCGCAAGCTCGTTGGCGATGGGCACCTGAATGGTGCCGTTCTGCACGCCGACCTTGTGACCACTCAGGTCCTCGGGCTTGTTGTAGAGCGCGTCATCCTCCGCGCGGATCAGAATGGCCTGCTGCTGCTTAAAGTACGGGTCAGAGAAATCGACGGACTTCAAGCGCTCCTCGGTCGAGGCCATACCGGCGATGACAATGTCAAAATCACCCTTGGCGGGGTTGATGCACAGGTTGTCGAACGACATGTCGACGACCTTGAGTTCGACGCCGAGGTCATCGGCGATGTACTGCGCGATAGCAACGTCAAAGCCGACGATGGTGTCCTTGCCGTCCACCTCCGTGTGGAACTCGTTCGGGGGATAGTCGGCAGAGGTTCCCATCACGAGCACGCCCGCCTCTTTGATCTGCTCGATCTTGGACTTGGCGGTGTCATCGGACGACGCATCGCCGTCCGAGCTGCCCTGCGCGTTGTCATCGCTCTTGCTGCCGCAGGCGGCGAGAGACAGGATCATCATAAGCGCTAAAAGCAGCGCCGCAAATTTCTTGAATGCGTTCATCTTTGTTCCCTCCTGCGTGTCTTATTCCCACAGGGGCTTGTCCCAAAGGTTCACCTTGGTGCCGATGCCCATTTCCGTCGCGTTCAGATAGAGCTGATAGGCGATCATGATGTCCAGCGCGCCGAGGCCCATGGACGCGGCGGCGACGAACTGATCGTCCGAGGTGCGCAGCTTCTTCGTGCCGAGCACCAGCTCGCTCAGGTCCATGATCTGGCTCTCATCGAGCTTGCCCTCCTTCGTGAGCTTGGACAGCGGGTTCGTGTGCTGCTTGAGCTGTGTCCAGTAGTCGGCGACGATGCCGTCGGCCTTGAGGAAGACGTCCTCCATCACCTCGTTGGAGTGCATGGAGACGAGGCCGCAGCCGGGCGTGAGCCAGGAGGTGTCCATGAACGGCTTGGGCGCGGTCGTCTCGCCGACGATGAGCTGGGACTTGAGCGCCGCAGCCTTGCTGTCGCTCGTCGGGATGATCTCGACGCCCAAGCTGTCGCCGTACTCCTTCGCGATGCCCTCGGCCTTGGCGACATCAATGTCGCAGAGGTACATGGTCTTGATCTGGGGCAGCGCCTCGTGCACGGCGGAGATCATCGTGCGGCCGATAACGCCCGCGCCGACAAGGCACGCGGTGTCCGCTCATGTGGGGAGACAGGATATTTGAGAAATGCGGGATAGGGCGGGATGAGGGGGGAGACGGCGGGAAAACCCTTGAAATACGCGGGAAACGGCGACTTTCGGCGCGGGACGGAGGCGCGAATTATCAACAATCTTGAGATGAGGATGCGTCGGCGGCGGTCGGCGCTTTTTTCACGCCCACGAGGCCGCACAACGGCGGCGGCGAGGCGAGGCGCACACATACGCAGAATACGAAAAAGCCCCGGAAACGCCCGCATAACGGCATTTCTGAGGCTTTTAGATGGTATGAGCCACTCAGCCCCGTCCCGGAAGTCACAGCAGCAGACCAAGAGGACGAGAGCTTCGCGGCTCATGCTGCTATTGTAGCAGACGCGGCGGCGGATTGCAAGAGGGGCAAGCGTGCTAACGGAGCGTTAGAGCGTGCGAGTTTTGGGGAAAACGGGGCTTTTCGGTGCGGATCGGCGGGGATTAGGGCGTGCGCTGGCCGTGCGAGGCGTGCGCGGCGGGGCGGCGAACCGGGCCAAAACAGGCGGCGAGCAATGTGACATTTTTTCAAATCGGCGTCACCTATGTCACATTGCCTATTTTCAAGGGTTTTCGGGCGTTTTCGGGCGGCTGGCACTCAAAAAGCAAAGTGACAGAAAACAGATTTACAACTAAATCAAAACAGCGCAAAAAATCAAGCGGTTCCACCTTGGGCTTCAGCGTCCTCGGCGGGGCCGCTTTTTGTTGCGGAGCTGCCGTTGTGATACGTCCAGTAAATAGATTCTTTTTTCCGTTCGACGTGCTTTCGATATTTGAGATGAACGAGGTCAAAAATGTCCTCCTGTTGCTCCTCCGGCAAGAGGCGATACATGGCGATCAGATCGGCCTCCTCGTCCTCCAACGGCGAACCGTCGCAGGTCAGACCTTGTTCTTGCTTGAGGTGCTCGAAAGCCACATTGCGGTCATTCTCCTGTGCAGTCTCCGAACAGCTACGCCCAAAGACGAGATAGTCCAGAGAGATTTGTAGATATTCGGAGACAAGGACGAGCTTGTCGAGGCGGGGACTCTGTTCACCCCACCGCTTTATAGTACCATTTCCGAGACCACATTCACGCTCGACGCGCTTGAAATTACTGCCCTTTTCCTTTATGGCCTGTTCAATTCTATCAACTAATTCGGACATAAAATGCCTCCCGTCAAAAAGTAGATTTTCAGAGACTTTCCGCTTGACAAGTAGCCGAACGGAGACTATAATAGGGGTGTAATCTGATTTAAGTATAAAGCAAGTAAATCATAGCACACCCCGACCGAAAATGAAATAGCAAATCGGCGAACGGTAGAGTAAAAGCGAGCGGCGGAGGCGTTTTTCAGAAGGAGAACGACAACATGAAGAACGACATCGCAGACATCCTGTTCAAGTACACCACTGGCGAGGCCACACTGGAAGAGACGAACGACGCCTTGAAGGAGGCGGAGGCGGGTTTCAACTTGGAACCGGGCCGCAACGAGATCACCCCCGACGAGATGGCCCTCACCACTGTCGGAGATACCCCGGAGGAGGCCAACGGCTTCGGCCTGTTGGACACCGGCACCGGCAGCATGGAGAAAGTCCACGTCACCAACGGCAAGCTGGACGAGGCGATCAATCAGGTCAACCATGACGGCACGACCAATATGCTGGCCTTCGTCATCATCGGCCCCAATCGTTACGAGGTCAAGGGCGACACCCTGACGGACTGCTAAAGCCCACCAACACCTAAGCGACTCTTAGATTTAATTCCGCCGACCGCCGTTCGCTTTTGCTCTACCACAAACGCCGAGAAAAGGAAAGGAGGCAGATCATGAGACGCGGCAAGAAGCCCACCCGCAAGCAGAAGATCCGGCTCGGGCAAGCGGGCCTCGCCCCGGAGAACTGGCTGGTCGTGAAGCAGAAAGCAAACGGCGAGCTAATCATTTTGAACAAGTACCACGACACGATCCGCGTCATCCCGCCACTGGCCGGATGAGCTTTGCAGGAAGGAGCAGCAGCATGAAGGAGCAACCGCACATCTGCCCACTGTGTGGGCGAGCATACGACGAACCGCCCGCGCTGTCGCGAGCGGACAACCAGACGGACATCTGCCCGAGGTGCGGCATGATGGAGGCGCTGGCGGCCATGCCGAGGCGGGAAACGCCACAGGATCGGACGCGGCGGGCCGTGTACGCCACGGGCAACCGCTGGGCGATTGAGAACTTTGAAGCGACCCACCACTAAGCCGAAACGCCCGGAAGGGCGTCACCGGGAACTGCCCCACCCGGTCTGAAGATGGCAGGGCAGAAAGGAATGACGGCAGCATGAGAAAGATCAAGAAGATCAACGGCTTCCTCGTGGTCAAGTTCAACGACCGCGAGAAGCGCGAGTACGAGGGCACGGCCCTCGGAGAGTACGGCGTGATCGACGCGGAGGTCTACACGGGCAATCTGGACATCGACCGGGGCGCGATGGAGTACGACGACGCGGACACGCTGGAGGTGGCCGTGGAGCTGGCACGGGGGCTGGAGTCCGAGGAGGACATCACGGACGAGCCGCCCACCTACACCGCCGCCGTGGAAACGAATGAGAGCTATACCGAGGAGGCGGTGGAGCCCGCCGCCCTGATCGAGGGCTGGACGCGCCGCCTTGCCACGCAGGTCAAGAGCAAGCACCACCCCGACACCGACCCGCGCACCGCCGCGCACGAGCTTTACGGCTTCAAGATGGCGCTGCATCAGATCGGCTTCCTGCCGGAGAGCGAGGTCATCACCGACCCGGACACCTTCGGCGCGGGACGGCTGGACGGCCCCATGCCGCGCAACCCCGAAGAGCTGCTGGCGTTCGTGTGCGACGAACGGTGCAAGAACCGGGCCGGACACACGCAGGAGGAGCTGGACGCCATTTGCGCGAAGTGCCCGCTGGGACAGCTCTACGAGGACGCGGAGGCACAAGACCTACGCATCCGGGAGCGGAGCGAGCGAGCGCTGCGGGAGCACATCGAGGGCGTGAGGCACGCTGAGGACACCCTGACCGCCCTGCTTGGCGGGCATGAGGCGCTGGCCTACCTTGCGGCGCTGCGGGACGGACAGATCCTGCAGGAGAACGAGTGCGAGCACTATGCGGCGCAGATCGCCGAGGCGGGCGCAGCGTGGGAGACGGTGCTGGAGGGCGTGAGCTTTGAAGACCTCTCCCGGCTGCGGCACCTGCTGCGGGAGGTGGACGAATACACCAAGGGCGGCGGCGAGCTGTTCAACGGCTTCCAGCACGAGACAGAGCGCATCCCGGCGCATCGGCTGGAGGAGCTCCACCAGCTCGGGACGGCGCTTCTCGGCGAGTGCCCGGAGAACGACTGCACGATCTACCGCAACGTGTTCCGCATGGCGGTCGACGTCGACGGGCAGATGGGCAAGCTGACGGGCCACGCGAGGGAGACGATGCAGCGGGAGTATGAGCGGCTGCTCCGGGAGTTGAACCGCCTCTACACCATGAACCACGCGGTGAAGAAGTACCGGGAGGCGCAGCATGACAGGACTTGAACTACTCAAGGCCCCGGAGGCCACGGCGGGCGAGATCGCGGACATCATCTCCGCACCGTGCCCGCCCATCATCCCCGCCCACTGTGACGGCGTGAGCTGCCGCGCGTGCTGGCTGTCATGGCTGACGGGCGAGCCGATCAAAGAGAAAGAGCCGCCCGACAAGCGGACGGCTCCGGATGATGCTCCCGCCTACTACCATCCTCCAGTGAAAGCAATCCGAGAGGCGGCGGAGAGGATCAGGGAGGGGCGCATGGAGTACGTAGCAGAAGCGCTCACTCGCCGCTCCGATCCAGAAGAGCCTCGACAGCCTTGAAGGCGTAGGCCCTTGCGACTACTGACGCCGCATAATAAGTTTCCCGGCAGACGGCAACAATCGCCGCCTTCTGGGCCTCGGTGAACCCAGCGTCAACGTGCTCGCCAGAGTCGAGAATGGCAGAGCGAAGACGCTCACCGAGAATAGACCAGTCAACGTCGCGGCTCTTGTCGACCTCGTCGAGTACACGCTCGACGGCATCAAGGGTAGCATCAGCCATAGACAACACCCCCTCCCCGGGCAGCGGCCCAACTCCATTATACACGAGCGGGAGGGCAAAGGAAAGGAGCAGCAGAATGTTCAGCACAGAAGACCTCAAGACCGCGATCGGCGCGACCGTCATCGCACGGCGAAACGCGGCGGCGCGGCTGCGGGAGGCGGGCAACCCCCGCGACCCGTTCCGGGCGCTGCCGGGGATGGAGCAGCAATTCTTTGAAGCGGCGCAGAGCGTGCGCAGCTACGACCTCGTTCTCAACTTACTTGAGAGAGAAGTGAAGCGGGAGGCGCGAAAGCGTGCGGGGCGCACGGCGCAAAGCGCGGCGGCGTTCCTTATCACGGCGGGGCTCATCATCCTCGCGACGCTGGGCTTCGCGGCGGCGCTGCTGCTGATGCGCTGCCCTGTCCCCGCCGTGAGCGTCACCGCG
>ERZ825525.2318-NODE-2318-length-12759-cov-2.796836_pt1 | contig 12759 bp, 10 predicted proteins | sample MGYA00519930_ERZ825525 | MGnify/ENA primary metagenome ERZ825525 (study PRJEB31778, sample SAMEA3449203) | human gut metagenome | biome: human gut; feature: human-associated habitat; material: faeces | place: United Kingdom | collected 2010/2012 ... | reverse complement strand
GCTGCCCCAACAACTCCTCCCTGTTTCCGCCACTGGCGGCGGTCGTCGTCGTTGCCCCTCTTGGGGAGAGGTGTCACCGCAGGTGACGGAGAGGGCTCAATGCTTCCATCCCGTGCGGGGGATCAGTTCTTCCACAAAGCCCTCCGGGGTGAAGGGGATGAGGTCGTCGATGCCCTCGCCCACGCCGATGAACCGCACCGGCAGGCCGAGGCGCTGCTTGACGGCCACCACGCAGCCGCCCTTCGCCGTGCCGTCGAGCTTGGTGAGGATGATGCCGGTGGCGTCGGCGGCCTTGCAGAATTCCTTGGCCTGACTGATGGCGTTCTGGCCCGTGATGGCGTCCAGCACCAGCAGCGTCTCTTTCTTTGCTTCGGGGAACTCTCTTTCTATCACTCTGTTCATCTTTGAAAGTTCTGTCATCAGATTTTTCTTGTTCTGCAGTCTACCTGCCGTATCGCATATGAGCACGTCTGTCTTTCTGGCTTTAGCCGACTGAATAGCGTCGTATATAACCGCAGAAGGGTCTGCGCCTTCCTGATGGTGTACTACATTTATATTATTTCTTTCTCCCCATATTACCAGCTGCTTAGCGGCGGCGGCCCTGAAAGTATCTGCCGCGGCCAGCATGACGGTTCTGCCCGCCTGCTTAAGCTTATATGCCAGCTTGCCTATGGTGGTGGTCTTGCCGCCGCCGTTTATGCCTATGACTAAGATGACCAGAGGAGTCTCTGAAGAGATATGATGTCTTTCTCCTTTATCCACTAAATCTGTCATTATCTTTTTCAGGGCGGTCTTTATCCCTTCCGGGCTGGTTATATAATCGTTCTTTACTGTATCCCTGAGCCTTTCCATTATAGTCATGGTTGTATCCATACCTATATCGGAAGTTATGAGTATTTCCTCAAGCTCATCCATCAGATCCTCGTCTACCTCGGCCCTGGCCATTATGACATCGCTTATCTTTTCGGACAGCCTTCCGAAAAATGATTTTTTTTCTTTAAAAAGTGACATTCTTGATCCCCCTTCAAATCTATAAATCGGAGCCCGGCTCCCGCAGAGCCGGCGGCCGGCGTCGGCTATAAGTCAAAATCGTCTCCGAGTCTCAGAGACAATACTTTGGATATTCCATGCTCCGGCATCGTGACTCCGTAGAGCACGTCGGCATGCTCCATGGTCGCCTTTTGGTGAGTTACTATAGCAAATTGTATATCGTGGAAATTGCGCAGATACTTCGAAAATCTATCTATATTATTGTCATCTAAAGCCGCTTCCACCTCGTCCAGTATGCAGAACGGAGTAGGTCTTGTCTTAAGCACTGCAAACATCAAAGCTATAGCCGTCATAGTCTTCTCGCCGCCGGACATGAGATTTATATTCTGCAGTTTCTTTCCGGGAGGCTGCGCGACTATCTCTATACCTGCCTCTAGAGGATCTTCCTCGTTATCAAGTCTGAGTTCTGCATGCCCTCCGCCGAACAGCTGCCTGAATATTTCTTCAAAGTTTATCACTACCTTGTCAAAATTATCTTTGAACCTAATCTTTATAGTTCTCTCCATATCGTCCACTATAGCCTTAAGCTGATCCATGGCGCCGGTGATATCGCTTCTCTGTTCAATCAGGAACTGATATCTTTCGCTTACCTGAGCATATTCGGCTATAGCGCCCACGTTCACATCCCCAAGTTCCCTCAGTCTGTTTCTTATCTCTCTGCTCTCTCTCTGGGCAGGGGACATGGCAAAGTCCTCTTTTTTGAATTCTATGGCCTGAAGATATGATATCTCGAAATCCTCCCACAGCTTTTCTTTAAGAGTATCAAGCTGAGTTTCATTTTTGGCTGCTCTGATCTCCTGGCTGTATTTCTGATCCTGATAAGAATTGAGAGTCTCCGCCGCTTTGGCCTGGTTCTCTGCCATCTCCTCTATTTCAGCCGAAAGCCGGCCTCTCTCTTCTGTTACTCTTGCTATGTACTCTTCAAGCATGAGCTTCTCCTGGGTCTTTGCTTTTACTCTTTCTTCCACATCCTCAGAGCCCAAAAGTATAGACTTCTTCTCTTCTGAAAACTGATTCAGCATCAGGCTCTTTGCCTCTATCTGCTGCTCTATCTCGCTCATGCTGTCTTTGACTCTGTTCAGAAGCTTCATCAGATTTTCCTTATCTGAATCATGTTTGTTCTTTTCTATCCTGGTGGCAGTTATATCATCCGCAGCCTTATCGGCTGTTTCTTTTAATGTGTCATGTTCCTCCATAAGTTTTGTGATTTCTGCTGCGGCAGCCTCGCCTGCCTTCTGACATTCTTCTGCTTCAGCAGTAAGTCTCTGTGCAGTCTCCTGAGCCTCTCTGAGGTCTTTATCTATGGAAAGAAGCTGCTGGGTATAACGCTGATCGCTTCCGGACATCTCAATAAATCCGGCCTTCATAGTCTTGAGCTGAGCGTCGATATCGAAGAATTCCATCTGCAGAGATTTTTCTCTTGCCTCCAGTTCTTCTTTTTCTTCCCTCGCAGCCGATATATTCGATTCTAAAGCGCCGCGCTCTCTTTCGAGTACGTTGCTTTTTTGAGAAATTTCTCTTATCTGGTCTGTCAGACGTCCTATCTCGCTCTTTCTTTCCAGCAGATTAGCCGTGGCATTTTTATATTTTCCGCCTGTGATGGCTCCCTGTCCGTTGACGATCTCTCCCTCGACTGTGACAAATCTAAGAGCGGCCTTCTTGGAAAGGTCGATGGCGTCCTGCATTGTTCTGACTATAGCCACCCTGCCCAGCAGATACTTAAACACGCCGTCATATTTGTCGCTGTACTTGACTATATCGCAGGCCAGACCTATATATCCTCCTGAAGATGTCACCGAAGGAGGAAGGGCAGCCTTATTTCCTCTTATGGATGCCATAGGAAGGAAAGTCAGACGTCCCGCTCTGTTATCTTTAAGGGCCTTTATGGCTTCTTTAGCGTCGCTGTCTTTCTGGCATATTATATTCTGCATAGATGCTCCCATAGCAGTCTCTATGGCCACTTCAAAGCCTCCGGGAACTTCCATGAGTTCTGCCGCCACTCCTTCTATGCCTCTGAGGCTGCTTTTCATCACGAATCTGACAGCGCCGTTATATCCCTCGTAATTGTTCTCCATCTCTTCGATGGTCTTCTTTCTGGCGTTGATCTGACTCATCTTTATATTGATGTGGCTCAGTTCTTTTTCGATTTTATTTTTCTCTTCTGTAAGCCTGAGGAATTTCTTCCTGTTTTCTTCTGCGGCTTTTTTAAGATCCGAAAGGTTCTCTCTGATCCGTCCGCTTTTCTCCTCCTGGGTTCTTATCTCTTCTTCCCAGGTCTTTCGGTCTTCTGACAGTTTCTTGCTCTCCTGGCCGATCTGCTCTTTTCGCTTCATGAGAGAAGCCCTGTAGCTTTCCATGCTCTTGGCCTCTGAATTTTTAGACGATCCCATATTGTACAATTCGTACATCTTGTTTCTGTTGTCATCTATGCCGGCCAGAATTTCCGACAGCTTCGAGTTTATCGCTGCAGCATTTTCTATCTTTTCTTTCAGATCCTCCTCGGCCGCAGAAAGTCTGTCTTCTATCTCTTTTCCCTGATCTGAAAGGCGTTCTGCGTTCTCAGCTTCCCGGTCTCTCTTCTGTCTTAACTCTTGGATTTCCCCTTCGACTCTTTCGGCGTCTCTCTCAAGTGAGCTCAGCCTTTCGGCTTTCATCTGGCTCTTGTTTGTGAGAGCGCTTATCTCTTCTATTCCGGCTACCAGCTTGTCCCTGGCCTCATTACCCAGCTGTTCCAGATTTTCATTTTTCTGCCTGCTTTGAGCTGTCTTCTCATCAAGAATACGTTTCTCCTGTGAGAGTTTTTCTATTTCTGCCCCAAGACGGCTTATATCTTCTCTGACTGTCTGGCTGACATCTTCGAGTTTTTCTATATTTTTCAGAGTTATGTTTATCTCAAGTTCTTTAAAACGCTCTTTGAGCTTCAGATATTCCTCTGCCTTGATGCTGTCGTCTCTGAGGCCGTCTATACGGCTTTCTATCTCACCTATTATATCGTTGACTCTTTCAAGGTTGGCTCTGGCAGAATCAAGTTTTCTCTCGGATTCTGCTTTTTTGCTTTTGTACATTACAACGCCGGCAGCTTCTTCAAAGATCTCTCTTCTGCTCTCCGGTTTGCTGCTGACTATCTCCGATATCTTACCCTGTCCTATTATAGAATAGCCGTCTACACCTATGCCGGTATCCATTATCAGTTCCCGTACGTCTCTCAATCGGCACTGATTGTTGTTTATCAGATATTCGCTTTCTCCCGAACGGTACATTCTCCTGGTTATGGCTACTTCATTGTAATCTATGGGCAGTATGCCTGCCGTATTGTCTATGACAAGAGTGACCTCCGCCATACCTCTGGACTTTCTGCTTGCAGTCCCGGAAAAGATGACTTCTTCCATCTTACCGCCTCTGAGCATCTTGGGACTCTGTTCTCCCAGCACCCATCTTATGGCGTCGCTTATATTGCTCTTTCCGCTTCCGTTAGGACCGACGATACACGTAACACCCTCATGAAACTCTATGACAGCAGGTTCTGCGAATGACTTGAACCCGTGCATTTCCAGCCTTTTAAAATACATCCGTTTCGCTCCTGTTCAAGCGTGCAAGGGCTTCTTTTGCCGCGTTCTGCTCCGCTTCTTTTTTGCTCTTTCCGCTGCCCTCTCCCAAGATGTTTCCGTCATATGAGAGATGGACGAAAAATGTCTTATCGTGGGCAGGGCCTTCTTCTCTGTCCGTCTTATATACTATGGAAATGTTCTTTCCGCTTTTCTGGAGTTTCTCTTGTATTTCCGACTTATAATCGGAAAACAACTTTCCTGACACGGCTTCTTTTATTATATCGTCAAAGGTTTTTAAAACAAAACGTTTGGTGACTTCGTATCCTGCGTCAAGATACAAGGCTCCTATCACTGCTTCCAGAGCGTCTGCCAAAATAGAGTCTCTGTCTCTTCCTCCGGCCATCTCCTCGCCGCGTCCTATGAATATATATTTTCCCAGCTCAAATTTTCTGGCTGCTCTGGCCAGAGAATCCTCGCATACTATGAGGGCTCTGGTCTTAGTCAGCTTTCCTTCTGTCCCTCCGTCTATACGATGGAAGAGTTCTGCGCTGACTATAGCGTCAAAAAAAGCGTCGCCTAAAAACTCAAGTCTTTCGTTGTCCTGATGCTTCGTATTCTTTTCTCTGTTGTACGAGCTGTGGGTAAGAGCTCTCTCCAGATATATCTTGTTATTGAACTTATGTCCTATCTCTGATTCAAATTTGCTAATATTCACTTAAAGTAATCTCCTCGATCTCCAGCACGGAGTTTTGAATGGTATCGACTACGTTTTCACAAACGTAAGGTATCCCCTTGAGGATAGTATTTTTGACAGCGTTGGCGTTTGAAGAGCCGTGCATTTTGACGATAGGTCCCCTCACTCCGAGTATAGGAGCTCCTCCATATTCCGAGTAGTCGAACTCCTGCTTTAGTTCTGTCATCTTGTCTATCAGCAGGGCCGCTCCAAGCTTAGCTTTTACTCCGTCTGTAAATTTTTTCTTTATGACCTGCAGAATGTTCCAAGCCAGTCCTTCTGTAAGTTTCAGGAGCACGTTGCCTGTAAATCCGTCTGTTACTATGACGTCGCATGCTCCTTTAGGCACCTCCCTGGCCTCTACATTTCCTATAAAATTGAGATGGCTCTGTTCCAGAAGATCGTATGCGGCCTTAGTCAGCGTAGAGCCCTTAGCCGCCTCTGCGCCTATATTTACAAGTCCCACTTTCGGGTCTTTTCTTCCGATAACTTTTTCCATATAGATATTTCCCATTATGCCAAATTCTAACAAATTGTTAGGCTTACAGTCAGCATTGGCTCCCGCATCCACCAGAAGAGACGGTATGCCGCCTACTATGGGATACACGCTGGCCAGAGCGGGCCTGTCTATACCTTGTATCCTGCCTAAGATAAATAACCCGCCTGCAAGAAGGGCTCCGGTGGATCCGGCAGAGATGAATATATCTCCCTCTCCGTTTTTGACCATGTTGATGCCTTTCACTATAGAAGAGTCCTTTTTGGATCTGACGGCTCTGACGGGAGCGTCATCGTTGGAGATTACTTGCGTTGCGTTTATTACGCTGATCTTCTCACTCTCATATTTATATTTTTTAAGTTCAGGTATTATCAGCTCTTCCTGTCCTATTATACATATGTGATGCTGTGTTTCTCTTGAAGCGAGTACCGCCCCTTCGACTACTGAAAACGGCGCGTTATCTCCGCCCATTCCGTCAAGTATGATCTTCATAATTTCCTCCTTCTTACTGGGCACAACTATACATAGTTTATATTAGCACAAAAAGGGCAAAAAGCCAAATATAAAAAACCTAACCTGTCAGTCGGACCCTCCTTTATTCGGCCTGCCTTTTTCTATTCGGCAAATCTATAATACAGGCGAACGCGACTTTTGCTATGGGAAAAGAAAGTCTCGGTCTTTCAAAAAATTCGAAGGTTTGCGGGAATTTTTGATGGCAAACTGATGGCATAGAAAAACCCCTTTCTCTAGAACTTTGTCTGACAAAAGGGGCTATCTTCACAACCGGCGGTCGTGATCTTCATATGTATCAGGTTCGTCTTTAAAAACGACCTCATTTTTCGCTGCGCTTACACCAGCGCCTTTCCCAGCGCTCTGCAGTCACTCTTAGCCTCGTCATCCGGCGCATCATTGCATATGACGGCGTCGCAGACCAAGACTGCGCCGTCTTCTTTGCACGTCTTTTCCCAGTCTCTCATCCACTGGCCGTCTCCCCATCCGTAAGACCCAAAAAGAGCCGTCTTTTTTCCTGATAATTTAGTCTCGCAGGATTCAAACACCGGAGCGAACTCACTTTCTTCCAGAACTTCGTCGCCCATGGAAGGACATCCGAACGCTATAGCGTCAAAAGAGTCCATCATAGAAACATCGAAATCAGTACACATCATCATCACGCCTTCTCCGCCGGCTTCTTTGACTCCTTCCAGCACGGCTTCGGCCATGGCTTCCGTGTTTCCTGTTCCGCTCCAATAAACTACTGCAACTTTGCTCATTTTATAACCTACCTTTCAAATTCGATGAATCCGGCGCTCCCCCGCATACAAAAGGAAATGGCTTACGTCTTGGGAGATCATGCGATCAGAAGCGCCTATCAGTTAGCTCTAACTAACTCAATATCTAAAATAAAAACCTTCTATAATCAGGTTCTATTACAGTATAATATCGTCCTCTTGTTTTTTCCACTCCAAAACAATACAGTTTTACTCCAAAACGACTCTCATTCAACCATCATCTCACTCTGCTGCCCTGAGAAAGCCCAATTTTCTATACTCTGCCGGCGATATTCCCATCACCTGCTTAAAAGCGGAAGCAAACTTGCTGGCATTATCATATCCATACTCGGCCGCTATATCCAGAACCGAGAGTTCCGTCTCGATCAGCCGCCGGGCCGCAGATCGCATCTTCATAGTTTTTATATAAGAATAGATAGTGACTCCGTAAACGCTCTTAAAAGCATTTTGAAGATGGCTCTGAGATATATTAAACTGCCTGGATAGATCCGCTACAGTCATTTTGCTTTCAGGTCTCTCCGCTATATAAGACGCAGTTCTTTCGGCGGCTGCCGCCTGGGTCTTAGAGAGAGTCTGATTTCGTCTGCAATCCTGACAGTTCATGGCGCTCAATACCAGCAGGAGTTCCAAGATCTTGACTTTTATGAAGCCTTTTCGGTAATTTTCAGGAGTATTGCAAAGTTCTGAAAAAATCTGCGCTATGCCCTTATCTCCTCTTATGATACACGCCCCGTCTCTCCCGCACAGTCTTTTTGCTATTCCTTTGAGCTGTATATCTACATCTTCCAATATGCACGACAGACAGCAGGGAGCAAAGTCGGTATCTATTACCACAGTCGTTCCTCTGAAACAACCGGCGGAAAAATCTCTCTCCGGAGGGAACTTGTCTCCGACAGCTACGAAAAGATCTCCCTCCATGAGGAAAAAAGATCTTTCTCCTATAGAGATCGACATCCGGCCTTCTGCACAGTAGCATATCTCTGTCAGACTTCCTCTGATGTCTATATCAGGCAGCCTGCCGGTCTTCTCATCATGAGATTCGGATATGAGCCATATTCCGGGAAATATTCTGTCTGCTGAACTATCAATTGTCATTCCGCGGCCTCTTCCAAGGTCACATCTTCTTTTATAGTCTTGACTCCCAGCATAAAATACAAGACATGGAATATCCATATGAATCCCAGAGCTATCCTTCCTGCCGGAATACCTCTCAGCACTGCAAAGCCTATGGACATCAGCACGGTGACTGTAATAATGAGACGTATCTTGGCAGCGCGGGTCATGCCTCTTCCTTTTATGTAGCTTTCGAGATTGTTTTTATATAGTCTTGTATTGAGAAACCAGTCGTTGAGCTTTTCAGAACTTTTCCCGAAACATATCGCTGCTAAAAGCAGAAACGGAAATGCCGGCAGCAGAGGCACAACTGCCCCTACGGCTCCAAGACCCAGCCCCAAGCATCCTACCGCAGTGTAAACTATCTTCTTAACATTCATCTTCCCTCTCCAATCTTTTCTTTTCTCTTTTACTTTCTATAAGATGACGTACTGCCATTACCGGATGGTATATTATCATCCGGGGCCCCGAAAACCTCATCACTTTTTTAATCTGCTGCCTCATATCAGGCGAATAGCAGTGTACTCTGCAGTTAGAGCAAAAAGTCTTAGTCTCCATAAAAGGACATCTGTCGCTTCTACTCTTGGCATATTCTCTGAGAGAGGAACATTCGGCGCAAAGTCCTCCGTCTTTAACTGCTTCAGCATGGTTTTTTCTGCAATACACAGAGATCATCAATTCTACGACCTCTTTCTCTCTTTTCCTTTTATCTTCTGCCGTCCCTCTCATCTCAAGCTCATCCTTCCCTTTTCGACGGAACAGACTTTGTCAGCGATCTTCACAGTAGACTGCCTGTGAGATACTAAGACTACAGTCTTGTTCTGTCTCTCTCTGTCTATAGATCTGAGTATGACTGCTTCATTGAGGCTGTCAAGATTGCTGGTGGGTTCATCTAAAAGCATAAAGTCCCCGTCATGCAAGAACGCTCTGGCCAGACCTATCCTCTGTCTTTCTCCTCCGGACAGCGTATCTCCCAGCTCGCCTACCTTGGTATCATATCCATCCGGCAGGCTCATGATGAAATCGTGAACAGAAGCTTTTTTGCACGCCTGCTCTATTTCCTCATCAGAAGCATCTAATTTGGCTATCTTTAAATTGGCCCTGATGCTGTCGCAGAACAGGTGAGTCTCCTGAGTCACAAAGCTCTCCATATTTCTCAGATCATCTGTATTTATATCATCTATGTCGACTCCCGATATTTCTATTCGTCCTTTTTCGGCCTCCCAGAACCTCATGAAAAGCTTGAGCAGAGTAGATTTGCCGCTGCCGCTCTTTCCTACGATGCCCACCACCTGATTTTTTTGTAAATCTATGGATATATCTGAAAGCACCGTCTCCTCTCCATACCCGAAAGTAACATTTACGGCCCGAGCTCCGTCGAAGACTACTTCCCCTCGTCCTGTCACGTCCTCTACAGCCGGAGTTTCTTCTAATATGTCCAGGACTCTGCTGCCTGCCGCAAAAGTACTCTGCAGCGTGCTGCCCAAACCGGCCAGAGCCACACATGGGCCAAAAGAGCTCATTAGAGCTATGACAGGTATCACGACTCCTTCAAAGCCCACGCCGCCATAGCTGTATAGATACGATGCCGCAAACAACATCAGAAGATCGAAGAGCAGAATGACAGTATTGGTGAAAGCCGCGTTTCTGCCCGCCACTCTTTTCATGTTGCTTTCGTCTTTCGAAATCCTGTCTGTTCTGTCGTTCATCTCCTTTAGCCTCTGTTCTCCGGCTCCGTACTGGATTATCTCCCCCAATCCTCTGAGACTGTCCAGGACATAACCGCTGAGATTACCCGCTCCGGATCTAAACCTCATCCCGTCGTCGCCGCTCATTTTAGAGACGATGACAGGGATCAGCAGTCCTACCGTAAGATATGCGGCCAAGGCTATGAGTCCCAGAACGACGCTGTAGCTTCCTATGAACAGGCACATACCGGCGCAAAACAATACGGCGATAGCTACAGGCGATATGGTGTGAGCGTAAAACACCTCCAGCAATTCTATATCCGATGTTATCAGAGAGATGAGATCTCCTCTGTTTCTCCCTTCTAATTTCGCCGGACACAGCTTTCTGAGAGTCCTGAATATCCTGTCGCGTATTACGGCCAGCAGTTTAAACGCTATATAATGATTGCATGTCTGTTCTCCATACCGGGCGGCCGCTCTTGCCACTGCGAAAATTCCTATAGATATGAAGATGGTCCGGGCAGAAAAGGCAGTTTCTATTCCTATGACGTCGAGAACGGCAATTCCTCCAAATATAGTTATGAAAGCGGCGCACAGATGGCCGGCAAGCCCCAGTAATATAGCCAATAACATGTACCCCATGAGAGGCTTTACCATGCCTATGAGCCCTGTCATAACTTTAAATCCGCTTCTCTTATTCATCGTATCCACCTCTCGTATAGTTTTCAAGCCCCTGCTGAGCCGTCCAGAGCCGCTTATATGCTCCTCCCTCTTTCAGCAGCTCCTCGTGGCTTCCGTTTTCTACTGCAAGACCGCTTTCCATCACATAGATGTTGCCGGCTCTGACCACGTTGGCAAGACGGTGTGAGATCAATATGACGGTCCTTTGTTCCGCTAAAGAATATATCTGTTCCATGATGCGGTTTTCGCTTTCCACATCTATATTAGAAGTCGCCTCATCAAATATGTAAACCGGGCTGTCGTGAAGGAGAGCCCTGGCCAGAGCCAGTCTCTGACATTGTCCTCCCGAAAGATTGGAACCTCTTTCTTCTATCTTCGTAGACAGTCCTTCCTCGTTCTTCAAAAATCCATCCAGGTCTACACGCTTAAGAGCCTCCCATAATTCTGCGTCAGCGGCATTCGGCTTTCCCATGAGTAAATTATCCCTGACCGTTCCTCTGAACAGATAGCTCTGATGATTTATGTACGTAATATTTTTCATGAGCTCTTCTTCCGAAATATCACTTAAAGAAACGCCTCCCACCAGGACTTTCCCCCGGTATCCTCTGTTTTTACCCGTGAGAATACCTGATACTGTCGATTTGCCACATCCCGATTCTCCCACTATAGCAGTAAAGGATCCCTTTGGAAACTCCATGCAAACATCTGTAAGAATCTCCTTCTCGCCGTCATAAGAAAATCCTACTCTTTTCAATTCTATGTCTTCGCAGACCGGATATTTCTCAGTCCCCTCCTGTGTTTCAGGAAGATCTAAAAAAGCAAAGATCTTGTCGCTGGCCGCCATACCGTTCATCGCCACATGAAAAAATGATCCCAGCTGTCTCATAGGTATAAAGAAATCAGCGGACAGCATTATTATCAGAAGACATCCTTCCAGGTCTACCCTGCCCTTCATAAACTGCGTAACGGACATTATTATTCCTGCCGCTGCTCCTCCGTAAGCTATCAGATCCATTATAGATATGGAATTGAGCTGCATGGTAAGAACTTTCATGGTGATACGGCGAAATTTTTCGGCTTCTTCGTTCATCTGATCATTTTTGAATTTATCCGACTTATATATCTTGAGGGTAGTCAGACCTTGAAGATTCTCAAGGAACGTATCTCCCAAAGCCGTGTACTGTCCCCAATATTTTGACAGCAGTTTTTTGGCCCACGTCTGTACGGCTGCGATGGCTATGGGAATGAGAGGAACGCATATGAGCAGAACTACAGCCGCCGGCAGGTTTATAAAGCTCATATAAGCAAACAGCGTCAAAGGCGCTATCATGGCATAGAAAAACTGAGGCAGATAAGCCGAAAAGTAAGTCTCAAGCTGGTCTACCCCTTCCACTGTCACTTGTACGATCTCGCTGGTCTTAACCTTCTGGCTGTACGAGGCTCCTATGCGCAGAAGCTTTGCATATATCTTTTCTCTCAGCGTCCTCTTTACAGCCTTGGATGAAAGGTAGCCCATCTTAACAGAAAGGTCAGAAGATGCAAAGCGGACTAAAGCCGCATATGATACTGCCGTAAGAGTGATGCCAAAGGCATTATCTGAATCTTCTTTCGTAAACAGGCCTGCCAAAAACCATGTCACAGCAGTCATCATCACTATGTTGGCCGCCAGTGAAAGCCACTGCAAAGCTACGTTGGCAGCTATGTATTTTTTGCTTTCGCTGACAGTATTTATCAGTCTTTTATTTATCATCATGTCTATCTTCTCCATCGCTTTAGTTAGAAGCTACTAACTTCAATTATTAAACAAAGCGGCGAACACGAGTTAGCCGCCGCTTACTAAATCAGAGTATAATATATGACGTTACTTTTGTCAACAAGATTCCTGCTGGCATGATCTACAGTGCTGTTCCCTTCTTCGGTATAAAAAGTCTCCTCATATCTATGCCTTCGTGCCTTAGAAGTTTTATCTTGATATCTATGCCGCCGGCATAACCCGTCAGACTTCCGCCTGCGCCCACCACCCGATGGCACGGTATTATCACTGATATAGGATTATGGCTCACTGCTCCTCCCACAGCCTGGGCGGACATGGTTTCGACGACCAGTTTCTCTGCCATCTGCAGAGATATATCTTTGTAGGTAGTCAGTTCTCCGTATGGAA
>ERZ825525.2302-NODE-2302-length-12836-cov-6.984665_pt1 | contig 12836 bp, 9 predicted proteins | sample MGYA00519930_ERZ825525 | MGnify/ENA primary metagenome ERZ825525 (study PRJEB31778, sample SAMEA3449203) | human gut metagenome | biome: human gut; feature: human-associated habitat; material: faeces | place: United Kingdom | collected 2010/2012 ... | reverse complement strand
TGCCCGACTGCTATGCCGACGAGGGCTTCGTGACGGTTTCGACCAACCCCTGCGGCGAGATTCCGCTCTGTCCCTACGATTCGTGCCGCCTGCTGGCGATGAACCTGCTGAGCTATGTGGACAACCCCTTCACCAAGGAGGCGAAGTTCAATTTCGACAGGTTCAAGGCGCATGTCGGCAAGGCCATGCGCATGATGGACGACATCATCGACCTCGAACTGGAGAAGGTCGAGCAGATCATCGCCAAGATCGCCGCCGACCCCGAAGACGAGGAGGTCCGCCGCGTGGAGCTGGAGTTGTGGAAGAAGATCCGCACCATGGCGCAGAAGGGCCGCCGCACGGGTCTCGGCATCACGGCCGAGGGCGATATGCTCGCGGCGCTGGGGCTGCTTTACGGCTCGGACGAGGCGATCGCTTTCGCCGTCGAGGTGCAGAAGACGCTGGCCGTCGAAGCCTACCGCGCTTCGGTCCGGATGGCCGCCCAGCGCGGAGCGTTCCCGATCTACGACGCTTCGAAGGAGAAGAACAACCCGATGATCGCCCGCATCCGCGAGGCCGATCCGGAGCTGTATGCCGAAATGGAGAAGAACGGCCGCCGCAATATCGCCATGCTGACCATCGCCCCGACGGGCACCACGTCGCTCATGTCGCAGACCACGTCGGGCATCGAACCGGTGTTCCGTACGGTCTACAAGCGTCGCCGCAAGATCAACCCTTCGGACCATGACACGCACGTCGATTACGAGGACGAAACGGGCGAAAAGTTTCAGGAGTACAACGTCTACCACCACAATTTCGTCAAGTGGCTGGACGCGAACGGATACGATACGTCGAAACTGGAGACCATCTCGGATGCCGAGCTGAACGAGTGGGTGGCGGCTTCGCCCTACCACGGCGCCACGGCCAATGACATCGACTGGGTTGCGAAAGTCAAGATGCAGGGTGCGATCCAGAAATGGGTGGACCATTCGATCTCGGTGACGGTGAACCTGCCGAACAATGTCTCCGAAGCGCTCGTCGCCGACGTGTACCGCACGGCTTGGGAGTGCGGCTGCAAGGGCGTTACGGTTTACCGCGACGGCTGCCGCGACGGTGTGCTGCTCGACAAGGCCTCCAAGAACAAGAAAAAGAAGTGCGAGGGGCATCCCGGCGAAGTGGCGAAGCGTCCCAAGTCGATTCCTGCCGACATCGTGCGGTTCAAGAACGGCACCGAGGACTGGATCGCCTTCGTGGGACTTCAGGACGGACGTCCCTACGAGGTCTTCACGGGTAAGATCGAGGAGGACGCCATGTATATTCCCCGCAAGATCAACAAGGGCTTCATCATCAAGGTCCGCGAGGACGACGGCACCAAGCGTTACGACTTCCAGTATACCGACCGTTACGGTTATACGAATACCATCGGCGGCATCTCGCGTCTGTTCGACGAAGAGTTCTGGAACTACGCCAAACTCATTTCGGGCGTATTGCGCCACGGCATGCCGATCGAGAAGACCGTTTCGCTCATCGAGTCGCTCCATCTGGACAGCGAGTCGATCAACACATGGAAGACGGGCGTCTGCCGTGCGCTGAAGCAATATATCGTGGACGGCACCAAGTCGAAAGGCAAATGTCCGAGCTGCGGACAGGAGAATATGGCCTACCAGAACGGCTGTCTGACCTGTATGTCGTGCGGTTATTCGAAATGCGGCTGATCTGAAAAGATTTGATATTGAGATTAAAAGGCTGGAAACGTATGTTTTCGGCCTTTTTTAGTCGCTTTCGGCTCTGTTTTTGCGTTTCATGCTGTCGATGAATGGATTTTGAAAAATTAATTTATAATTTTACAACTGGGAATAACTAATGTTAGCTATGAAAAAACTTATTCTAATTCTTGCGGTCGTGGCATTCGCGACGACGGCATGGGCGCAGGAGACGCCCAAAAAACCGAGCTTTGCAGGTTTTGTGTCCAATGGATTTTGGGATAACTGGGAGATGTCGCTGGGCGGCGGTGTAGGCACTGCCCTGACGAACGGCTCCAATTCGGGGTCTTTCGGAAAACGTCTCGGATTCGAAGCGAACTTTTCGCTTGTAAAATGGGTGCATCCTGTAGTAGGTATGCGTCTGCAGCTGCAGGGCGGTCAGTTTGCCAACTATGACGCCGATCTGGGCAAACTCAAGTGGCCTTACCTCTTCGTGCATTCCGACTTTATGCTTAACTTCTCGAACTGGGCGGGCGGTTACCGCGACGACCGGGCCTATTATCTGGTGCCGTTCGTAGGCTTCGGTTATCTGGCTACGAACTTCACGGACAAGAGCCAAGAGGACAATATGACCGGCACGCATCAGGCTTTCGCATTCTCTTACGGTCTGCTCAACAAATTCCGCTTGTCACGTTCGTTCGACTTCAATATCGAGCTGAAAGGCATGCTGGCGCCTTCGCGCGTATGCCCCGCGAAGACGGACGGTTCCTACCTGTTCGGCTTCAGCGCTACTGCGGGCTTCACCTACCGCTTTAACAAGCGCGGCTGGCAGCGCGGCGTAGCGGGCTATACGGCTGCCGACATTCAGGCGTTCCAAGACGCCGTTGCCGCAAGCATGGCCGCTGTCGAAGCCGCCGAGCTTGAGAACGCCCAGCTGGCTCAGCAGCTCGCCGCCGCTCAGGCGCAGGCTGCCGCCGCTCAGAACGCCGCCGCCGATGCCGCGGCAGCTGCTGCCGTCGCAACGGTTGTCGCCGCCGACGAAGCCGCTTTGGCCGACACTTCGATCATTCTCTTCGATTACAGCATGTCGGTGCTGACGCCGCAGGAGAAGACGCGTCTGGAGCTGATTGCCGAGCAGATCAAGAGCGGCTCGAAGGATGCCGTTTACCAGATCGTGGGTCACGCCGACCAGCAGACGGGTACCGCTGCCGGCAACAAGCGCGTCGCCGAGCACCGCGCCAAGCGGGTTTACGACTTCCTCGTATCGAAGGGCGTGAATCCCAAGCAGTTGAATTACGAGGGCAAGGGCAACTCCCCCGATCCCTTCAAGAAGGTTCAGGCCGCCAACCGCGCCGCGATTATCCAGTAATCCCCGCGGGACGGAATGACCGGTTCGCCCGGTCGGCCCGGCCGGATAAAAAAAAAGGATGCGCCTTTACAGGCGCATCTTTTTTTTGTGTGATCCGGAGCGGGGCGGAAAGTATGCCCCGGCATTTTCCGTGTTTCTCAGGCAGTCAGTCTGTTTCAGTCTGTCTCAGTCTGTCTCAGTCTGTCTCAGTCTCAGCCCTAGCCCCAGCCTTTTCGTGTGTCCGTATTTTTGTCGTATCTCCTGTATTTTCCGTGCCTGCCGTGTTCTTATCTCTCTTATTTGCCGTTGCTCCGGTATTTCCCGAATCTCTCGTACCTCCCGTATCTTCCGTTCCTTCCGTACCGGAAATCTACCTGATAATCACCGCATTGACGATCCGGACGCCGGAACGCCGGTTCAGCTCCTCCTTGAGCGCTTCGCGCTGGTAGAAGAGTTCCGAACGAAGCACGCTCGACTGGATGCGGGCATAGAGAATGTGGTTTTCCAGCTTCAGTTCCGTGGTGAAGTCTGCGGCGCGGTCGCCCACGACGGCGCGCCATGTGTCGGGCAGCTTTCCTTCGGCGACTTTGGCCGCGACATAGGGGCGTTTGAAAAACTCTTCCAGCAGGTCGCCCATCAGCATCGTCTTGGTCCGTCTCATCGCGCTCCCTCTTTTCCGTCGGATGTTTTGTCTGCCGTATCTGTCACGCAGGCGTCCTGTCCGCCGGATTTTTCGCCTGCGGACGCCGCGTTGCGTAAATCCTCCGAAACTTCGCCTTGCACCGCTGCCGTCCGGATTCCTTCCGCAGACCCAGCCTCCTGCGGCCCGGCATGCCGCGTTCGGTCCGCTGCTTCCTTCGTGCTCTCTTCGGCCGGAAGCTGCCCGCCGCAAGCCGGCGCTCCGGCCGTTGCGGTCTCCTGCCCGATGCCGCCGTTTTCGACCGTGAAGAGGGAGTACGCCCCGCCGGCCTTGTCCAGAATCCGGCGCAGACGGGTGGGGTTGCAGTCCGTAATGACGATCTGCCCGAACGAATCTTCCGACACCAGCCGTATGAGCTGTTCCACGCGCCCCGCGTCGAGCTTGTCGAACAGGTCGTCGAGCAGCAGGATCGGCTTCTCGCCTTTCTCCTGCGCGACTATCGTGTACTGGGCCAGTTTCAGGGCGATCAGGAACGACTTCTGCTGGCCCTGCGAGCCGTATTTGCGCAAGGGGTAGCCGCCGATCCTGAGCACCAGATCGTCGCGGTGAATGCCCGACGTGGTGAACTCGTTGGCCAGATCCTTCTGCCGCGCGGCGAGGAGAATCTCACCGAACGGACGGTCGTTCAGTTCCGATTTGTAGTGCAGTTCGACCTGCTCGCGGTCGCCCGAAAGTATGCGGTAATACTCCGCCGCCACGGGTTGCAGCCGCTCGGCGAACTCCCGCCTCCGGGCGTGAATCCGCTCGCCCTGTTCGACGAGCTGCATGTCGTAAATCTGCAGCATCGTCTCGTCGGGCATGTTCTTGAGCAGCCGGTTGCGCTCGGCCAGCACGGCGTTGTAGCGCATCACGGCGGTCAGATAGCTCCGGTCCAGCTGCGAGATGAAGGCGTTGAGGTAGCGGCGCCGTTCGTCCGAGGCGTCGCTGATCAGGGCGCTGTCCGCCGGCGATACGATCACGGCAGGAACAAGCCCCACGTGGTCCGAGAGCCGTTCGTACTCCTTGCCGTTGCGTTTGAGCACTTTGCCGCCTTTGCGCGAGAAGGAGCACACGATGTTTTCGCTCTTTCCCCCGTCGGTGAGATACTGCCCTTCGGCGAGGAAGAAGTCGGCGCCGTGGCGGATGCTCTGCCCGTCGGTCATGGGCAGCGACGACTTGCACATCGACAGGTAGTAGACCGCGTCGATGACGTTGGTCTTGCCGGCTCCGTTGTCGCCTACCAGACAGTTGACGCCCCGGCAGAGGGCAAGCTCCGCCTGTTCGATATTTTTGAAATTCAGCAGCGATATTTTCTTCAGAAACATAGCCCAAAGATAATGCAAGGTGAGTGCAAATGCAAACTTGTTTGCGATTTGCCGAAGTGCCGCCCGTACGGGGCGCCGTCTGTTTTTTGTAAAGATACAAAAAAAGCGGACAGCGCATTGCACATTCTGAATAGTTTTGTATCTTTGCAGACTAACATACCGAAATTTAACTAAAACAAGATATTTTTCATATGGCAAAGCAGCATGTAGCCGAGCAGGAGACCCTCGGCGAAGCAATGAACAGAACTGAGCTTTTCTTCGAGAAAAACGGCCGTAACATGGCGTATATTTTTCTGGGATTGCTGGTTCTTGCAGCCCTTATTTTCGGATACCGCGCACTGATCGTAGCCCCTCGCGCCACCAAAGCCGCCGAGCGGATCGCCGAGGCTCAGTACCGTTTCGAGGAGCAGAATCCGGATTATCAGCTCGCACTCGAAGGCGACGCCAACGGCGCCGGCTTCCTCGACGTGATCGAAGAGTACGGTTCGACGCCTTCGGGCAACCTCGCCAAGCACTATGCGGGTATCTGCTACCTGAAGACGGGCGATCTGGAGAACGCCGCCAAATATCTGGCGAAATACTCGCCGGTCAAGGGCATCCCCGGAGCGCTCATCAACGCCCAGAATCTGGGCCTGCAGGGCGACATCGCCGTCGAGCAGCAGAACTACGCCAAGGCGGTGAAATTCTACGAGCAGGCCGTCAAGGCCGCCGACAACAACCTGACGGCACCGATGTACCTGCGCAAGGCGGGTCTGGCCGAGCAGGCTCAGGGCAACAACGAAAAGGCAGCCGCATTTTACGAGCAGATTCTGACCTCCTATCCCGCATCGACGGATGCGCGTGAGGCGGAGAAGCTCCTCGGCAGCGTGAAATAACCGGGACTATGGCGACCAAGAATCACAACCTTTCCAAATTCGACTCACCCCTGCCTTCGGCCGCGGACATGCGGTTCGGAATCGTCGTGGCCGAGTGGAACCGCGAGGTCACCGAAGCTCTGCTCGAAGGCGCCGTGCGGACGCTCCGCGCCGCCGGATGTCCCGACCTGAACATCCAGATCAAGTATGTTCCGGGGACGTTCGAACTGGCCCTCGGCGCGCAGTTCTTCGCCGAATATACCGACGTGGACGCCGTGATCGCGCTGGGCTGCGTCATTCAGGGAGATACCCGTCATTTCGACTTTATCTGTCAGGGCGTTACGCAGGGCATCACGCAGCTGCAAATCCAGTGGAACATGCCCATCGCCTTCGGTGTGCTGACCGTGAACGACATGCAGCAGGCTTTGGACCGCTGCGGAGGCCGTCACGGCAACAAGGGCGACGAAGCCGCCGCCACGGCCGTCAATATGGTCAAACTGCAGATCGAGATGGAAGCCGCTTCGCCGGACCACGAACCCGACCGGCGGAATATCAACTGATCGGCAGCGACGCAGATACATGAAAAACGGAGAGTTGTACGACTCTCCGTTTTTTTCGTTCTCAGGCGGCCGCATTCGCAGCGGCGGTCTGTGTACCTGTTTGCCGTCCACCTTGTCTGCCTGCATCGGTCTTTGTTTACCGTCAGCCTTATTTGTCTGCGTCTGCCTTTGTCTGTGTCAGGTTTGTCTGTCCGCAGCACCTTGTCTGCGTGTCTGTCTGAGGTGGCTATCTGTGTGTCTGTTTGCCGTCTGCCTTTGTCTGTGTCAGGTTTGTCTGTCCGCAGCGCCTTGTCTGCGTGTCTGTTTGCCGTCCGCCTTGTCTGCCTGCGGCGGCCTGTCTTTTGTCCTATTCCTTTGTCGGGAGCGTTATGCGCTCCGAGTAGCGGCGGCCGGAACGGTCGGTGGCGACGACTTCGATCTCGCGGGCCGATGCCGAAGGGCGGGCCTTGAAGTAGAAGTGCGTCGTACGCGGCCGCTGCGACTTGGATACCGTCTTCCCGGCGGCCTTGAGCGAGTCGATGTTGGCGATGTAGTCGGGATCGTTGCACCAGATCCGCTGCATGGAGCCGCGGTAGCGGCCGTCCTCATACCATACGACCGTCCAGTAGGAATCCCAGTTCCATACCTTGGCGATCACCGAAGCGGGGTAGTCCTCCGCCGTGCCGGGACCCCATACGCGCAGCTGCCGGGCTTCGGGCATCTCCAGACTCTGGTAGGTCCACGCGAAATCCCCGCCGCATTCGCGGAAAAGCTGCCAGCCTTTGGGCGTGCCGTCGCGGTTGATCGGGTCCCGCCAGAGGTTGCCGCATATCTGCGCCACGTTGTGTTCCATCGCGCCTTCGCGGATGTCGAAATTCGAGTTGATGTGCGTATGTCCCGATATGAAATGGATTTCATGGCCCGCAAAGGCGTCCATCAGGGTTTCGGCCGACTCCATGACGCGGCGTTCGTCGCGCCACGACTTCATGGCCGGAGCGTGCATCGCGAAGCAGACGCGCGAACCCGCCGGCAGACGTTCGGCGTAGGCCGCCGCCCAGCGCAGCTGCATCGAGTCTATCTGCTCGTCGTATTTGCGGGCGCCGTGGTAGACGATGTCGTCGAGAACGACGTAGTGGGTGCGGCCCATGTCGAAGGCGTAATACGTGGGGCCGAAATGCGAACGGTAGTTTTCGGTGGCTTCGCGGTCGGTGAATTTGTTCAGGTCGTGGTCGTGGTTGCCGATCACGCCGTAAACGGGGATTCCGAGCGATGCGAACTGCTCCCTGACTTTGGCGAACAACTGCGGCGAGTCCCATACGATGTCGCCCAGCAGAATCGCGGCCTGATTGACTCCCTGCGCTTTTTTTGCGGCCGTTGCGGCCTGCAGCGGCGGGATTATCTCGGTGCGGAGCCGTTCGAAATGCTCGTCGGTCTTGGGCTGCGGGTCGGCGATGGCCAGCAGTTCGTAACATGCCGCGGTTCCGGGCCACGCCTGCAGTTCGAAGTCGAAACGTTTGGCCGAAGGGGTGTAGGGGAGGAAAAACTGCGGGACGCCCTCTTTGAGCGGTGCGATGTACCCCGCCGGGGTTACGACGCTGATGAATAACGCCTCGTCGTCGGCATCGAGGGCGAACGCCCCCTGCGCGTCGCTTTGCGCAAAGGTGTAGCCGTCCGTCACGGCGACTCCGCCGAGCGGCCTGCCGCCGCATTTGACGGTTCCCCGGATCGGACGGGCGGAAACTGCGGTGCAAAGCCCGCAGCAGATCAGCAGTAGAAGTAGCGGATGTTTCATGGTTCGGGTTGTTATTGGTTTCAGGTTTTTGCTATTGCCGTCGGCCCGGCGTTAAAATACGCCGAGGTTGTCGAGGAAGATCAGCAGCAGCACGGCGGGGCAGACGTAGCGCAGCAGGAAGATGAAGACGCCGTAAATGCGGAATTTCAGCTCCCCGTTGTTGGTGATCTGGTCCCTGAGTATCTGCCGGTCGAGTTTCCAGCCGACGAAGACGCAGGTGAAGAATCCGCCCGCGGGCAGCAGGATGTTGGCAGTCAGGAAGTCGAGCGAGTCGAAAACCGAAAGTCCGCAGATCGTCCAGCCGCTCAGCACGCCCAGCGACAGCGACGCCAGCGATGCGAGCGCGGCCGTTGCTGCGGTCGTCAGCCATGCCGCGGTCTTGCGGCTCAGGTGCCACTCTTCATGCAGGTAGACCGTCACCACTTCGTGCAGCGAGATCGTCGAGGTGAGCGCCGCCACGACCAGCAGCAGGAAGAATACCGACGACCAGACCATGCTCAGGGGCATGTCGTTGAAGATGCTCGGCAGGGTGATGAACACCAGCGACGGACCCGACGAAGGCTCGATGCCCACGCTGAATACCGCCGGGAAGATCACCACGCCGGCCAGAACGGCTACCAGCGTGTCGAGGATCGTGACGTTGAGCGCCGTATGGCGCAGGTTGGTGTCGGGCTTGAAATAGGAGGCGTAGGTGACCATCGTCCCGATGCCGATCGAGAGCGAGAAGAACGCCTGTCCCAGCGCGACGAGCACCGTCGTGGGCGTCACTTTCGAGAAATCCGGAGCGAAAAGGAATTTCAGTCCCGCTTCGCCGCCCGGCATCAGCAGCGAGTGGACCGACAGGATAATCAGGATGACGAAGAGCAGCGGCATCAGGATTTTGGCCGAACGCTCGATGCCCTTCTGCACGCCGAGCGCGATCACGAAGTGGGTAGCCAGCACGAACAGACAGGTGTAGAGAACCGGCCGCCACGGATTGCTGATGAAGGTTTCGAAGAGGTTTTTGTACTCCTCGGCCGTAGAGTAGCGGGCGATCTCGCCCGTGGCGGAGTGTACCATGTATTCGGCCGTCCATCCCGAAACCACGAAATAGAATCCCAGAATCAGAAATGCCGCCAGCACGCCGTTGTAGCCCAGAAAACTCCATCGGCGGTTCAGCTTCCGGTAGGCGCCCACCGCATTGAGGTGCGACGCCCGTCCCACGGAGAATTCCGCGATCATCAGCGGCAGCCCCAGCAGCAGTACGCAGAGGATGTAGATAATCAGAAAGGCTCCGCCGCCGTTGTCTCCGGCGACGTACGGAAACCGCCAGATGTTGCCCAGCCCCACGGAGCTGCCCGCCGCGACGAGCACGGCGCTCAATTTGCCACCCAGCGTGGCGCGACTCTCCTTATGATGCATAACCTAACCTGTTTATTATCGGAAACGGGTGCGCGCATGGCGCACACCCGTCCTATTTCTCCAGCACGACGCTCACCTTCTCAAGCTTTCCGCCCAGCGGCGGCGCCAGTTTCGATACGGTGCATTTTACATGCCGTACCTGCGCGAAGGCGGCGTAAATCGCTTCGATGATGTTCATCGCCACCCGTTCGATGGTGTGCTGCGTGATGCGCATCTGCATCCGCACCACTTCGTAGACCGTCAGGTAATTGACCGTCTTGCGCACGTCGTCCTGCACGGCGGCGTCGCCCAGCTCTGCCGTCAGTTCCAGATCGACCGTGAAACGGTTGCCGACCTTGCGTTCCAGTTCGTAGCAGCCGTGCAGCGCCCGGAACTCCATCCGCGAGAGAACGATGCGGTACTCCATCTTATTCGGCGATCAGGAGGAAGTAATTCTTCTTGCCCTTCTGCACCAGCAGGTACTTGCCGGCGATCAGGTCCGCTTCGGTCACCTCGCGCGCCGCGTCGGCGACCTTCTCCTTGTTGAGCGACACGCCGCCGCCCTGCACCATCTTGCGGCATTCGCCCTTCGAGGGGAAGACCTGCGCCTTCTCGGCGCAGAGGTCCACGAACGGCAGCCCCAGCTCGGCGCGGGCGATGCGGAACTGCGGCACGCCCTCGAACACCTGCAGCAGTGTCTCTTCGTCGAGTTTGCGCAGCGCCTCCGAGGTCGATCCGCCGAAGAGGATCGCCGAAGCCTCGACGGCCTTTTCGTACTCCTCCTTGGAGTGGATCATCGTGGTGATCTCCTGCGCCAGCCGCTTCTGCAGTATGCGCAGGTGGGGCGCCGCTTCATGTTCGGCGGTCAGCGCCTCGACGGTCTCGCGGTCCAGCAGCGTGAAGATGCGGATGTAACGCTTGGCGTCCTCGTCGCTGACGTTGAGCCAGAACTGGTAGAACTTGTAGGGCGAGGTGTAGCGCGGGTCGAGCCATACGTTGCCGCTCTCGGTCTTGCCGAACTTCGTGCCGTCGGCCTTGGTGATGAGCGGGCAGGTGATGGCGAAGGCTTCGGCTTCGGGGCCCAGCTTGCGGCGGATCAGCTCCGTGCCGGTGGTGATGTTGCCCCACTGGTCGGCGCCGCCCAGCTGCACCTTGCAGTTCATCGTCTGGTAGAGGTGCAGGAAGTCGAAGCCCTGTACCAGCTGGTAGGTGAATTCGGTGAACGACATGCCGTCGCCCTCGCCGCTGAAACGCTTCTTGACCGAGTCTTTAGCCATCATGTAGTTGACGGTGATGCACTTGCCGATGTCGCGGATGAATTCGAGGAACGAGATGTCCTTCATCCAGTCGTAGTTGTTGACCAGCACGGCGGCATTCGGCGCGTCCGACTCGAAGTCGAGCAGTTTGGCGAGCTGCCGCTTGATCGCCTCCTGATTGTGGCGGAGCGTCGGCTCGTCGAGCAGGTTGCGCTCCTGCGACTTGCCGCTGGGGTCTCCGATCATGCCCGTCGCGCCGCCTATGAGCGCCAGCGGACGGTGGCCGCACATCTGGAAATGCTTGAGGATCATCACGCCCACCAGATGTCCGATATGCAGTGAGTCGGCCGTGGGGTCGATGCCCAGATAGGCCGTCGTCATCTCTTTTTCGAGTTGTTCCTTTGCGCCGGGCATGATCGTGTGGATCATGCCGCGCCATTCGAGTTCTTCGATGAAATTCTTTGTTGCCATTTTATTGTTTCTTTGTCTTGATTATCAATATTGTCCGGCGTCCGGCCGGTCGTGCCGGCGGTCTGCATGCGCCTCCGTCTGCGGCCGTTCGCCTGAACCCGTTCTGCGGCGTGCGCCGTAAGTCGGGTGCGTTATTCCACTTCCAGATCCAGCGCCTTGCGAAGCTCCGCCACCAGCGGGTTTTTCTCCGTAATGTACCGTACCCGGTCTTCGAGTTTGATCGGACGCACCGCCCGTATCTCCTCGTTTACGATGACCTCCAATTCGATCATTCCCTCTATTCCGGCCAGTTCGGCGATGCGCATCAGCATTCCCGTCTTACTGCGCAGAATCTCTTCGCGCAGTTCGGTCGTCGGCACGCTCACCGAGATCGTGTTGTCGCGGAACGTCATCAGCTCGAAGGCCGGCACGAAGCGCGGGCGTTTCTCCTTGATGAGGTTCAGTATCCTGCTGCGGGCATGCTCCAGCTTTTCGGCGCACTCCGGATCGACGGTTACGACTTCGGCTTCGTCGGGCGTTTCGCCGTCCGAAAGCTCTTCGTCGGGATCGCTGCCCGCCGAGGCGAGCAGTTCCGAGAGCGAAGCGCCCGATATGAGCGGACGCCGTGCCGGAGCCGGTGCGGTCTGCACTGCGGGTCTTGCCGGTGCGGGCTGCGGAGTCGTTTCTGCGGTTGTTCCGCCTGCGGTTTGCACCGCCGGGACGGCCGCTCCGCCTTGTGCCGTCGGATGCGCTGTTCCGCCCAGTACCGTCGGTCCCGCCGCTCCTCCCTGCGCGGTCGGGTTTGGTGTCCCGCTCTGCATCGCCGGATTCGCCATTCCTCCTTGCGCCGCGGGATTCGCCGCTCCGCCCGGTATCGTTTGTCCGGCTGCCGCAGCCTGCGGAGCGTTGTCCTGAGCGGAAACTTCCGCTGCCTGCCGACCCGCCGTCTGCATCGCGGCTCCGCGTACGGAAAATCCGGATACCTGCGGTATGCCGGCCGATGCCGTCGGTCCGGCTTCCGGCCGAACAGTGCCTTGCCCCGTTTGTCCTGCTCCCGGCTGAACTGCGGACGGTGCCGTTTGTCCTGCCGCCGGTGGAGTTGCGGCCTGCACCGTTGCTCCCGCACCCGACTGGGACGTACCCGGCGTCGTTTGTCCTGCCGCGGAAACTGTCTGCGCCTGAACTGTAGACGCGCTCTGCTGCGGCGCGGGTCGTGCCGCAGCCGTCGGAGTCGCCGCCGCGCCTGCGGCCGTACGGGGTGAGAGGGCGGGGAGGGAATACTCCCCGGAGGAGGTCAGATCGTCATTTTTTTTTTGGCCGAGTCCTGCGATCTTCATCAGGCCCAGCTCGACGAGCAATCGCTGGTTCGACGATTGCCGGATCTTCCCGTCGAGCTCCGTCAGAATGGAGATGGCTCCGAACAGGAACTCGACATTGCAGGCGCCCGCCTGCGTCCGGTATCGTTCGAGCAGCGTTCCGGTCATTTCGATCAGCCGCAGCGTTTCGGGGCGCTTGGCCATCAGCAGGTCGC
>ERZ825525.2301-NODE-2301-length-12837-cov-5.537944_pt1 | contig 12837 bp, 10 predicted proteins | sample MGYA00519930_ERZ825525 | MGnify/ENA primary metagenome ERZ825525 (study PRJEB31778, sample SAMEA3449203) | human gut metagenome | biome: human gut; feature: human-associated habitat; material: faeces | place: United Kingdom | collected 2010/2012 ... | reverse complement strand
TTCACTCAGCAGTGAAACACTTGCTGTTTCGCTGCGTAAGAACATGATTCAGGTGTGAGCAACCCTCCTTTTGCGAAGCAAAACTTTAAATGAGGGTTGCGAATGCTACAGTTCGCTGGGCACCAGTGAACTGTAACACGTAACGCTGTGTGATAAATTTGTGATATTTCTGTTGTCAGATGCTGTATTTCGTCAGTTTCTGGCGGGAATAGATCGAGCTGTTGCGGTTGAATACGTAGGCCGCGGTGCAGACAATAAAGAAATATGGCAGATAATCGTAGCCAAAAATCTCGCCGCCGATGAAAATAGCCGCCAGTAAGGTATTGGTTCCGCCGCCGAAAACCGCCGCATAGCCAAGCGCTGCGGAAAGCTCCACCGGAATACCGAACAGATTGCCAAGGACTGCTCCCAGGGTTGCTCCGATGGTAAACAGCGGTGTTACCTCGCCGCCCTGAAACCCGGCGGACAGCGTCAGAATTGTCAGGATAAATTTCAGCGCCCAGTCATATGCATATACCTTTTCCCCATGAAATACCGCTTCCACCAGATTCGTTCCAAAGCCGCAATACCGTCCGCGGTACAGAAGCAGGAACAGAATGCTAAGGATAACACCGATGGAGAAAACACGTACCAGCGGATTTTTGATTTTTTCGCCGAGATATTTTTTCGTGTGCTTTAAGCACCAGGCGAAGAGGCCGCCTGTGATTCCAAAAATAATACCAAGTGTAATCAGACGCACCAGCAGGAACGGTGTCAGGCTTTCGCTGATGTGGACAGCCAGATTTTCTTTGCGGATTCCAAGCAGGGAAGCTACGGCGCTCGCAGAGAAAGATGCGGTAAACGCCGGAAGCAGTGCCTCGTACCGCATTTCACCCGCAGCGAGCACCTCTACCGCAAAGATCACAGCTGCAATCGGCGTTCCGAACATGCCCGCAAAGCCGGCGGCCATACCGGTTACCAGAAAGATACCGGGCGCGTTTTTAAACGGTAATTTTTTGCCGGCAAAATAGGAAAACACAGCACCGATCTGAACGGCAACGCCCTCGCGGCCGGCACTTCCACCGAACAGATGCGTCAACGCCGTTGAGAGCATTGACAGCGGAATCATGCGAAGCGGAAGCTCTGTCTCCTCCTCATACGCTACATCAAAAATCAGACTCATGCCTCCTTTTCCCCTGCCACCGAATTTCTGATTGACTGCCACGATCACAAGACCTGCCATAGCGAGAAACGGCAGACACCAGAAAAGATGTGCCACGCGAATAGCCGTGACTTTCAAAAGCAGACGGCAGAACAGCGCCTCAATCAGACCGACTGCCGCACCGAGCGGAACGCCGGTCACACCGAGCAGCAGCAGGGCGCCGTAGGTGCGAAGGGATTTCTTCAGTTCTTCTTTCATTCTCTTTCTCTCCTTTTCGAATTCTGCTGTTATCATATCACGAAGCGGACAGATTGTGAACTATGGATACCTTTTCCTCCATACTCTTTGCCAGTGCGTCGGCAAATTTTTCCTGCATCCGGATTGCTTCTGTCATCTCCTGCTCCGTAAACTGCGCCGCAGCTTCCTCCTCGGACTGAAACAGCGGAAGAACCAGCTCTCTCGCATACTGTTTTCCCGTTTCAGTCAGACTGATGATTTTTTCCCGCCGGTTTGCCGGATTGACTTCCATTTCGATATATCCTGTTTTCGTTTTTAGTCCGTTTTCGTACTTTTTGTTTTAGTGTTTTTTTCTTCCTTTGTCAAGATTTCCAAAAGCCTCTTTTTTCCGTATATTTTCCGGCATTTTTCAAATACTAGCAACTGTCCAGACACTGTTAGGGAAAGGAGATTTTGAAGATGAGAAAAATCAGAAGAGTGTGTATGACGCTGGCATTGGCGGTATTACTGGCCGGGATGACGGCCTGTGGAAACAACACCACGAATGACACCGGAAATGGCAATACCAACACGGAGAGTGACATGGGACAGACGGATAACAGAAACGATGTCCATACGACAGAGATGCCGTCAAACGACAATGTAAATGATGTGACGGAGGGCACCGATGGGAATGCCAACGGCACAAATACCGGGGATAGAAATACCCTTGGAGATGATGTCGGCGACGCCGCTGAAGATGTGACCCGTGGTGTCGGTGAGGGCGTTGAGGATGTCGGCCGCGCGGTGGACGATGTGGTAAGCGGCGGCGACAATGAGACGCAGAATCCGCAGGAAAACGGAGCAACTACACAGAATGGAGCGGGGATGGCACAGTAAATATGCACTTCTGCTGCTCCCGTATCTAAAAAACTTCCCTTGGCGAACGATATATGCAGGTTCGCCGGGAAGTTTTTTTACTGCCAGGCACATCAGCACCTGGTTTGATCCGTCACTTTTGATTTTTTCTTTTACAGACCGCATCTGAATTTTCTGCCCTTCGCGCCAAGAATGCTGGCCATCTGATCGCCCCACGCTGCACGCTCTGCATAAATATCAACCCGTTCCAGATCTCCGCTCCGGTCCACAAAAGCAGGGAACAGAAATCCACAGATAGGATTTCCCGGCTCGTATTCTCCAACCAGCGGGCAGACAGCGCAGATCAGATAGGGGAACATCTCCTCGGATTCCCCCAGGCGCTCTTTATCGGAAGCCTTTGCAGGAATATCATACCGGTCATAAAACATGTAAATGGCATAAGCCCCGTGAATCTGCAATCCTTCGATCAGGATATCATAGAACGTTTCCAACAGCGCATCGTTCTTCAGTCCGCATTCCCGCAGCGCCATCAGCATCTGCCAGATACTGCCCGGCCCCTGGGATGTTTCCGGAAAACGGTATTCCCGCAGCTTCTCATTCGATTCCGCAAACGGAATTTTCTTGGCAATCGCCAGATTCCTGGCCTTTTCCGAACCGGACAGTTTCAGAAAATGAATGTTGAAACTGCCGTCATACTCCCCATCCGAATCCGTATAGCAACCCGCCATCCGCACAAACGAAGTCCGCGCCGGCGTCATCCTCCTCGTCAGCTCCAGCATGTCTTCCCGATTAATCATACATTCCCTCCGACAGTAAAGATATTCGAAACTCTCTGCCTTTGATCTTATCATAACATGCTTTTTCTGTCAGCAGGTTTTTAAATTGCGTTCTTTCTCTCCATCTGATAAAATCGAAACAGTATCTCGCATTTTATAATTTTGATATAGAGAGATGTTGGGACAAAACACCTTTTGACTCAATATCACAGAAAGGACGACACATGAAATTAGCAGTAATCAGTGATCTTCACGGGAATTATTATGCGCTCGCAAAGGTGCTGGCATTTCTTCGCAGTCAGGAGATCGACGGTATCATCGGGCTGGGAGATTTTGTAACAGACGGGCCTTTTCCGCAACGGATGATGAGAGTGCTTCGCGAAATGCAGGAGGAGTTTCCCTGCTATCTGGTGCGGGGAAACAGGGAAGAATATCTGCTGGAAAATATCCGGCATCCGCAGAACTGGAAGGCAGGTTCCTCGACAAGCGGACTTTTGGATTATACGTTTCGGAATCTTACCGGACAGGATCTGGAATTTTTCGAACATCTGCCGACAGACGGTGTTCTGGTCGGAAAAATAAATGAATCAGGCCGGCTGATTCCTGTTTTTGTTCCGCAGGAAGAAATCACACCGGATACCTGCCGCGAATCTCTCTTCCCGGCACTTCGTCTCTGTCACGGCGCGCCCGGAGAACTCCGTGGGAATTTCGGTCTGCATCCGGAGCTTTTGCTGTCCCATCTGAAAAATCTCGATGCCGCAATCCTGCTCGGCGGGCACAGCCACAAGCAGGAGCAAAGAGAATATGCCGAAAAAACATACCTGAATCCCGGTTCCCTTGGGCTTGCGCTTGATGGAGTCGGCGGCCATGCCCATTTCGCGATTCTGACGCTGGAAAACAGCACATGGCAGATCGAATGTTTTCAGATTCCCTACGATCTCGAAGGCTACCTCGCCGAATTCGACCGCGCCGGGCTGGAAACGCATGGCAGTGTCCTTGCCCGTTCCTTAAAACGGACATTGACCTGCGGCGTGAATTATTTTTATCTCACCGTAAAACGAGTGCGTGAACTCGCCGATGCACTGGCACTGACCGATCTGGACGAAGAGGTCTGGAAAAAGGCGGAACAGGAACTGAAATAACCGTCCATTCAAAAGACGGCAGGCTGTGTACTCACACACAGCCTGCCGTCTGTTTCTATTCCCTAACTTCTATTTTTCTTTTCGAAACACAACCGTCTCAAATCTTCTGACCACTCCATCATACTCTCCCGTCATCGGCTGGTATGTTTCCGTATCCATCGGAAATGCAGCCGGTTCAGCTCCGTAGTTCTGTACAAACAGATACTTGTATTTCTCATCCTCCCTTGTTGCAACATCGAGCCCTTCCGGGATTTCGGCTGCCGCGCGTTCCAGGCCTTTTTCTTCTGCCAATTTCCGGCAGAAGTCATCGTAAAATGCCTGTTCAAAATCTGCGCAGACATAATACGCCTCGCCCTCTCCAAATACATTTTTCGTCAGTGCCGGATATCCCGCATAGAAATCGTCACGGTATGCCAGCAGCGTTTCGGCACCGTTCGTTTTTACCAGGTCGCAGAAATTTCGGATTTCATATGTCTTTCCTTCTCCCACACCCGCATTCACATCCTGATCATACAATGCGTCCAGCTCGGTGCTCCGCAGGCCGAATACATCCATCAGTCCGTGCGGGGTTCCGCCGAGGAAACAGAGGTCGTTTTCATCCACAACTCCCGACCAGTATGTCATCACAAAGGTGCCGCCGTCTGCCACGAAATTCCGGATTTTTTCCTCAATTCCGGCCCGAAACAGATACAGCATCGGTGCAAAGACAATCCGGTAGCCGGAAAGACTCTCCTCCATATCAAGGAAATCCACATTCACACCCAGTTTCCGAAGACCGCCATATACTTTCTTCACGGTATTCATGTAATGCAGTCCCATATTCCGTGGTCCCTGCGCATCCTCCATGGCCCAGCGGCTTTCGCAGTCATGCAAAATTGCAGCCTGTGCCTTCGTCGTGCTTCCCGCAATCTGCGCCAGATCCAAAAGCGCCTCGCCCGTCTCTGTCACCTCACGGAACACGCGCGTATCCTTTCCGCCGTAGTGGTCAATGACCGCCCCGTGGAACTTCTCGCTCGCACCGCGGCTCTGGCGGATCTGGAAATACTGGACACTGTCGGAACCATGCGCCACTGCCTGCAGCGATGCCGCCTTTAAAAGCCCAGGCCGTTTCAGCTTGCTGACACTCTGCCAGTTCGTGCTTGTCGGGCAGGACTCCATCAGAAGGAACGGTTTTTTCATCAAACTCCGCATAAAATCGTGCTGCAGTGCCGCATCAAGCGCAGTCACCTCTTCTGCTTCCTTGTGCCAGGTCGGATAATTATCCCATGACACCACATCAATCAGATCCTTGAACTTATGATAATTCAGTCCCTGGAAATCATACATCATGTTGATTGTCACCGGAAGTTCGGAACCGCCCGCGCGGATCGCTGCTTTTTCCCAGGCAACAAAGTCTGCTGTCTGATCTGTCACAAACCGTTTCCAGTCAAGATTCAGTCCGTGAAGCCCCATCTCACCCTTTGGGGACGGACTCTCAATCTGCTCAAAATTCTGATACGAATGGCTCCAGAACGTTGTATTCCACGACATATTCAATGCATCAATCGTCTCATATTTTTTCTTCAGCCACCCCTGAAATGCCTTCTGGCAGAGCGGGCAATGGCATTCTCCACTCAGTTCATTCGAAATGTGCCACATTTTTACCGCCGGGTGCTTTCCAAACTTCTCGCTCAGCAGGCGATCAATTTTCCCCACCTTTTCCCGGTAAACCGGCGAAGTATAACAGTGATTATGGCGTCCGCCGAACAGATTTTTCGTGCGGTCCGCGTTTACGCGCAGTACCTCCGGGTACTTGTCTGCAAGCCACTTCGGGCGTGCTGCAGACGGTGTCGAGAGAATTACTGAAATCTCATTCTTATACAGCTGATCCATGATCTTTTCCAGCCATTCCAGGTGGTATACACCCTCCTCCGGCTCGAGCACAGACCAGGAAAAGACACCAAGCGTCACCTCGTTGATATGCGCCTCCTTCATATATTCGATATCCTGCTCCAGAATTTCCGGCATCGCAAGCCACTGCTCCGGGTTATAATCCCCTCCATAGATAAATCCACTCTGGTTCATGTTCGTTTTCCTTTCTCTGTTCATCGAAATATCGTCTCTACGTGCAGCTTCTCAATTTTGCAGGCACATCCATCCGCTGCATCCGGCTGCTTTTCCAGAAAAATCGGATCACCCGGATGCAGAGGATAGACAACGAGTTTCAGTTTCTCCGGAAACTCAAAATAGCCAAGGCTTAACAGGGCCTCCTGACCGGTATAGAAATAATCGTTGATTTTCTCTTCCCCATCAAACACTTCCATACGGTTTCCGTACCAGGTCAGAAAAGCAAACGCATCGTGATAATTTTTTTCGCCCGGATAAGCAAGCTTCAGTTCGTATACTGCTTTCTCTTTATCCTGCTCTTTGCAGACAAGCTCTGCCTCCGGCTCCTGTGCTTTGTAAATACGCTCATACAGCGTAAAGTTTCCTCTTTTTCCACACTCTTTGAAATCCACAATGCCTTTTTCCACTGCCGGATACACAGCGATCATGGTTTTTCCACTGCCTGTCACAACAAGCTCACCGTTTTCTTCCCAGACATAATTTTCGGAAAGAACGAGATAATCCTGATCCAGATGCACCTTCCATGCATTCAGCGCCTCCTGCCGGGAAATCAGGCAGAGTTCTGCGCGCGCATCGCCCTCCCACTGAATCTGCGGGTCGAGATCACCGTAAAATACGAACGCATCTCCCTCTTTCGTATGTAAAACGCAGAGAGGTGTGGCAAGTGCCGTTTGAAGAACCGCATCGTTTAGTTTCATATTGTACGGAAAAAATCCATACATTCCCTCTTTCAGGTCAAATGCCGGAAATCCCACGCTCGCTTTTCCATCCAGGAGTCCCTCCAGTTTCACCTGTGGATGATCATCCATCTTCCATCTTCTCTGGTAATTGTTAAAAAAGACGTATCCATGGTCCGCATCGTGACGGCACGCTGTCCGAACCGTGTGCATATCTCCCGGCAGAATCCTTATCGTTGGAATTTCAGACCGAAGTGAGGCCATATCCTCGCCAAAATCATTCAAAAACAGCGCCAGCAGCTTGATCTCCCGATAGCTGTCCGAGATTGTTCCGTACTGCCGGATCGGCGCGTTGAAATCGTAATTGATCTCCGGCAGGTCGTTCAGATATCCTGTCGCGCGGCTCTCCTGCAGGGTGGACAGTTTTCCCTTCGGATTGCTGCCGCCGTGGTACATATAGTAGCCGAGCAGCCCTGCTCCACTTCCCATTTTTACGGTAGACATCGCTCCGACATCGCATCCCTTCGCCACCGGTCTTCTGTGCATGGTAACCTGAAGCCCGCCTCCAAGTTCTGCCGTCAAAAACGGAAAATCCTCCTCGTTGTAACTGTTTGCATTTTCCACATGATGATCACACGCAATCAGTGCATCGTTCCTTGTGTGGCTGAACACAAAGTTTGCGTTCGGCTCAATCTCGCACGTTCTCTGATCCCATGGTGCTTCACAGTAGCCGCCCATGACCGGAAGCAGATCGCCGATGCAGGCTCCGCCCCAACCGGTCGCCGTGTACAGCGGCACATCAAAGCCAATTTCCTTTGCCATTGCTGTCAATGTGCGGATATGCGCCTCGCCCTCCGGTCCCTGCAGACCGCCGACGTGGCCGTACTCATTCTCGATCTGAATACCGATCACCGGACCGCCGTCCTTTTCCATGCATCCATCGACCTGCGCATAAACCTTTTTCCAGAACCGTCTGACATAGCCAAGATATTCCTCGTTGTTACAGCGGATCGCCATGCCCTCTTTCTCTCTCTCGATGATCCAGTCCGGGAATCCGCCGTTCCGCACTTCCCCGTGCACAAACGGTCCGATACGCAAGAATACCGACAGTCCGACTTTCCGGCACAGTCTTACAAACGTTCCGATATCCCGGCATCCTTCAAAATCAAACACATTTTCCTCTTCCTCGTGGTGAATCCAGATCACATAGGCCGAGACGACAGAAACTCCGCCCGCCTTTATTTTGCGCAGTGATTCCTCCCACCACTCTTTGCGGTACCGACTGTAATGCATTTCGCCCATCACCGGAAACCACGGTTTTCCATTTTTAATCAGATAATCCCTGCAATAGCTGTACTCTGCTCTCATCGTCTTATTGTCCCTCTCTTTTTACTGTCTGCAGACAGAAATTCCGCATCATGCCGTACATCGGCGGCGATGAAATTCGGATTCCGGCAGTGACTTCCTGCGGTTTTCTGATTTCGCATGTCACTTTGTAGCCGGTCCATGCATGTTCTGTCGGATGAATCACAGTCTCTTCTTTTCCCTCTTCCGTATTGAGGAACAGCCGCACATCCACATTTGTTGTATCGGTTCCCTGAAAGGCAACAGATAATGTATACGTTCCTGCCTCCTGTACCTTTACCGTCTGGCAGATCGAAAACGTAAAGTTTTTCGGTGCTTCTACGCGTACCGCATTCACCGGCGGAGCTGGGAACGGATCGACAAACTCCGGAAACAGCTGTACTGCAACGGCATCCTCGGATTTTTCTACGTTCCAGCGCGCCAGGCCGTCTTCCCAGCCGACATCGAGCAACAGATTCTCCGCCTCCGGCAGCTCTTCCACCACGCAGATCTTCGCATGTGCAGCAAACGGAACACCTTCCACATTTCCTGTCACATCATATTCGCCTGTCACGCGTGTGTCCGGCACTTCGTTCCAGTTTACCCGCCGCTGCTCCACCATTCCGTCATACAGCAAAACCGGGAGCATCTCCGGCAGACCGCATGCTTCGTCTTTTACTACAGTCATTGGCTCCGGCTCGTAAATCTTGGCCGGTTTTTCCGGACAGGCATCATTCCGTGTAAACAGGAAAGAACGAATGCCCTCCATGATGGTTCCCTTCTCCTCCAGCAGACCCATATTTTCCGACCAGCCGCCCTCACCGTCTTTCGGAACACAGATCGGTTCCCAGTAATAGATACCCTGCCCCATTTCATCCGGCAGCGAAGCAACGATATTGGCAACCAGATCCAGCACCTGCTTCTGTCCGGCAGGCGTCGCCGGAAATCCTGCGATTTTTTCCTGCTGTTCATCGATAAACCCATGCGCACTCTTTCTCCATGCATGCGCCGTCTCAACGACCATAATCGGCTTTTTGTAATCCTGGATCAGCTTCGTCATTGTCTCTTTCAGATCCGTGAAAGTGCCGTGCCAGAATGGATAATAGGAAAGTCCGATCAGGTCAAAATCCTCGAGTCCTGCCTCAAAGGAACAGTCAAACCACTCTTTCAGATAGAAATACCGTCCGCCCTGGTCGAGATGGATCATAACCTGCATCTCATCTTTTCCGGCTGCAGCCCGCGCACCGCGGATTCCGGCATTTACAAGCTGTACCATTTTTGTATAATCCGGCAGCTCTCCGTCCGGAAACAGAAGGCCGCTTCGGATCTCATTTCCGATCTGAACAATATCCGGCAGAACGTCCTCCTCTTTTAATGCCGTCAGCGTATCTCTTGTATAAGAAAAAACAGCCTCTTTTAATTCTTTAAAGCTTAAGTTTTCCCAATCTTTCGGCTTTCTCTGCTGACCGGGATCCGCCCAGAAATCAGAATAATGGAAATCCAGCATAAAGCTCATGCCATGTGCCCGGATCCGTTTTGCCATCGCCAGTGTATGCGCATAGCTGCAGTATCCGCCGGACTCCCTGACATGCTCCGGCGCATTCCAAATACGGAGCCGTACGGAATTTACCCCGTATTTCTGAACGAGATCCAGCGGATCCATAACAGTTCCGTCAAAGTCCTTCACCTGTACTCCGGCGTCTTCCAGCTCCGGTATAAAAGATAGATCCATTCCCTTCTGAAATTCCATTGTTCTGTCCTCCCTGCTACGTTAGTTTGTCGATTTTCGGAATAAAATGTCGTAATCCAGCATCGTCTTCTTCTCATAATTTTCCCCTCGGAGCCGCTGGATCAGCTGACGCACGGCTGTGCCTCCCATCTGGGATGCTGCCACACTGACTGCTGTAACTGCAGGGGAATAGCAGTCCAGATTGGTGCTGTTGTAGAGCGAAGCAATCGCGACGTCCTTGGGAATTCGATAGCCTTCCGCCTGGAGCCGGGACATCACCATCGTACAAATCTCGTCGTCGCCACAGATGATGCATTCCACTTTTTTGGATATAATATTTTCAATGATCGCATCCAGAAACTCCATACGGATCGAACCATTGTAGAAAAGCTGATCCTTCTCGGAAATTCCATTTTTAATCAGCGCCCGGCAGAAACCTTCGTGACGCTTGCGGTCTACGTTATAGCTCATATCCTTGACAAGAAACGCAAATCTGCGGAATCCCTTTCCGATCAGCAGCGTTGTCATTTTCTCTGCCGCACCCTCATTGTCGGTATCCACCTGGATAATGTTGTCATACCGGCATGTTCCCGTCAGTGCTGTCGGGAAATTTGCCTGACTTAAATACTGCAGCGCACGGTCATCCTCAAGCGCACGTGTCAGGAGCATACCATCCACCCGGTTCGACTCCACCAGCGACTGCAGCTCTGAAATATCATGCGCGTTGCTCGTCGTAATCAGCACATTGTACCCGAGCATCGATGCCGATTCGCAGACGCCGAGCAGACAGTTCTGGAAATAGGCACCACTTCCATAATAAACGTCTGAAGGCAGTACCACACCGATGTTGTGCGTCACCGTTCGGGTTCGCGCCATCTCCTCCCGCTCTTCTCCCCGTTTTGCCACCTCGAGAATCCGGTTTCTGGTCTTCTCTCCGATTCTGCCCTTACCGGACAGTGCACGGGAAACGGTACTTTTTGATACCCCTATCTCTTTTGCAATTTCCTCCAGTGTCATAAAAATACCCTGTCACTTTCTGTTAAATTTGAAAAATTCCTATAAAAGAAGGAACGGCCGCGCCGGAGCTTCTGACTTACCAGCGCGTCCATTCCCTGTTTTATTTTACTGTTTTATTTTTCTTCTTTCTCCGCTACATACTCTGCTGCCTGACGGTTCATCTCATCCAGAATATCCTGGATTCCGGCGCTGTCCATAGCTGCGTTCATGGCATCGATGGAAGCGTCCACATCGTCAACGAGACCGTTGATCAGCGGGTTATAATAATTGTCGATGGCTGCCTCTACTGCTGCAAACTGTGTACTTACATTGCTGGAATCAAAGTTAAATCCGTCGTAAACATGATCTTCTTTGATGTTGTTGTTGAAGGCATCTTTGATGCTTTCATACTTGTCGTCCAGAGCCGTTCTGTTCTCAAGATATTCCTCTCTCTGGATGGTGCAGTTGTTCCATCCCCAGTTGCAGTTACTTGCTACACCATAGCCGCTCTCATCAATAACTTTGTACTGATCATCACCGACTGCTTCCCAGTGCTTTCCTTCGATACCGAGCATAGCCAGATCGTAAACATCCGGGTTGGTGTAGAATTCATTTAATACCATCATGGCTCTCTCTTTGTTTTTACTGTTTGCGTTGATGGCAACACCGTTGTTGATGTAAGAGTTTACTTTTTTCGACAGGTTTTTGTTCGGATCTACCATCGTTACATTCCAGTCCGGATGTTCCTCATTTGCCTGTTTTCCGTAGGTAAGACAGGTTCCGAGATTCCAGCTCATGCTTGCTGTTCTTCCGGTCAGAAGTCCGGTCTGTCTCTCATCGCTGCTGTTTAATACGTCGCTGGACCATGCTCCGGCGTCTACCAGGTCTTTCATCTCCTGGCAGTACTCACGGAACGCATCCCATTCACCGATGTACTGGAATTCAAGATCTTTCGGATCCTGGGTATGATACAGAATCAGCTCGCCGCCCTTCGGTGCTCCGCCCGTTGTGGAGTAGCCCTGGGACTGGAAGAATGGATACCACGGTCCGCCCTGACTTGCATAGATACCGTCTGCTGCACATGCTTTGTAGAACTTCATCAGGTCATCCCAGGATGTAATATCATCCATACCGTATTTTTCCATCAGGTCACCGCGCACTGCCAGAACTTCCTGACCAAACTCGTTGGCATAGCTCGGAACCATGTAGATTTGTCCGTCAATCTTTGCCTGCTCCCATGCCATTTCCGGAACAACCTCCCAGATATCCGGTGCATACGTTTTGATAAAGTCCTCAGAAAGCGGTGCAAATCCGCCGAGGGAAACGGTCTGCTCGTAATGGCACCAGCTCGATGCGGTAAAGATCAGGTCAAAATCTTCCTGTGAGGAGAACAGCAGGGAATATTTCGTGTCATGCTCGCCCCAGGAAAGGAATTCTACGTTCAGAGAGCAGTTCAGCTTCTCTTCCAGAATCTCATTGATTTTGGCGTAAACCTCATCAAAATCCGGGGTACGGTCGCCGATCAGATACATCGTCAGATCGACATGCTCCGAAGTGTCTGCACTCAGGTTGTCTCCCGATGTGCCGGAAGCTGCGGAGCTGCTTTTGCTGTCGCCCGTGCTTCCATTTCCGTTGCCGGAACCGCATCCTGCCAGCATGCCGGCTGCCATTGCGGATGCAAGTAATACAGATACCAGTTTTTTTGTGCTCTTTTTCATAAAGAACCTCCTTCATAAATATAATGTGTAATTCAAGCGGATATTCGCAATCCGCTTTGCTACTTGCTCATAACCGAATAACTGCTCCGCAGTTTATCAGAAGGAGCTTGCAC
>ERZ825525.2292-NODE-2292-length-12877-cov-3.148417_pt1 | contig 12877 bp, 8 predicted proteins | sample MGYA00519930_ERZ825525 | MGnify/ENA primary metagenome ERZ825525 (study PRJEB31778, sample SAMEA3449203) | human gut metagenome | biome: human gut; feature: human-associated habitat; material: faeces | place: United Kingdom | collected 2010/2012 ... | reverse complement strand
CTCGCGGTCACGAAGTACCGCGGCGACTTTGAGGACAGGGTCAAGTGCATCATAAAGGAGGTGCAGCGCGCCGGGGACGTCATCGTCTTCATCGACGAGCTGCACACCATAGTCGGCGCGGGCTCCGCCGAGGGCGCCATCGACGCCGCGAACATCCTAAAGCCCGCCCTGGGCCGGGGCGAGATACAGGTCATCGGCGCCACCACGCCCGAGGAATACCGCAAGCACATCGAAAAGGACGCCGCGCTGGAGCGGCGCTTTCAGCCCGTGAACGTCCCGGAGCCGGACAGCGAGTGCTGCGAGCGGATGCTCTGCGCCCTGCGCGGCTCGCTGGAGGCCCACCACGGGCTGAAGATAACGGACGAGGCCATCACCGCCGCCGTGCGGCTCTCCACGCGCTACATCTGCGACCGCTTCCTCCCCGACAAGGCCATAGACCTCCTCGACGAGGCGGCCTCGCGCGTGCGGGTGGAGGGCAGCGCCGCGCGCTCCCGGGTCGAGGCCTCCGACGTGGCGGACGTGGTCTCGGCCTGGACTGGCGTGCCCGCCTCGTCGATAACCCAGTCCGAGAGCGAGCGGCTGCTGCACCTCGAGGAGGCGCTGCACCGGCGCGTCGTGGGTCAGGACGAGGCCGTCTCCGCCGTGGCGCGGGCCATCAGGCGCGGGCGCGTGGGCCTCTCCGACCCGCGCCGCCCGCTGGGCAGCTTTCTCTTCCTCGGCCCCACCGGCGTGGGCAAGACCGAGCTCTGCCGCGCCCTGGCCGAGGCGGTCTACGGCGACGAGGACGCGCTCATCCGCTTCGACATGTCCGAGTACATGGAAAAGCACGCGGTCTCCAAGCTCATCGGCTCGCCCCCGGGCTATGTCGGCTACGGCGAGGGCGGCCAGCTCACGGAGCGCGTCCGGCGCAGGCCGTGGTCCGTCGTGCTCTTTGACGAGATCGAGAAGGCGCACGAGGACGTGTACAACCTCCTGCTCCAGATAATGGAGGACGGCCGCCTCACGGACTCGGAGGGCCGCCGCGCGGACTTCCGCAGCACCATCGTGGTAATGACCTCCAACGTCGGCGCGAAGGCGATAACCGAAAACCGCCCGGCCCTCGGCTTCTCGGCCTCGGCGCGGGACGGCGACGGGGCCGTGCGCGAGGCGGTCATGTCGGAGCTGCGTCAGACCTTCCGGCCCGAGTTTCTGAACCGCGTGGACGACGCGATAGTCTTCCGCCGCCTGACGCCGGAGGACGTGCGCCGCATAGCGCGGGGCATGACGGGCGCGGTGTGCGAGCGGATGCGCGCCCTCGGCGTGCAGCTGGAGGTCACGGACGCCGCGCTGAACCTGCTGGCCGAGCGCGGCTTTGACCCCGCCTACGGCGCGCGCCCGCTGCGCCGCTGCATCTGCACCGACCTGGAGGACCCCGCCGCCGACGCCCTGCTGAACGGCACCGTCTCCCCCGGCGACCTCCTGGTCGCCGACGCCCGGGACGGCAAGCTCGTCCTGGAGGTGCGGTGACACCCAAACCAGAGAGGGACCCAGCCCCCACCCCGCACCAGCCCCTCGCCCCAAGTCGGGCGAGGAACGTCCCGTCTACCGACTGGCAGCGCTCACGCGAATGGTGGAGCCGCCAGGGTAAAAAAAGCGCTTTTCTTTGGCGGCTCGACACCGTTTCTTTGGGCAAGCACCAAAGAAATGGGGTCGAATGGCAGAGCAAGCCATCAACCCCCTCCCAACGTATCGGCGCACACGTACAAAGCGACGAAAAGAAAAGGGGGAACCCCCGGCGAGGGTTCCCCCTTAAACCCCCTCCTGCGCTTATGTGAGCAAAAGGGGGGTTCCGCGCTCTGCGGAGCGCGGGCAGGGGCTCTGCCCCTGCACCCTGCCACCTTTGAAAAGGTGGACGAAACTTTCATTCGCGCGCGGAGCGCGCGGGTGCTTTATTTGCGCTCGCCGCAGGGGTAGTGCTCGTTATCGGCCTTTTCCCTGGTCACGAGCTGATAGAAGCGCCAGCCGCCGGCGAGATTGGAGCAGTCGAAGCCGTTGCCGGTCAGGATGCGGCAGGCGATATAGCTGCGCATGCCGGAGAAGCAGTTCACGAAGATCGGCTTGCTCTTGTCCAGCTCGCCCAGCCTCGAGCGCAGCTCGTGCAGCGGGATGTTCACCGCGCCCTCGATGCAGCCGCCCGCGAACTCCGACGCGGTGCGCACGTCCAGTATCGTCACGCTGCCGTCGCGCGGGAGGCTCGGCACGTCCTCCGGGAAGTGCTGCTTCACAATGCCGTTCATCACGTTCTGGATCATGAAGCCCGCCATGTTCACCGGGTCCTTCGCCGAGGAGTACGGAGGCGCGTAGGCCAGCTCCAGGTCGCAGAGCTCATCCGCCGTGAGCCCCGAGCGTATCGCCGTCGCCATAACGTCTATCCTCTTGTCCACGCCGTCAAAGCCCACGATCTGCGCGCCCAGGATGCGGCCCGTGTCGGGGTCGAACAGCGTCTTGATGCTCATGTTGTGCCCGCCGGGGTAGTAGCTCGCGTGGCTGGCCGAGTAGCCGAGGACCTTCGCGTACTTCACGCCCGCAGCCTTCGCCGCCTTCTCGTTCAGGCCCGTCACCGCCGCCGTCATGTCGAAGACCTTGATGACCGTCGAGCCCTGGGTGCCCTTGTACTCGGAGGAGATACCGCAGATGTTGTCCGCCGCGATGCGGCCCTGCTTGTTCGCCGGGCCCGCCAGCGCCACCAGCGCGCTCTTGCCCGTGACGGGGTTCACGACCTCCACCGCGTCGCCGACAGCGTAGATGTCCGGGTCCGAGGTGCGCATGTGGCTGTCGACCTTTATCGAGCCCTTCATGCCGAGCTCCAGGCCCGCCGCCTTGGCGAGGTCCGTCTCCGGCACGACGCCCACGCCCAGCACCACAAAGCCGCACTCGATGGGCTCGTGGTCCTTCACGTGCACGATTATGCCGTTTTCCGTCTCCTCATAGCTCTCCACCGCGTGCTTGAAGCGCAAATCGAGCCCCTTTGCGCGCAGGTGCGCGTGCAGTTCGCAGGCCATGTCCCAGTCCAGGGGCGGCAGCACCTGCTCGCTGCGCTGCAGAAGCGTGACCTTCACGCCCGCTTCCATCAGGTTCTCCGCCGTCTCCAGGCCGATGAAGCCGCCGCCGACCACGACGGCGCGCTCCGGGTGCTCCTCCTCGATGAGCTCGCGCATCCTCAGCGCGTCCTCCACCGTGCGCAGAGTCAGAACTCTGTCGGAGTACACGCCCGGGGTGTCCGGGATCATTGCCTTCGCGCCCGGGGAGAGGATGAGCTTGTCGTAGCTCTCCACGTACTCGCGGCCCTCGTCAAAGCTGAAGACAGTGACGGTCTTGTTGGCCCGGTCTATGCTCGTGACCTCGCTGGAGACGCGCACGTCGATATTGAAGCGGGAAAAGAAGCTCTGCGGGGACTGCAAGGTCAGGTCGTCCTGGTCCTCGATGACGCCGCCGACGTAGTACGGCAGGCCGCAGTTGGCGTAGGAGACGAAGCCGGTGCGCTCGATGACGATTATCTCCGCTTTCTCGTCGAGACGGCGGAGCCTCGCCGCCGCGGTAGCGCCGCCCGCGACGCCGCCGACTATGACTATCTTGCTCATGTGTTTTCCTCCTTGTATGTGGGTTTATTTGTCTTCTATTATCCTGACGTCGAGCCGGTCGAAGGCCATGGAGAGGCCGTTTTTCTCCAGCTCGGTGCGGCAGTTCTCGTTGAGCGCGAAGTATACGTTCCAGTACTCCGCGTTGGTCGTCCAGACGCGCAGGGTGTATTCCACGCTGCTGGCCTGGTACGCGCTGACGACGACCTCGGGCGCGGGCTCGGTGAGCACGCGGCTGTCGGCCCTCGCGGCGTCGAGCAGTGCCTCGCGCACGGCCGCGGCGGGGCAGGAGTATTCGAGCCCAAAGGTGAGGTCCACGCGGCGGTTCGGTTCCGCGCTGTAATTGGTGATGCGCGAGGCCGCGGCGTCGCTGTTCGGGATGTGTATCTCCTTGCGGTCCGCCGTGACCAGCGACACGTAGAAGAGACCCGAGGAGATGACTGTGCCCGTGGTCGTGCCCAGCTCCACGAAGTCGCCCGAGGAAAACGGGCGCGTCATCAGCAGCGTGAAGCCCGCAAAGACGTTTGAGAGCGTGTTCTGCAGCGAGAGCGAAAAGGCAAGGCCCGCCACGGAGAGCACCGCCACCAGCGAGGCCGAGGGTATGCTCAGCTTGTCCGCGATGATGAGCGCCACGAGCACCCAGAGCAGCACCCGCGCGCACGAGAGTATGAAGCTGCGTATCGCCCGCTCCAGCTTCGAGCGGTCCAGCGCCTTTTTTATCGCCTTCATCAGCAGCTTGATGATGATGAGCGAGACGAGGAATATGACCACGGAGGCCAGCAGGTTCCCCAGCGAGAAACCGCCTATGTCCGTTTCGAGCAGCTTTTCGAGGTCCGGCATATCTTGTTCTCCTTTGTTTGATGCGCATCCATTATACACCGGTCGGTGCGGCGCTGTCACCAACAGATTTTGTGCTTGACGAAACGCCGGAAAGCGTATTTAATATAGGGGCCGAGCGAAAGGAGGCCAAGCATGAAGGTTGCTGTAACATACGACGAGGAAGAGATGATCTTCCAGCACTTTGGACACACTGAGCGCTTCAAGCTGTACGACATAGAAAACGGCGAGATCGTCTCGTCCGAGGTGGTGGACACCGCCGGCACGGGACATGAGGCGCTGGCCGAGTTCCTGGCCAAGCGCGGCGTGCAGACGCTCATCTGCGGCGGCATCGGCGCCGGCGCGGTGCAGGCGCTTGGCATGGCGGGCATACAGGTCTACGGCGGGATAACCGGCCTTGCGGACTACGCCGTCGAGGCTCTCATCCGCGGCGTCCTGGCCCACGACCCCAACCCCAACTGCCACCACCACGAGGAAGAAGGCCACGAGTGCTGCCACGGCGAAGGCGGCCACGGCTGCTGCCACTGAGCAAAAACTGCCCCCGGTCCCCAGGACCGGGGGTTTTCTACTGGATTTTTGCCCGGGACCCCTTGCCTGCTCGGGTGGGGAAATGTTATAATACAACTTCCGCCTGGAGGTGTTTTCATATGTCTGAACCCTACGTTCTCGGCATAGGCGCCGCGAACATCGACGTGCACGGCAAGAGCCGCGTGCCCATAGTAATGCGTGATTCCAACCCCGGCCACCTGCGGACCTCCGCCGGCGGCGTCACGAGGAACGTGCTGGAGAATCTCGCGCGCCTCGGCGTGCGCACAAAGCTGATCTCCGCCGTCGGGGCCGACCTCTACGGCGAGATGGTGCTGCGCAGCTCCGCCTCCGCGGGCATCGACATCTCCGGCGTCGTCACCGTCCCCGGCGCGGCCTCCAGCTGCTATATCTCCGTCCTCGACCAGAAGGGCGACATGCTGGTCGCCATGTCCGACATGGGCATACTCGAGAACGTCACGCCCGAGCTCGTGCACAGTCACGGCGACGAGCTGCGCGCGGCGGAGGCCGTGGTCTGCGACCCCTGCCTGCCCGTGGAGACCATCGAGGCCATCATCAGCGAGGCGGGGGACACGCCCGTGTTCCTCGACCCGGTCAGCACCAGCTACGCGCGCAAGGTCCGGCACCTCGTCGGCGGGCTCAGCTGCATAAAGCCCAACCGCATCGAGCTCGGCGTCCTCGCGGACATGGACACGGACACGCCTGAGCGCGTGGAGGCTGCCTGCGCCGAGCTGCTCGCGAGGGGCGTGCGCCGCGTCGCCGTCAGCCTGGGCGAGCGCGGCTGCTACTACGCGGACGCGGAGGGCCGGCGCATCCAGCGCGCGCTGCGGCCCGTGGAGATCATGGCCAACGCCAACGGCGCGGGCGACGCCTTCATGGCCGGGCTCGTTTACGGCAGCGTGAACGGCCTGGACGCGGAAGAGAGCCTCAGCTTCGCCCTCGGCGCGGGCGCGCTCTCGGTCTCCAGCGAGCTCACCATCAACCCCGCGATGTCCGTCGAGAACGTCCGGAGCCTTTTGGAGGAGAACGGACGCTGAAATGGGCAGACTCAACGTAAGAAAATTCACTCACGCGCACAACATGCGGTACATAACCGAGGCCGAATTTGCGGACATCGCCGCGCTGTGCGCGGGAAACCCGCTCTACTACGAGTATTACGGCTGCCCCCCTCCCACTGTGGATGAGGTGCACGCCGACCTGGAGGCCCTGCCTCCCGGAAAGAGCAAGCGGGACAAATATTACCTCGGCGTTTTCGGCCGGAACGGACAGCTGAATGCCGTCCTAGACCTGATCGTGGGCTGGCCGGACGCGGAGACGGCGTGGATAGGCTTTTTCATGGTCGACGCCGCGCTCCAGGGCTGCGGGGAGGGCTCGCGGATCATCTCCGAGCTGCTGGAGGCGCTCACGGGCTACGGTTTCCGCCGCGCGGCGCTCGGCGTAGTTAGCGGGAACCCGCAGGCGGAGGCCTTCTGGCTCAAAAACGGCTTTTACTTCTACGGCGAGCCGCGCAAGGACCGGAGCCCCGTCATAAGGACGATGGAGCGGATCCTCAACCCGCCCGATAAAGTGCGTACCCATCATATTGATATAGGAGGAAGTCACATGAACGAATATCTGGACATAAAGCCCGAAGTGCGCGAGGCTCTGGAAGCCGGCGCGCCTGTGGTCGCGCTCGAGAGCACGATCCTCAGCCACGGCATGCCCTGGCCCGAGAACCTGGACTTTGCCGCCAAGGTCGAGGACGTCGTGCGCTCCGAGGGCGCCGTCCCCGCCACCATGGCCGTCATGGGCGGCAAGCTGAAGGTCGGCCTCTCCCAGGAGGACCTGGAGGTCATGTGCCGCGCCGACGGCGTGGGCAAGGTCAGCCGCCGCGACGTGCCGGTGTACATCGCCTCCGGCCGCAACGGCGCCACTACCGTCGCCACCACCATGCTCATCGCTCAGATGGCCGGCGTGCGCGTGTTCGCCACGGGCGGCATCGGCGGCGTGCACAGGCACGGCGAGGTCACGATGGACATCTCCGCCGACCTGCAGGAGCTGGCCCACACCTCCGTGGCCGTGGTCTGCGCGGGCGCCAAGCAGATCCTCGACATCGGCCGCACCCTCGAGTACCTCGAGACCATGGGCGTGCCGGTCATCGGCGTGGGCACCGACGAGTTCCCCGCCTTCTACTGCCGCCGCAGCGGACACAAGCTCGACTACGCCGCCAAGGACGAGGCCGAGATAGCCGCCATACTCAAGGCCAAGTGGGCCCTCGGTATGGAGGGCGGCGTCCTCATCGCCAACCCGATAGACGAGGCCGACGGGCTCGACTTCAACTACATGGAGGGCATCATCAACGTCGCCCTCGAGGCCGCCGACGCCGCAGGCGTGCACGGCAAGGACATCACGCCCTTCCTGCTGGCCAAGGTCAAGGAGCTGACCGGCGGCGAGAGCTTCAAGTCCAACGTCGCCCTCGCGCTCAACAACGCGCGCGTCGCCGCGAAGATCGCCGTCGAATACGCCAAGAAGTGAGCCGAAAGGCAAACAAAAACGCCGCCCATCGGGCGGCGTTTTTGTGGATATGGGAGTTTGGAAGAGGAAAATCAATTATATTTTCTCGCACCGTGGATGGGGGTGCTGTCTCTTTCGTTTAAAAAGTAACATACATATTGATATTAGTAAAGAGAGACATTATAATATCAGATATTAGATTTTATAATATCAAGGGGGTCGTCCCATGGACACGGCAAAAATAGCTGCGCTGCTGGCCGCGGCGGAGCTGGGGAGCATCTCGAAGGCGGCGGACAGCCTGGGCTACACGCAGTCGGGCGTGACGCACATCGTGAACTCGCTGGAGGAGGAGGCGGGTTTTCCGCTGCTGCTGCGCGGGAACCGGGGCGTGCGCCTGACGGCGGAGGGCGAGCGCCTGGCGCCGCTGATGCGCGAGCTGCTGCAGAACGCCGACCGCCTGGAGCAGGAGATGGCCCTCACCCGCGGCGTGGAGCGCGGCACGGTGCGCATCGGCACCTACTCGAGCATCTCGCTGCGCTGGATACCCCGCATACTCGAGGCCTTTCAGGAGCGCTACCCCGGCATCTCGGTGGAGCTGCTGGAGGGCAACGGGCCCGAGATCGAGGAGTGGCTCAGCTCCGGGCGCATAGACATAGCCTTCACCAGCCTGCAGCCGCACTTCAACTTCGACACGATAAAGATACAGGACGACCCCATGATGGCCGTCCTGCCGCGCACCCACCCCATGGCCGGGGCGGAGGTGTTCCCGATAGGCCGCTTCAAGGGCGAGCCCTTCCTGGTGTACACCACGACCTCCAACGTCCCGGACGAGGACCTGGCCCGCGCGATGCGCATCGCGGGCATACCGAAAAAGGCGAAGCTCTCCTCGAACTTCGACGTGACCATCCTCTCAATGGTGGAGCACAACCTGGGCGTGACCATCATGCCGAAGCTGATACTGGAGGGCAGCTCGGCGGACGTGGCGGCCATACCTCTGGACCCGCCGCTCAAGCGGACGCTGGGCATGGCCATACGCTCCGAGCGCGAGGCCACGCCCGCCATGCTGCGCATGATAGACTGCGCCAAGGGCGTGCTGGAGATTTAGAACCTGTATTCACGGACAGTTGACACCGTCTGAGCGGATCTTTTTCCGCCGGCCTGCGTTAAATTTTCTTGAAATACACAAAGTATGTCTGCGAAAATTTGCCTTGGCCGACGAAAAAATCTCTCGCCCATCCGGCATCCCGCGCCGGTGGATACAGGTTCTCAGATCTTCCCGCGGATGCGCCCTATGAGCAGCGCGGGCAGGGCGAGGCCGAAGAGCATCAGCAGGTTCACGCCGGGCGCTATGACCTGGGACACCAGCGCCAGCGCCGCGGAATCGGGCGCTATCAGCGCCGCCGTCAGCGCGGAGAGCGCGGCGCAAAGCCAGATGAGCCAGCGCCCGCCGCGCAGGTCGAAGAGGGCGCGCTTTTCCGAGACGGCGTCGAGCCCGAGGCCGAAGGCCAGCCGCAGGCAGCCCGAGCCCGCCGAGAGCGCAAAGGCGAAGAGCACAAAGTCCGAGAGCACCCAGAGCGCCGTGACCAGCGCCTCGATGCGCTCCGTGACGCCGAACACGCTGGTGTTCCGCACGAGGGCGAAGAAGGGGTAGGTGAGCCGCCCCGTCAGCTCGTGGCCGAAGCGCCCGACCGTCACGGCCACGAGCAGCGCCATCAGCAGCGCCGCGCCCAGACAGAAGCGCCCGCGCCGGAGCTCGCCCGGCCCGCGCTCGAGAAAGCCGATGTTCACAAGCAGAAAGGCCCCGGTGCCCAGCGCGCTGAGCGCCCCCTCCAGCACGGGCACCGCGTCCGAGAAATACACGGGCGTCAGGGTCTCCACGTCAGCCTCCAGAAAGCCCAGCACCAGTATGGGCACCAGCGCGAGCACCAGCAGCCAGCGGAAGAGCTCCGAGGCCCGGGCCAGCGCCTTCACCGGCGCGAGCACGGCAAAGAGGCCCATCACCAGCCCGGCTATCACAAAGGGCCAGGGCGGCGCGCCGGGATAGATGGTGTATATGAAGCGCGAGGCCGAGCTGCGCAGGGAAAAGCCCGCGTAGGCCACGAGCCAGAGCCCGTAGACGATGAGCACGGCCCCGCCCGCCCAGCGGCCCAGCCCGCGCCGGATGAGCCCGGCGAGGTTCTCGCCCTCGACGGCGTTGGCCGTGAGCTTTTTCATCAGCCAGGCGACGATGAGCAGCACGGGCAGCGCCGCGATGGGGCAGAGCCAGGCCGCCCGGCCCGCGAGCCTGGCGCAGAGCCCCGGCAGCAGCCGCGTCGCCGGCGGCAGCAGCCCCACAAAGCAGACAGCCCCTGCCTGACGCGCCGTAAGGCCGCCGGGCGCTTTTTTATTGTTCATACGTGCCACTCCAGTCCGGCGCCCCGGCAAACTCGCGGATGTTCAGCAGCTCGGCCCCGGCGGTGACGCTTATCTCCAGCTCGGGCAGCATCGAGCTCCAGGGCGAGGACATCGCGTGCCAGCACTCCGGGTCGCCGCGCTCCAGCCGACGCCCCAGGCCGAGAAAGTCCAGGCCCAGCGAGACGCTCTTACTTAATATATTGTATATCCAGCCGCCCGCGCGCCCGGCGAGCTCGCGCTCTATCGCCTCCCGCGCCTCGTCCGAGCCGAGCTCGAGGCCGGGCAGGGCCTCCAGGACAATGGCGTCCACGCTCACGCGCGCCTCCAGCGCAGTGATGGAGCCGTCCTCGCCCCAGGCGGGCACGAGCTCCACGCTCCCGCCCGCGAGCTCGACCGTCACGCCCTCAGAGAGCGTCAGCGCCGCGCGGCCGGGCTCGCCGCAGTAGAGGCCAACGCCCAGGGCGTCCTCGCCGTCTATATAGCCCATGAGCCGCCCCTTGCCGCCGAGGATGGCGTAGCCGTCCAGCTCCGCCGTGAGGGAGCCCTCCTTGGGGGCGTCCTCGCCCTTGCGCACCGCGCCGGTCAGCGCGGCGCCGTTTTCGATGAGCGCGCGGGCCGCGTCGGCGCAGGTGTAGATGCGCGCAGGGCCGCTTTTCTCCGCGTAGTGCATGAGTGCCTGCATTATCTGCGTGATGTCGCTCTCCTCGCCGCCCGCCTCGGTGACGAGCTCGGAGGCCTCGCCGCTGCGGACGATGAAGAGCGGCGTGTCCAGCCGGAGCGACTCCGAGCGGGCGATGAGCTCCAGCCAGCGAGCCGTCTCGGCCGCCGCGGCCTCGCCGAGCAGGATGCAGCCCGTGCCGTAGAAGAAGAGCTCGTCGCTGCGGGAGCGGTCCTGCAGCTCCTGCATCGCCTCGGTCACCGACTGCGCCGAGGCCGAGGCCCTTACCGGCTCCCGGCCCGAGGCGTCGCGCCCCGCGGAGATGGAGAGCGTCACGCCCCCGTCCTCCGCCGCGTCGAAGCCCACGGTCTCGATGACCTGCAGGCGCTCCAGCTCGCGGTAGTTGTTGTACACCGAGAGCGTGCAGCCCGAGACGGGCAGAAAAACCAGCAGCGAGAGCATTACCGCAAGTGCACGCCTCATTTCTGCCTCCTCTTGTTCCGGCCCGCGAGGTGCGGGGAGCGGAACTTGTCCGCTGTGTTGGGCCGCTTGATGAGCCCGATGAGCGCGCCGGGGGCGTCGCGGTCCGTGAACGGCGCCGTGTAGGGCGCGCCGAAGCTCTCGAGCGTGGCGAGGTGCAGTATGAGCAGCGCCAGCGCCCCGATGAGCCCGTAGAGCCCCAGCAGCACCGCCGCGAGCACGAACACCAACCGGCAAAGCCTCACGGCGGAGCCGAGGTCCCGGCTGGGCATGACGTAGCCGCAGATGCCCGCGAGCGCCACGACGATGACCGCGATGGGCGACACGACCTTCGCCTCCACAGCGCTCTGGCCCACGATCAGCGCGCCGATGATGGACGCCGTCTGGCCCACCGGGTCCGGCAGGCGCAGCCCGGCCTCCTGCAGCAGCTCAAATGAGAGCAGCATCGCAATGACCTCCGCCGCCACGCCGAAGGGCACGTACTGCTTCGCCGCCGTCATGGAGAGCAGCAGCTTCACGGGCAGCATCTCCTGGTGGTACATAGAGACGGCCACAAAGGCCGCCGGCAGGCAGAGCGAGAGAAAGAGCGCCCCCCAGCGCAGCAGCGTGAGCATGGAGGCCACGAGGAAGTGGTCCGACGAGTCCTCCGGCACGCGCATGAAGGCCGCGAGCCCCGCAGGCAGCACAAAGCCCAGCGGCAGCCCGTCCACCAGCACGCCCACGCGCCCGTCGAGCAGATGTATGGCAAAGGCGTCCGGCCTCTCCGTGTGCAGCAGCTGCGGAAAGGGCGAGCGCGGCGAGTCCACGATGTACTCCTCAATGTCGCCCGCCGTGAGCAGGCCGTCGATGTCTATGGCGTCGAGCCGCCGGAGCACCTCCTCTGCGAGCCCGTCCTTCGCCACGCCCTCGACGTGCATGACCGCCACCCGCGTGCCGGAGCGGCGGCCGACGGTGGTCTCGACGAGGTGCAGCTCCGGAGTGCGGAGCTTGCGGCGCACGAGCGAGGTGTTCACGCGCAGCGTCTCGACAAAGGCGTCCTTGCCGCCCTTGATGCTCTTCTCCACCGAGGGCGACGAGATGGAGCGAGTCGCCTTTGAGCGCACCTCGAAGCTGAGCGCCGCCGCCGCGCCGACCGAGACGACGGCGCAGAAGCCCGCCAGCAGGTCGGTCACCACGTCGGGCAGCTCCGTGCGGCGGCGGACCGTGCTCGAGTACACGCCCCCGCGCTCGAGCAGCTCGAGCAGCCGGCGCTCGGTGAGGCCCTCTGCCCGCACCGGCTCCGTGAGCGGGCGAAGTATGTCCTCCGCTATCGCCTCCCCGTCCGCCAGACCGTCCACCCAGCAGACGTATAATCCCGCTCCGGAGTCCAGCCCGGGCAGCACCCCGCGGCACTCAAAATCTGCGAAGCCGGAAAAGACTTCGCGTATCGCGGCAATGGAAAGCCGCGTGTTTTCAGTAGAATAATCAAACATGTGGGTAGTATGTCCAGCTGAAACCACACTATTTAGTGCCCGGAAAAAAATATCGATTTTTTTGAAAAAAGTTGTTGACAAGTCGGGCGGGAGGTGTTATATTAGTCAAGCGCTCGAGAGACGGCGCTGTGAAAGATGCCCAAAACGAGAGCATTGTGTACCTTGTAAATTAAACAATGTAAGCAAAAGCTTATGCAAATAAGCACCAGAGAAGGGACTTCTGGATGCGGTCTGAAAAGACCGCAGACAATTCTTTTGAATTAGCTGAGATTAAATCAGCTCAATAAGATTTTAACTGCCTGAGGGCAGCTAAGATACCATTTATTGAGAGTTTGATCCTGGCTCAGGACGAACGCTGGCGGCGTGCCTAACACATGCAA
>ERZ825525.2276-NODE-2276-length-12961-cov-3.489695_pt1 | contig 12961 bp, 15 predicted proteins | sample MGYA00519930_ERZ825525 | MGnify/ENA primary metagenome ERZ825525 (study PRJEB31778, sample SAMEA3449203) | human gut metagenome | biome: human gut; feature: human-associated habitat; material: faeces | place: United Kingdom | collected 2010/2012 ... | reverse complement strand
GACGGAAGTCCCGCTTCTTCAGGCGACGGCCCACATACGCATAGGTCAGGGACTTCATCACCTGCTGGTTCGCCATCTTAAAGTGCTTGGACTTGGAACCCCAGTAGCCCTTGGCCATCTTCAGGATCTTGTTTCTTCTCTTGCGCGTCATCATCGCGCCTTTAACACGTGCCATATTGTATAAGCCTCCTTAAAGCGTATCGTTGTAAATTATTTGTAGGGGATCATCTTGCGGATCGTGCTGGCAGTGGTCTTGTCAGCATAGCCGCCCTGACGCAGACGACGCGTACGCTTGGTGGGCTTCTTGGTCAGGATGTGGCTCTTGAAAGCCTTGGCGACCTTGACCTTACCGGACTTGGTCAGATTGAATCTCTTTTTGGAACCGCTGTGGGTTTTCAGCTTGGGCATAGTAGTTTCTCCTTTTCGTATTTGTAGTGGCGCTCAAAGTTACTTTCCCGCCTTGGGGGAAAGGAAGATCGACATGCTGCGGCCTTCCATTTTCGGCTCTTTATCCAGGTTGGCGACCTCGGCGACGGACTCTGCAAAGCGCACAAGAAGATCGCGGCCGATGTCCGTGTGTGCCATCTCGCGGCCGCGGAAGCGGACAGAGACCTTGACACGGTTGCCGTCGGCAATGAATTTCTGGGCGTTTTTGAGCTTGGTGTTAAAATCGCCCACGTCGATACCGGGGGACATGCGCACTTCCTTGATCTCGACGACATGCTGGTTCTTTCTGGCTTCCTTTTCGCGCTTGCCCTGTTCAAAGCGGAACTTGCCGTAGTCCATGAGCTTGCACACAGGCGGCTTGGCCTGCGGCGAGATCTTGACTAAGTCAAGCCCCTGCTCGTCGGCGATGTGCTGCGCCTGCGCGGCAGACATGATGCCGAGCTGCTCGCCGGTCGCACTGATGAGACGGATCTCGCTGTCCCGGATCTCTTCGTTGATCTGATGCACGTTGCTGCTAATACCGAAGCACCTCCGTTTTTCATAAAGAATTTGGCAAACAAAAAACGAGCACAGAACATTCTGCACCCGTACCATGACACAAAAAAGCCCGAAGGCTTTGTTTTCCACGATTGACCCCTTCGCTTTGCTGGGGGTGAGAACGAATGCACCGCTCTTCTTTGTTTTGCTTAAGTAGTATATGCTCTATTTTCCGGTTTGTCAACAACAATTTGCCCGAAAAAGTGAAAATCCCACGGTATATTTTTACTTTTGCCCGTCAACACTATGTCTGCAAGCAAGAAAAGCGAAAGGAGGCGAGCACATGAAGGAGCGCAATAATCAGAACAAGAACCAGAATCAGGAAAACACCAATCAGAACCAGAACGGCAACCCGAATCAGAACAACCAGAACAAGAACAACCGCTGATTCGTACTCAAAAGCGCAGGGCTCCGGAAATTCCGGGGCCCTGCACCTTTATAGAACCTTAATCCTGCGGCCCTTGCGCGGCGAAGCGTTTCGTGCTATCATTTTATTTAAAATGAGGTATTATACCGCTTGCATTTTCAGAAAGGCGCACCATGCTCGACTCTCTTTCTCTCTGGCTGCACGAAACCCCGCTCGGCGAAACGCTGCTCACCATGCTCATCTCGATGCTCCCCGTCGTGGAACTGCGCGGCGGCCTGCCTGCGGGCGTTGCGATGGGGCTGCCGATCCCCGTGGCGTTTGCCGCGTCGCTCGTCGGCAACATGATCCCTGTGCCGTTTATCATTTTATTTGTCCGCCCGCTGTTCCAATGGGTGCGCATCCATATTCCAAAGCTTGAGGGCTTCATCTCGCACCTCGAAGCGCGCGCCGAGGCGAAAAGCGCCGACGTGCTCCGCTACCAGACGTGGGGGCTTTTGATCTTCGTCGCCATCCCGCTGCCGGGCACCGGCGCGTGGACGGGCGCGCTGATCGCCGCCGTACTCAACATGCGCCTAAAGCGCGCCGTGCCGGTCATCTTCCTCGGCGTCGTCATCGCGGGCTGCATCATCACGCTGCTGACGCACGGGGTCACGCTTTTGTTCTAAAGGAAAGAGCGCGCAGGCGCTCTTTTTTGTTTCTTTTTGTCTCCAAACTGCAACCTTTTTGTAACGACTTTCGTCTAAAGTCATGTTACCATCCATATCGCCGCAGACTGTGCGGCAAACATCGGAAAGGAGAATTCCATATGAAAAAACATCTTCAGTGCGGCCTCACCGCCGCGCTGACCCTCGCGCTGCTCCTGACCGCCTGCGGGCAGAAGGAGGCGGACGCAAACGACACCCCGCCTGACGCGCAGGTGGGCAGCCTGTATGAAGACTTCTTCACCGGCGACGTCACCGTGACAACGAATCTCATCAACGCTGGCGTCGAGGCGACGACCGCCTCGTTCCGCGCGCCCGCCGTCTACGCCACCAAGGGCGTCGACGGCTCGGACATGGACTGGACGATCACCCGTTTCGCCCTGCTCGACCTGGACGGCGACGGCGCAGACGAGCTGGTGCTCGCCATCGACTACGGCGGCGAGGAGGAATACGTCATCCTCACCTGCCATGACGGCGCGGTTTACGCCAACCAGATCGTCTACCGCGGCTTTTTGTCGCCGAAAGCCGACGGCACGTTCGAATGGTCAAACGGTGCCTTCGACAACGGCGCATCCCGCGCCCGCTTTGAAAATGGCGTGTTGGTCTATGACGATTTTGCTGCCATGTCCGAAGGCAGTGATGGAAATGCCGTTTACACGCTGAATGGCGAGAGCATTGATGAAGCTGCGTACAGCGCGTTTCTTGACGAGCAAGCCGCCAAAGACGACCTCGCGTGGACGGAATTTTCTGTCGATGCGGTGAACGCCGCACTGGCGGGGTAAATATTTCCCTGCGCTGCGCAGGGGGGCGAATAAAGGGGGCCATTCTCTCACGTGAGAGAATGGCCCCCTTAGACCCCCAAGAGAACGCAAGGGGCTCTGCCCCTTGACCCCGCCATTGCAAGCGAGCAGCTCGAAGAGATGCGGCGCTTGCCGATTGCACTTCCCTGCGCGCGGCGTTGCCGCATTGGGTGCTGTGATACGATTTGATTTGCTCCTACTATCCGCTGTTGCGCAGCCGTTGGCGGCTTTGCCGCCTTACGGATGCGGTACACCCCTTGCGGGTGCCGCTCTGCTGATCTTGTAGGAGTACAGCCTAATTTCCGTCTACCGCCAGTCTCCACAATGCGGCGAGCGCCAGCAATGCCGCATTCCGCAGGCAGTCTGCCGCCGTGCTATCGTCACTCGCGCCTCACGATAGTAAGGCGCGGTTGCAAGTGCTAACGAGATGGTAGGGATTCATGGCGAAGCCATGTAACACCGCACCCACACTGCGCAGCGCGTGCAGCTCTTCAAGCTACAGGCTGCCAATATAAATTTTCTCTGGGAGGGTTTAAGGGAGGGATATCTCTTTTTGAAAAAGAGATATCCCTCCCTTATTCGCATCCCCGCATCAGGCGGGGGATCTTCTCTCTGCACCAGCGCAGAAAACCTTATTTCTCTTCCTGAGCCTTCAGCTTAGAAAGTTCTTCTTCCTCCAGCTGGCGATACGCCACCTTACCAACCAGAGTCTTCGGCATATCCTCCTTGAACTCGATGTCATACGGCATGGCGTACTTCGCCACATTCTTGCGGCAGTAGGCCATGAGCACCTGCTTGGTCTCCTCGGTCGCGGGCACGCCCTGCGCAAGCTTGACGAACGCCTTGACCTTCTGCATCTTGTAGGGATCGGGCACACCGATCACGCAGCTCATCTGCACGTACTCGTGCGCGTCGAGGATATTTTCGATCTGGCTGGGATAGACATTGTAGCCGGACGAAATGATCATGCGCTTGGCTCTGCCGCGGAAGTAGATAAAGCCCTGTTCGTCCATCACGCCCAGGTCGCCCGTGTAGACCCACGTCAGGCCGTCGGCGTGCGTGCGAAGCGTCTGCGCCGTCTCCTCGGGATTGTTCATGTACTCCTTCATCACGGTCGGGCCCGCGAGCAGGATCTCGCCCTCCTGCCCGTAGGGAACCTCCCGGTCAGTGTCCGGCTCGACGATCTTGATGTAGGTATCCGGGAACGGCAGGCCGATGGAGCCCTCCTTGAACATATGCGGCGGCGTCAGGCAGCAGGCCGTGACCGTCTCGGTCGTGCCGTAGCCCTCGCGCACCTGAATGGACGCCTTGTGGTCGTAGAGGAACTTGTCGAACTTCTTCTTCAGCTCGATCGACAGGCTGTCGCCGCCGGAGAATACGCCCTTGAGCGAGCTGAGGTTCGCCCCGTCCATGCTCGGCAGGCGCAGCAGCGCTTCGTAAAGCGTCGGCACGCCGGCGATGAAGTTGCACTTGTACTTCACGATCTGCTTGGCGTAGCTCTTGGCCGTGAAGAGCGGGATCAGGATGCAGCGGCCGCCCTGCGAGAGCATCGTGTGCACGCACACGCCGAGGCCGAAGCCGTGGAACAGCGGCATCGCCGCCAGCATGCGGTCGCCGGGGCGGAACATTGGGTTCGCCGCGATGACCTGCTGGCCGAGGGCGTTGAAATTCTTGTTCGTCAGCACGATGCCCTTGGTCGTGCCGGTCGTGCCGCCGGAGTAGAGAATGACGGCGGGGTCGTCGCCGGTGCGCCTGACGGAGTAATTCCAGAAGCAGGCCTTGCCCATGTTCATGAATTCCTTCCAGCGAATGACCGGCGCGTCCTTCGGGATCTTGGCGATCTTGCGGCCCTCGGTGAGCATATAGCCCGCGCGGACGGGCTTGCTCAGCTCATCCTTGACGCTCGCGATGATGATGTTGACGACCTTTGTGTTCTGGCGGATGCTCTCGAACTTGTTGTAGAACTGGTCGAGCGTGATGGCGGTGACGCTCTCAGACTCGTTAAGATAGAACTCGATCTCCTTCTCCGCCGAGAGGGGATGGATCATGTTCGCGATGCCGCCGACGAGGTTGACAGCGTAGAACATATAGATGGCCTGCGGGCAGTTGGGCATAGCGATGGTGACCTTGTCGCCCGCGCGCACGCCGATGGTCTTGAGGGAGCGGGCGCACTTCTTGATCTCCTCGATCATCTGGGGATAGGTGGTGGGCTTGCCCATGAAGTCGAACGCGATGTTCCTTGGGTACCTCTTGGCGACCAGCTCGAGCGCCTCAAACATCGAGCCGTCAAAGTAGTCCAGATGCAGCGGCACGTCGCCGGTGTGACCCGCCCACGGGGTCTTGGCAGTGATCTCAGTCATAATCGACCTCCTGTTCAAATGGCAGCTCGAGCAGCTCGGGGTGCGCGAGCAGGTGCTTGAAGAGCCGAATGCTCTTGGAATAGTAATAGCCGTCGGCAATGCGCTCGTCGACCGTGAAGCCGAGGTCGACCGTCTCGCGCATGGCGACGAGGCCGTTCTGATCGTAAAGCGGCGTCCACTTCTTCTCGCCGATGACGCAGAAGAACGAGCAGGTGCCCCAGTTCGTGAGATGGTGGTAGCCGCTGCGCAGACGGATGGAGCCGAGATTGGAGAGGAACACCGAGGCGTAGTTCGGATCGTCCCCGATGAGAACGTCCGGACACCAGCCGTGGCGGTCGAGCCAGCGGATGAAGCGGATCGCCGCCTTGGAGAGAAAGCGCGGCAGCTTGTTGAGAATATCCATGCTGTTGTCCGTGGTGTTCAGCTTCTGCTCATGGCGCGTGGCGTAGACGCGGTGGCGGATCTCCTCGTGAACGGTGTCCATGGTGTCGGTCGGCGCAGCGTCAAGCAGGGCGACCGCCTCCTCGCTGCCGTCGGAAAATTCCTTCTTGATGATAAAGCCCGCCGTGACCTTGTTGCGCTGGTAGTAATTTTCGTTCGCGTAGAAGCGGTTGAGCTTGGGGCGCAGGGTGATGGTCTTGACCAGCGCTGCCACGATGACGTGGAAGAAGGTGTACTTGAACTCGATGCCCTCGACGTTCTTTTTCGCAAGGTAGGCCTTGATGGGCTCCAGATCGATGCGCTCGGCGATGTAGGCTTCGTTGTCGGCGCGGTGGGGGTAGATGATGCCCATGATAAAGTGCAGGGCGTCGGTCTCGCGCAGGAGCACCGCGTCTCTGCGGTCGCCCCGGCGTCTCTTCGGAGTCTCGCTCATGGAGTGTCCTCTTTTCTTTCTGATTTTCTCTCTGCCCCGTCCGGGTCGAAGCCCTCGAAGATTGCCTGCGCGCCCTCGCGCTCGGCGGCCTTCAGGTCCTCATAGGTGCGGACGGTCCAATAAAACATATGCGCGCCGTAGAACACGCGGCAGATGCGCGGCGCGAAGCGCCGGCGGTCCTCAAATTTATAGGCGATGAAGTCGGGCGCGGTGAAGGCGTTGAACAGGAGGTTCGAGAGCAGGAAGCCCACGAAATGCTCCCAGCCCCGCGCGTCCTTGCGGAAATTTTCGGAGAGCTGACCACGGATGATCTCGGGCCGGAAGGCGCGCAGCCACATCAGGCAGCGCGGGTCAAAGCTCTCCATACAATAGGGGATCTGATATTTGTCCAGCTCCTTCGCCGTGCGCTCGGCGAGCGCGCGGTGGTTGCCGCGATAGCTCTTGAGCTCCACGACAAGCGGCAGGCCCGTGCCCTCGTAAAGGGAAAGGACCTCACACAGCTGTGGGATCGTTTCCGGCGTACCGGCAAGGTGGAGCGCGGCAAGGTCCTGCGCCGTGCAGTCCTCAAGCACGCCGGTCACGCCGGTCATGCGCTTTAGGTCGCTGTCGTGAAAAACGGCGAGCGTGCCGTCGCGCAGCAGATGCACATCCAGCTCCGCGCCGTATCCGTGCCGGATGGCGCGGCGAAAGGCCGCAAGGGAGTTTTCCGGTACGCTGTCGGCGCTGCAATGCAGCCCGCGGTGGGCATAGCGCCGATGCTCCAGCGCCGCCCAGCTCGGATGGTTGACACGGCTGTTGAGAAAAAAGAGCCAGACGGTGAGCAGAAACAGTGTGAAAAGAATAACGAATTGTAGAGTCTGCACGAAATATCACTTCTTGTTATCGGAAATTGCCGAATTCAGTCGTCCATATCCTCAAAGGCGGCCAGGCCGCTCTTGGCCTCAGCTCTGGAATCGCCGTGGCGCACGAAGCACATCGTGACAAAGGACGCACCGACGAAGAGCGCCGCGTAGGGAAAGAGCACGCGGTAGCTGATATGACGCATCAGCGTACCGGCAAGCACCGGCGTGACGACCTGCGCCGCCATGGAGAAGGTGTAGTAATAGCCGGTGAATTTGCCGATGTCGCTGCCGCGGCACATCTCCAGCACCATCGGGAGCGAGTTGACGTTGATGGCCGCCCACGCAAAGCCCACGAGGGCAAAGCAGACGAACATGACGGGATGAATGGTCGAGTAGAGCGTGGTGAGGAAATAGAAGGTCAGGAACATCGCGGCGAGCAGGGCGCAGCCGAAGAGGATGGTCTTTTTGCGGCCGATGCGCGAGGCGAGCTGACCGATGGGAATGTAGCTGACGACCGCGCCGGCGGTGGCAATGAGCAGACAGGTGGACGCGCCGCCGAGCCCCTGTCCCATGACCGCGCCGACGTAGGTGGACCACCAGGTCGTTACACCGTTGTAGCCGATGTACCACAGCGCGATGGACACGAGCAGAAAGGCAAGGCTCCGCTTGACGGGCTTAGGCAGCACCTCATTGCCGCTGCCGTCGTCCTCGGTGAGGTCCCACTCGGGATGCTGCGCCTCGAGCGCGCGCGTCTCCGCGGCGAGCTTCGGCTCCTTCACCGTCAGGAACAGCACCGCGACGCTCACGAGCATGACGGCGGAAACGACGAGGAAAAGCGGCTGATAGTTGACGTGGGCGAGGCCCGCGATCTTGGCGTTCGGGTACATCACCGCCGCGACAGCCAGATAGATGATGCCGCCGATGGCGCCCATGAGGTTGATGATGGCGTTCGCGCGTGAGCGCAGGGGGTTGGGCGTCACGTCCGGCATGAGGGCGACGGCGGGCGAGCGGTAGGTGCCCATCGCCACGAGCAGCAGGCCCAGCACGGCGGCGAAGCCGACGAGCTTCCCGGTCGAGGGAGCTGCGGCGTAGCGGTTATCCAGCACCGGCAGCAGGTTCATCAGCACGGCGGCGCAGGCCGTGCCGAGGAGGATGAAGGGCATCCGGCGGCCGATTTTGGTGCTCGTGCGGTCGGAGAGCGCGCCGAACAGCGGCAGCAGGAAAAGCGCCAGAATGTTGTCCAGCGCCATGATCGCTCCGGAGAGCGTCTCATTCAAATGGAACGTTTCGGTCAGGATCTTGGGGATGACGCTGTCGTACATCTGCCAGAAGGCACAGATGGATAAAAACGCAAGGCCGACGAGGATCGTGCGGCGATGATCGAGCTTCATGCGCAGGGTCTCCTTTTGTAGCTTTCTCGGGAGAAACGCGGCGGCCGGAGCGGAAAGGGAAGGCCCTTTCCACCTTGACCACCCGTTAGGATAGCACAAAAGCGCGGCGTTGACAAGCGCCGCGTTTTCGTTTAACACTTTTTTAAGATTTCAGCTCGCGGACCGCTCGCCCGTGAAGCTGACGTTTTGCAGCCGGAAGTCCCCAAAGGACTTGGAAAGCCCCGTTACCTCCAATGCGTTCATGCTTTCTTTCTCTTTCTCAATAGACCTTGTCATAGTGCCAGTAGAAAACGGTGTAGAGCAGCCCCTGCAAGCAGGTCAGGCCGCAGAGCACCTGCCCGACAAGTGTCTGATCGAACACCAGGATCGCCAGCAGCGCCGCGGCGAGCTGAACGTAAACGCAAATGAAGAAGGTCATGCTGCGCGCCTTGTTGGCGACATACGCCGTGCGCTCGTCCTTGAGCGAGGCATCGTAGTCCGCCGCCTTTTCCGGATCGCGGCTCAGGCGGCGCACCCGCAGCAGGCGAACAAGGCCGACAGCCGTCAGTCCGCCGCCGAAGCCGCCGATGTAGCTGCCGTATTCCGTCTCCCCCAGCAGCAGCCCCGCAAGAAAGAGCGCCGCGCCGATGCTGAGCCACAAAATGCCGAATTTTTTCTGTTCCTTCAATTTCATGCTTCTTCCTCCTCAAAAAGAAAGATGTCCTCGATCTGCGTGCCGAACAGCCTTGCGATGGCGTGGGCGAGCAGGATGGACGGATTGTATTTCCCGTTTTCCAATGAGATGATGGTCTGGCGCGAGACGCCGAGCGCCGCGGCAAGCTGCTGCTGCGTCATGCCCCGCTCCTTCCGCTTTTGTTCAATGATATTTTTCATGCTGTGCTCCGTTCTCAGAAAGTCAAGCTTGCTTTACATTCATGAGCATAACACTTCATCGGCAAAATGTCAAGTATCTTTTACATTTTTATTTTGCGATTGATTTTAGGCGCGGCCTTTGCTACAATAAATTGAATCTGTTTTTTCACAGGAGGCTGCCGCCATGAACATCAAGATCGCACCGTCCATTCTCTCCGCCGACTTCGCCAATCTCGAGCGGGACATTCGGAAGATCGACACCGCCGACTACGTCCATGTGGACATCATGGACGGCGAGTTCGTGCCGAATATCTCCATCGGCATCCCGGTGGTCAAGGCCATCCGGCCCGTGACCGGGCTGCCGCTGGACGTGCATCTGATGATCACCAAGCCCGTGCGCTACGTTGAGCAGTTCTGCGACGCGGGCGCAGACCTTGTGACCGTCCACGTCGAGTCCGACTTCCCCGAGAACATCCACGCCGCGCTGGAGAAGATCCGCGCGAAGGGCAAGCGCGCGGGCATCGTGCTCAAGCCCAACACCCGCGCCGAAGCGGCGCTGCCGTACCTCAAGGAGTGCGACATCGTGCTGGTGATGACGGTCGAGCCGGGCTTCGGCGGGCAGAAGTTCATGGCGGACATGATGCCCAAGGTCGCGCAGCTGCGCGCGATGCTCGACGAGGTCAACCCGGACTGCGAGCTGGAGGTGGACGGCGGCGTGGACACCGCCACGCGCGACGCCTGCGTGAATGCGGGCGCGAACGTGCTGGTCGCGGGCAGCGCGGTCTACAAGGCGGCGGACATCCCCGCGAAGATCAAGGCTTTGAGAGAGGGTTAACAAGGTATGGAGTATTTTCCCGCAGCGCTGGAAAAGCTGGTCGAGCAGTTCGCGCGGCTGCCGGGCATCGGCGGCAAGAGCGCGCAGCGGCTGGCGTTCCATGTGCTGAGCCTGACGGACGCGGAGGCGCAGGAGTTCGCCGACGCCATCGTGGAGGCGAAGAAGAAGGTAACGTGCTGCCCCATCTGCCGCAACCTGACGGACGGGGGGCTCTGCCCCATCTGCGCCTCGCCCAAGCGCGATGAGCGCGTGATCTGCGTGGTGGCGGACGCCCGCGACGTGGCGGCCCTTGAGCGCTCGCGCGAGTACAGCGGGCGCTATCATGTGCTCCACGGCGTCATCTCACCGATGAACCACGTCGGTCCAGACGATCTGGAGATCAAGTCCCTCGTCGAGCGCGTCGCCGCCGGCGGCATCGACGAGGTCATCATGGCGACCAATCCCGACACGGAGGGCGAGGCCACGGCGATGTATCTCGCACGGCTGCTGCGCCCCTTCGGCGTGAAGGTCACCCGTCTCGCCTACGGCATCCCCGTGGGCGGACATCTGGAATTTGCCGACGACGCGACGCTCATGCGCGCGCTCGAGGGACGGCGCGAGATCTGAGGAGGACAGAGCTATGACGGCAAAGTTAGAGCTGTACCGCGTATTCCGCGAGGTGGCGGAGACGGGCAATATTTCCGCCGCGGCGCAGAACCTTTACATTTCGCAGTCCGCGGTGAGCCAGAGCGTCAAGCAGCTCGAGGGCGCCTTACAGACGCGGCTGTTCATCCGCTCCCCGCGCGGCGTGACGCTCACGGACGACGGGCAGATGCTCTTCGAGCACGTCCGCAGCGCGATGGGCCTTTTGGAAACGGGCGAGGAAAAGCTCGCGCAGACGCGCGCCCTGCAGATGGGCAAGCTCGTCATCGGCGCGAGCGACACGGTGACGAGCCAATTTCTGCTGCCGCACCTCGACTCATTCCACAAGAAGTACCCGAACATCCATATTCAGATCATCAGCGGGCGCAGCCACAAGGTGCTCGGCCTGCTGCGCTCGGGCAAGGTGGACGTGGCGTTCGCCTCGTCGCCGAGCGAGGACGAGGGACTGAGCTGCGTGCCGTGCTTTGCGACGCACTCGTGCTTTGTCGCCGCGGCGGACTATCCCTGCGACTTTGAGCGCGCCTATTCGATGCAGGAGCTCGCGGCGCTGCCGCTCATTCTGCTCGAGCGCAAGGCCAGCTCGCGCGTGTATCTGGAAAAATACTTCCTCGCGCACGGCGTTTCCCTTTCGCCGGAGATCGAGCTGGGCGCAAGGAGCCTGCTCGTGGACCTCGCCCGCATCGGCTTCGGCGTGGCGGGCGTGACGCGGGAGTTCGTGACCGCGGAGCTGGAGAGCGGCGCGATCCGCCAGCTGAAAACAGACTTTGAGATCCCGCCGCGCTCCGTCGATATGTGTACGCTGCGCGACGTGCCGCCGAGCGCGGCGACCGCGCGCTTCACGCAGGAGGTCGCGCGGCGGGTGCAGGCCGGAGAAAGGGGCTGACGAACCATGCGGAGATTTGATACCGTCCTATTTGACCTTGACGGGACGCTGCTCGACACGCTCGAGGACATCTGCGGTGCGGCGAACCACACGCTGCGGGAGCTGGGCTATCCCGAGCGGACGCTCGCGGAGATGCGGCGCTTCGTCGGCAACGGCGCGGAGATGCAGATGCGCCGCGCCCTCGGCGCAGACGCGGACGAGGAGACCGTCGCGAAGGCGCTCGCGCTTTACAAGCCTTACTACGCCGCGCATTGCCAGATCAAGACGAAGCCCTACGCGGGCGTTTTGGAGCTGATGGCGGCGCTCAAAGCGGAGGGCTTCCGCCTTGCGGTGGTGTCCAACAAGCCGGACGAGGCGGTGCGTCCGCTGGTCGCGAAGCACTTCGGCGCGCTTGCCGACATCGCCATGGGCGAGACGGCGCAGCGCCGCCGCAAGCCCGCGCCCGACATGGTGAACGACGCGCTCGCGGCGCTCGGCGCGGACAAGTCCCGCGCGGTCTACGTCGGCGACAGCGAGGTGGACATCGAGACGGCGCGGAACGCGGGCATCCCCTGCATCTCGGTGACGTGGGGCTTCCGCGACCGGGAACAGCTCGTGGAAGCGAAAGCGACCGAGCTGGCCGCCGATGCAGGCGAGCTTCATGCGCTGCTGGAAAAATGAACCAAGGCACAAAAAGCGCAGACCCGCTCGGGTCTGCGCTTTTTCGGTTATTTCGGAATATTATGGTCTTTACAGATGCAGCACGCGCTCCTTGATCTCCTGCGTGCGGCCCTGGTTCCAGAACTGGGTGCCGATGTAGCCGCAGGTACGGCGGGCGACGTTCATCTTGTCCTGATCGGTGTTGCCGCACTTCGGGCAGCGCCAAATGAGCTTGCCGCCGTCCTCGACGATCTCGATCTCGCCGTCCCAGCCGCAGACCTGACAGTAGTCGGACTTGGTGTTCAGCTCGGCGTAGATGATGTTGTCGTAAATGAACTTCATCACCTGCAGCACGGCCTCAAGGTTGTTCTGCATATTGGGGACCTCGACGTAGCTGATCGCGCCGCCGGGCGAGAGGTGCTGGAACTGCGCCTCGAACTTGAGCTTGGTGAAGGCGTCGATCGGCTCGGTGACATGGACATGGTAGCTGTTGGTGATATAGCCCTTGTCGGTCACGCCCTCGATGATGCCGAAGCGCTTTTGCAGGCACTTGGCAAACTTGTAGGTCGTGGACTCGAGCGGCGTGCCGTAGAGGGAATAGTCGATGTTCTCGGCAGTCTTCCACTCCTTGCACTTGTCGTTCATCTTCTGCATGATGGACAGGGCGAACGGCGTGGCGGCGGGGTCGGTATGGCTCTTGCCGGTCATGTACTTCACGCACTCATAGAGCCCCGCGTAGCCGAGGGAGATGGTGGAGTAGCCGTCGTAGAGCAGGCGGTCGATGGGCTCGC
>ERZ825525.2261-NODE-2261-length-13052-cov-5.069478_pt1 | contig 13052 bp, 7 predicted proteins | sample MGYA00519930_ERZ825525 | MGnify/ENA primary metagenome ERZ825525 (study PRJEB31778, sample SAMEA3449203) | human gut metagenome | biome: human gut; feature: human-associated habitat; material: faeces | place: United Kingdom | collected 2010/2012 ... | reverse complement strand
CGCAAGTGCCGGATAGGAACGGCAAAATTTTTTACACTTCTATTACTTCTTTATCACACATCAGTAAAATCTCAGGGCATGAAGCAGCTGATGGCTGGTCTTGGTTTGATTCTGCTGGGCATTATCCTCGTTCCGGTACTTATCAGCATGATGCAGAGTGCTGTTTAATCGTCTATTACGGTAACAATCTCCTATATTTTTTACTACGGATGACTTGTGGACAGTTTGTCCGCAGGTCATTCCTATAGTATACAGAAAGGACGGTGAAGTAATGGGCGTTATACAAGACTTTGTGGATGGTCTGCAAACGTGGATTGAAAACTTGTTTAAAGACGGTATCAAATCTCAATTTTCCAGCATTGGTGATTTGATAAAAACATCCTTTGACCCCAACAACTCTGATACAGGCGTTTCCGGTTTGGTTTCAAACTTCTTGACCACGCATCCTGCAAATTTTACAGGTGCAAGCGGAAGCAGTGGAACAACAATATGGCAAACCATTGAAACGCTCTGTAATAATGCAGTAGTTCCCATAGCAGGTATCATTTTTGCCATTTTAATGATAAATGACCTCATACAAATGGTGCTTCGAGGGAATAACTTCAAGGACTTTGATGATTCAATATTCGTCAAATGGATTATAAAAACGCTATGTGGCACGATTTTAATATCGAATGTCTATTACATTGCTTCTGCCCTATTCGGGTTCGGCGTTTCGGCAACCTCAGCAGCAATGACAACTTTATTTAATACCAGTGTGACAGATGTGTCACTGAATAAGAATGCATTGGACGGTCTTAGCATAGGAGAATTGATTTCTACATGGCTTATCTCCATCATAGTGTACCTTGGTGTCATAATTATGATAGTGGCTATTGTTATCGTACTGGCTTCTAGAATAATCGAAGTTTTTATGTACTTAGGTATTTCTCCGATTCCAGTTGCAACATTGGTAGACGGCGGTGAATTTGGTTCTGTCGGCAAGAACTGGATTAAGCAATTGATAGCTCTTTCATTTCAGGGCTTTTTCATTATTGTAGCGATTGGCATTTTTAAAACGTTATTTAACAATGCGATTTCTACAATAAATAGTGGCTCTGGAAGCGTTACTATGCAGATGGTATTTCTATTAGGTTATACTTGTGCGTTGGTATTTACAGTTCTTCGTACAGGAGCAATTTCTAAATCTGCGTTTAACGCACACTAATGGGAGGTATACAATGGGAGCAAAGTCTTCACATTTTGTCAAAGTACCAAAGGACTTAAATGATATAAAACAAAAATTCATGTTCGGCTTAACCAAAAGGCAGTGTGTATGCTTTGGAATAGGAATAGCTCTTGGGTTTCCTGTGTTTTTCCTGACACGAGGTGTACTTGGGCTTACTGGCGGAATTATTGCTATGGGTTGCATTGCAGCCCCTGCAATTGTCTGCGGAATCTACAAGAAGAACGGACTGTTTTTTGATGCGATTTTTAAGAACATGATACGATATTTCAAAAAAAAGCACAAACGTATTTATCGTAGTACGGATGTCTTATCTTGTATCGAACTACAATTGGAATCAACTAGGCTGAAACGGATTTTGAAAAAAGCGAACGGAGGTAAATAGCTTGTTTGGAAAGAAAACTGATAAGAAAAAGAAAGTAAAAAACAGCACAAAAACCGCTGCAACTATCGCATCTCAAAAGCCAATCTCTCAGCTGACAAAAGAAGATAAAGATGTGATGCAGCAGCGTATCACAGAAATTCATAAATTCAACAAGGACAGTTCTACTGTGCAAAATTCGATTGCATACAATAGAATGTATGAAGACGGTGTTTGTCAGGTGACAGAGAACACTTTCTCAAAAACCATCCAGTTTTACGATGTAAGCTATCGTCTAGCAGAGTTTGAAGAACAGAACAATATTTTTTCAAAATACTGCGACCTTATCAATTTTTTTGATAACACCATCAAATTTCAGTTGACATTTGAAAATCAAAATCGCAGTCAGGATAAACTTGTCAGTGAAATCCAGATTGAAAAGCAGGACGATGATTTTAATGACATTCGAGAAGAATACTCTCAGATGATTGTTAGCAAACTTAAATCCGGAAATAATGGTCAATCTACAAGGAAATTTCTTACGTTTACGATTGAAGCACCATCTTATCGTGTAGCTAAAAGTAAGCTTATGAATATCCAGATAGAAGTCATTAAAATGTTCAAAAATATTGGTGTGGATGCCAAAGCTCTAAACGGAACAGAAAGACTAGAAACCTTGTATTATTCTTTGAATCCGTTTAAAAATAGTCCATTTATTTTTGACTGGAAAGAAATGCTTCGATATGGAATGGACACTAAAGATTTTATCGCTCCATCTTCGTTCAAGTTCAACAAGATGAATTTTGAGATTGGAAGTGCCTACGGTGCGATTTCGACTATGGACATTCTTGCCGGAGAATTACCAGATACAATTCTGAATGATTTTTTGGAAATGCAGCATTTGTTCTGTGTGAATATCCATGTAACACCGCTTGACCAGATTGATGCGTTAAAATTCGTTAAACTCAAACTTTCAGACGTTGAAAAAATGAAGATTGATGAACAGAAAAAAGCTTCTCAGTCTGGTTATGACCCAAATATTCTTCCTCCGTCCATCAAGATGTATATCGAGGAATTGGAAACACTTCTGGATGACTTGAATAGTAAGAACGAAAGACTGTTTCATATCACAATTTTAATAAGGAATTATGCAAAAACAAAAAAAGAATTGAAGTTACAGTTGGAACTTCTAAAACGTTTGTGTCAAAAGAATAACTGTATGCTTCGTAGCAGCGATTATCTGCAAGAAGATTACTTAAATTGTTCTCTTCCGTTGGGATACAATGTGCTTCAAACGTCGAGAGCAATGCACACTACTGGTATTGCAGTCTTTGTACCATTTAACACACAAGAGCTGTTTCAGACAGATGGTACATATTACGGATTAAATACCGTATCCGGAAATATGATTATGGCAAATCGTTCTCACTTGAAAAATCCCAACGGTTTGATTCTGGGTACACCGGGTTCTGGTAAATCATTCTCTGTAAAGCGAGAGATTCTGGATAGCTTTTTGAAAACGACAGATGACATTATCATTTGTGACCCAGAAGGAGAATATTTCCCTTTGGTTCAGCATTTGCACGGACAGCTAGTGAAAATCTCCTCAAAGAGTGAAGATTATATCAATCCAATGGACATCAATTTAGACAGTGCTGATGATGATAATCCGATTGCAACAAAATCAAACTTTATTATTTCTCTTTGTGAAATCATTGTAGGTGGTAGATATGGCATTTCTGCCGAAGAACGCTCTATCATTGATGATTGTGTTCGTAAAATCTATACTGATTTCTTTGATAATAATCCTTCCAAAGAAACTATGCCTATTTTAAGTGATTTATACAAAGAGCTAAAGAGCCGTGGCGATATTGCATTGCGTATTTCTAACTCATTGATGATGTATGTAAACGGTTCTCAAAATTTGTTTAATCATCGCACAAACATCGACCTTAACAATCGAATTGTTTGTTTTGATATTAAGGAGCTTGGCAATCAGTTGAAGAAAGTTGGAATGCTGATTGTACAAGATACGGTATGGAATAGAGTAACACAAAACCGTGCAGAGCGAAAAGTTACCCGATACTACATTGACGAATTTCACTTGCTGCTAAAAGAACAGCAGACAGCACAGTATTCCGCAGAAATCTGGAAAAGATTCCGTAAATGGGGCGGTGTTCCAACAGGAATCACGCAAAATGTCAAGGATTTGCTTTCTTCTAGTGAAGTAGAAAATATCTTTGACAACTCCGACTTCGTGTATATGCTGAATCAAGCTGCTGGTGACAGGGATATACTTTCTGAAAAGCTGCATATTTCTGCACAGCAAATGGAATGTGTTACAAATAGTGGACAAGGTGAAGGATTGATTAAGTATGGCGGTATCGTATTGCCATTTACAGATACATTCCCTACAAATACGACCATGTATCGTTTGATGACTACGAAACCGGAAGAACAGCAGCTCTCAAATTCGGATAATAATGAGGATGTTCATCAGCTTATGCAGAGAAAATACAGCAGTATGTCCGATGAACAGAAAAAAACGTTCCTGAGCAGTGTAGACAGTGGAAAAACAATAAATGGGTTTACTGCTGTAGATGTTCTCTTGTATCATTGTATTCTGGAAGAGGAAGCGGAAAATAACCACTCCTCTCAGTAATTGGAGGTGGCATAATTGGATTCAAAAGAGAATCGTTCCAAATTTCAAGATAAAAGTTTAAAAGCTCTTAGTGAACAGCAATCTGGATTGGAACAATTCAGTAAGAAAGAAGTTCAAGCAAAAGAAGCACATTCCAGAGAACAAGCACCTAGTGAAAAGTTGCAAACTAATTCTCAAATCAAGGAAGAGAAGCCTTTTGAACCTGTATTTACTCCTCCAAAGAAGAAACTTACTGAATCTACTGAATCAGAAAGCGAAATCATGCCGGAATCCCCTTCATCAGATGTGTCTGAATCTTCTCCAATGGAAAATCAATCAATTGAACAGCATTCAGAATCACAAAAATTTGAGCCAGAAGATAGAAGCTTTCATCGTACCTATGATGAACCAGTAGATTCTACTAATTCTGTAAATGAACATTCCTATCATTCTACATCCAAACATGATACATCAGTCAGTACAGATACAACTGATTCAAAATATTTTCGACAAGAGCAGTCTGCATCATCGCTGAGAAATCATGATGAGAGTACAAGATTTGAGAGTAAACCTGTCACTGAGCAATCTGGTTTTCAAAATGCAAAGCACTTCTCTGAAACCAAAGTTACTCCTGCACATACTGAGCAATCACGAGCTGGGTACATGGGGCGTTATACGATGCCAAGAAGAAATCAAACCAGCTTTACTACTCGTCCAACCGTGGGGCAACAGCATAGTTCAAGCAGTAATACAAGGTCTACGTCTGCATCTTCTTTTTCAGCCAGAACTTCATCTAGCTATGATTCAAAAGCTGTTTCACGTCAAAGTACAAGAGATAAAAATAACGGTTATCGCAATCTATATTCACATTCTATTGCAGGAAAACTAGACAAGCAGCAACTGAAACTGCAAAGATATAGTGGTAAAGAGAAACAGCTACAATTGAATTTTACAAGACAAGAGAATCCAGAAGGACGATTACATACAACAGCAAGCATTACATGGGGCGATAAGAGCGAAAAGTACGAGAACAAGGGCATTATGCACCGTATTGCTAGTCAGAAGTATCGCTTTACTGGAGATGTTCCAAAGCTGCATAACATGCAACCTGTCAGTGTTCAGGGTAAAGCAATAAAGGCAGCTGCTATTGCTGGTTCAGCTGTTCTAAAAGGTACACTTACAGCAGCAGTATCCCTAGAATCTGCTGGTATGAAATTATCAGAAAGTTACCGTAGAAAAGACCTTAAAAAACAAGAACATATTCTGGGTAAAGATAATCGGTATGAAAATAGTGGTGTTTTACACAGAAGTATAAATTTTGTACATCGCAAAGTGGGTAATGATGTTTCTGTAGGTGCATCATTACGCCACTATCAGCCGGAATCTATTAAGGGGAAAACCGCAAAAGTAGCTGCGTTGACAGGTTACAAGCTGGCGAAAGCTGCATTTTATGTTGGACTTTCCGCAGAAACAAAACTTACTGGTGGAAGTGAGCAATTTCAGTTCCGAATGACACGTCAGCAAGGTGATGATGGGAAATTTCATACGAAAGTCAACATTGTTCGTGGTGAAAAGCAGTATAAGCTGAAAAACAAGGGTGTATTGCATCGCTTAGTAAATCAGCGGTATCGTTTCACCGGAGATGTTCCATCTTGGAATAAAAAAATCAATACTTCCTTAGATAAGTGGCAGCCTAAAACCATGAAGGGCATAACAGCTAAAAGTCTTGTGAAGATTGGAAAGGTTACTGTTCAAAAAACTGGAAGTGCAGTTGTAAAGACCGGATTGACCGCAGAATCTGGGATTCTTGCTCTTGGTGATGCTGCTAAAAATAAAGCATTGCTTGCAGCTAAGCAAAATGCATATAAATACCGCAATGAAGCACAAGATGATGTTCATAGAGGTGCTTTTGCAGCTTCAAAAATTGCTATTGATGCTGGATTGGGCTTGCGAAATCATTTCAAGGAAAAGAAGCAACACAAACTACACAAAGCAAGATACCGTTTACAAAAGCATAGTGCAATTGAATTAAAATTACAAAAGCAGCCTGTTTTGAAGCAAAACAAGCGTGATATAAAGGCTAAAAAAGCTCTCCAAAAAATAAACAAGTTGTCCTATCAGCAAAAAATGAAAAAATTGAAAGGACAAGCTGTTATATACAAGGGCAACAAAAGCAATGAAGCAATTCAACGTATCCAAAAGCGGAAAAAAATCCAATACAAAGAGCAAAAACAAAAGTATAAGCTCGAAGGAAAAGTTCTGAAAAATCGTAGAAAGCAAGAAAAACTTGAATTGAAATTTTCAAAGAAAAAGCTGAAAAATCTCAAATCAATTTCAAGACTTTCTACACCAATGGCATTGATACTTCGACCAGAACGATATACCATGCGACGTATCGGTGCTTCTGCGTATCAAAAAGCAATTAACGCTGATTCTGCCAACGATTTTATTAAAGTCGTAGATGCTGGAAAAAAGGGACTTGTGGATAAAGCTGTTAAGCAGCTAAAACCCTCTAAGTTGATTGACAAAAAGCAAAAAAAGAACAGCAAATTGCAGGAAAAGCGTACAAAGAAAAAAAGTAAGCTGAAAAAACAAGAGAGTCGGTTAAAAAACAAACAGAAGTCTAACACCACTAAAAAACAAGGGAAAAAAGCAAAGCAGTCCATAGGAAAAAAGCTGAAACAATTTGTAAAGAATGTTTATGAAAAAGAAGCCAAATGGTTTCTCGCTTCACTTCTATTTCCTCTTATGGTAATTGTTCTGACGATTACGCTGATTCTCACTATCTTTACTTCGATTTTTACGCAGAGTGGTTTTACCCTTGGCACTTATACAGCACAAGACCAGACGTTATCAGATGCAGAAGAATACTATACGAAGTTGGCTTCTGACTTAAACAGAGAAGCGTGTAAATTGGCACAGTCAGAGCTTCCATGGAATTGGCGAAATATCCTACTTTCGTTAAGCGGTGAAAGCCTCCTTAACATTAGAAATTTGAAAGATGACCCTACAGAATGGACGTGGGGAAAAAGTCCCGAATTTGATTATGACCCAGTATGGGATTTTGACCCGTGGCAATTATGGAGTTTCCTTTGTGCTTATAATTATGATTTTTCCACTGATTCTAACGGAAGTAATGACATTAAGTTCTGGAAATTCAATGGCAAAATGGAAGACTTGCTTGATGAGATATTTGAAGAGGAGTACGAATTTGTATACAGTTATGATAATGGCTCTCGCTGGGAAGAACGCTGGGACTATGCCTTTGCTACATCAAGTGGTTCAAGATTCAGATGTATCCAAAACAACCTTGGATGGGATGATAAGCATAATGTAATAGGAACAATAGAAGTCGGTTCTGCAAGTGGAGATTTGTCGAAATTTGTTCGTAAAAAAGTTGATTCCTCAACAGGGAGAGTAACTTCTTATTTGATATGTTACAGCTTATCTAATCTTGAAATTCTCAATGCGAATGACGAGTATTCTGCAACAGGCTGGTATGTCATGGATGAGGGTGCAACTGTAGTTGCTCCTTGTGGGAACAGATATGACGGTATGTACGAATGGGATAACTATAAAGGCTGGGGTTACTATGATGTAACAGGTACATGGCAAAATCGTGATGAAGGTTGGTTTAGTTGGTACATGCCCGGAACAGATGTTAAATTAAAAAACACACCAATTGCTAGTATTGCACCGACAGATGGTACAAAAATGGGATTTAATATGAGCCAAGAAGGTTTGTATACATTCTATCAAAAGTACGAATGGGTAACAGATTGCAGATTATATTTCAATATTAAGCAGAAAAAATCATTTGAGCAGATTCTTCTTGATAGATTGGGAAGTTTGAGCTATAGTGACCAGCGATTGCAATACTATAATCTCCTTGTTGGCAAGGATACCGATACAGAGCCACTATACGGAAATCACCAAACTTACAAGAACATCTTTAACGGTGAAACTTTCAAGTCTTATATGCATGATGGTAACATTCTAAACTGGTATGGCTATGATATGCAAGGATGGTTTGTTCAGCATTGTGAGATTGCTAAATATGAATATACTGACCATTCAGAAGGAGGTATTCCACCAACATATAAAGGTATTCATCGAGGAATAGATGTGTCTTATCCGTCAAATGCAGATATTTATTCTCCAATAGAGGGCTGTAAAATTGATTCCTACAATTCAAGTGAACATGTCGTCATTCTGTTGAAAAAAAGTTTGAATTATTGGTATGATGGAAAAGCAGGAAATGGTAAAAATCGAGATACAAAAATCTATATCACAAATGTCACTTTGAAGAGTGGGTACTCAGAAGGTAGTGTTTTAAAAGCTGGAGAAGCTTTTGCTACAACAACAGGTGATAGAAAGTGTATGCGAGGTGTGGAACATGGTATAAGAGATACAATACAAAGTGGTTTGCCTTACGATTATGTTCATGTAGCTGCATATATTGACACAGATGGTTATGGGTGGAATTATGTTGACCCTATTCTATTATTCTATTAAAATCAGGAGGTTACTATGGTATCAAATGAAACCAGATTGGAAACACTCAAAAAACAGATTGCCAAACGTGAAACTTTGATTAAAAGTGAAAGCGAGAAGCTGAAGAACGACAAAAAGAAGTTGGAACAGCTTGAAACGGCTGTCATGTCGGAATACATGACAAAGGAAGGCATTTCTTTTGATGAAAATTTCAAAAAGCAGCTGAGCTTAGCGAAAAAAATCATGGCAAGCAAAACAACAGAACAAGATATTGCAGATTTTTTTGCTTTATCAGAAGACGCTGTATCAGCTGAAACCAAGGAAAGCACAATGAAGACTGAGGGTAATCACCATGTTTAAATGGAAAAAAATCATAGGAACTTTGATGGCAGGAAGCATGATTCTGGGTGGTGCAATGTCTGTTACAGCATCCGCAGAGGATGGGCTGGGTTTTGAAGACAATGCAGCTAACCAGAATGTTCAGGAAGCTGTAGAGCCGAAAGTTGAACAGGAAACATTGCCAGTGGTACAGGATGATAATTCAGAACAAACGACAGAGCATACTTTAGACATTGCTAACCTTTTCCGAAACAAGACCAGTGAAACTACTACAACAGATGTTAGCGAAATTGACTACTACGGTGACGATTATTACGATACTGACGGAAATGCAACCCTTATCAAACAGGAAAAAATCATTTATGACAGCGAAGAAATGCAGTTTATTGCTGTAACGACTAAGGACGGCAGCGTGTTCTATGTGTTGATTAACTACTCAGCTGAGGGCAATGAGGATAATGTTTATTTCCTGAATAAAGTTGATGACTATGATTTATATGCATTACTTTATCAAGACGATGAAGACAGTCAAAATAATAATCCGGATTCCGCTGCTGCTGAAGCAGCAAACAATGCCAACAAAGCAAATGGCAATAAAGGAAAGAATAATGTAAATGAAGCAACAACTACTACGGATTCTGCTGCACAGCAGACATCCTCTAAGAATCAGTCAAATGGTTCAAAAACGCTTATGATTACTGGTGTAGGTGTTGCTGTACTTGCAGCTGCTGGATTCATTTTCTATAAGATGAAGAATGGAAAGTCTAAAAAGAAATCAAATTCAGATGATTTTGATGGATTTGAAGATGATTTTGACGATATTACAACAGAGAGTGAGGACGAAGAATCGTGATATTGATTATTGGCGAAAAGCCCTCAGTAGCAAAAGCGATTTGTCCGGTAGTTGGAGCAAAGTCTAAAAAGGATGGATATATTGAGGGCAACGGCTATATTGTATCGTGGTTTGTCGGTCATTTGGTTGGATTGCGTTTTCCAAATGAATATAAAGAGCATGAAGACTGGTCAGGAACATGGAGCTTTTCACAGCTCCCTATGTTCCCTGAAAAGTGGAAGTTTGCTGTTCAAAAGAAAACCAAATCACAATTTGACATAGTAAAAGGCTTAATGCTCGATGACCGTATAAACGAAATAATTTGTGCAACAGATGCCGACCGTGAAGGCGAATGTATTTTCCGATATGTTTATAACATTATCGGTTGTAAGAAAGCTGTAAAAAGACTGTGGGTTTCTTCTTTGGAAGAATCTGCGATTCAAAGTGGTCTACAGCATATGAAACCAATGAGTGCTTATGATTCGTTATATGCTGCAGGTTATTGCCGTGCAAGAGCCGATTGGCTAATAGGAATGAATCTTTCCAGATTGTTTACAGTACGCTTTTCCAATCAAAAAGCATTGAATATTGGTCGAGTGAAAACGCCTACTCTCTCTATGATTGTAGAACGTGACGATGCTGTCAAAAATTTTGTAAAGCAAAAGTATTTTACTGTTGACCTTGATTGCGGAAGCTTTACAGCTGCTTCAGAACGTGTAGATGATGAAAAACAAGCAGATACAATCATATCAAAGTGCTACGGTATGACTGCTGTTGTTTCTGATGTAAAGAAAGACTTAAAGACTGTTAATCCCCCGAAGCTCTTTGACCTTACTTCATTACAAAGAGAAGCCAACAAAAAGTATGGATACACAGCACAGCAAACGCTTACTTATCTGCAATCTCTGTATGAAAAAAAGCTTGCTACTTATCCCCGTACAGATAGTCAATATCTAACGGAAGATATGGAACAAAGTACATTAGAAGTGATTCAATGTATTGGTGAGGTTATGCCGTTCGGCGTTGTTGATATGCCCAACCTGTCCAGAAGTATCAATAACAAAAAAGTGACCGGACATCACGCTATTATTCCGACTTCTCGCATTAAATCAGAAAAAATTGATGATTTACCAACAGGAGAAAAAAATATTTTATCCCTGATTTCATTGAGATTGTTGTGTGCTGTATCTGAACCACACAAATATGAATCGGTAAAAATCATTGTTACATGTGAGGGCAATATATTCACAGCATCAGGACGAACAATTGTAGAAATGGGTTGGAAATCTATTGATGCGAAAATAGAAAATTCTGATAAATCAGAACAAGGACAGGATGAATCACAACTTCCGGATATAGAAAAAGGAATGACATTTGAAAAAGTTCCGGCTAAGAAATCTGTACACTTTACCAGTCCACCAAAATCCTTTACAGATGTTATATGCTATGAAAGGGGGATAAGAAATCGCCCATAGAAAGGAGAATTGACCCATGAAAACAAAGCAAACAGGAAGCGGAAAAATCACAGCCCTTTATGAGAGGTTGAGCCGCGACGACGAACTGACAGGCGACAGCAATTCGATTATCAATCAAAAGAAGCTGCTTGAAGATTATGCAAAATCGCATGGCTTTACTAACTGCGTCCACTTTACCGACGATGGGTGGTCTGGGGCTAATTTTGACCGTCCGAATTGGAAGCGCATGATTGAAAGCATTGAAAGCGGCGAGGTTTCCCATGTCCTTGTAAAAGATTTAAGTCGCGTCGGTAGGGATTACTTGCAAGTGGGATTTTATACCGAAGTGATGTTCAGAGAAAACGGCGTGCGCTTTATCGCCATTGCCAACGGTGTAGACAGCGACAAACGGGAAAGCAGCGAGTTTGCGCCGTTTTTGAACATTATGAACGAGTGGTATGTTCGTGACTCCAGCCGCAAAATCACAACTGTTTTACGGGCAAAGGGAATGTCCGGCGCACATTTGACAAACCATTGCATATACGGCTACAAGAAAGACCCGAATGATAAAAACCATTGGATTATTGACGAGGAAGCCGCCGAGGTAGTACGCCGGATTTACCGAATGGCGATAGAGGGCAAAGGCCCGTATGAAACCGCCCGTATTCTTGCGTTGGAAAAGATAGAAAGACCGTCCTACTATCTTGCACAGCGCGGCATGGGAAATCACAAGTCAAACTACAATTCAACCGAGCCTTACGCATGGCGCGGCAATACAATTTCCGATATTCTGTCAAAGCCGGAATACATGGGGCATACAGTAAACTTTCGGACTTACAAGGAAAGCTACAAGGACAAACGCTCCAAAGCGACACCCAAAGAGGATTTAGTTATCTTCGAGGACACACAGGAAGCCATCATTGACAAAGAAACATGGGAGCGCGTACAGTCATTGAGAAAAACAATCCGCAGAACTGACACCATCGGAGAAGCCAACCCCTTAACCGGCTTAATGTTTTGTGCCGATTGTGGGGCGAAGATGTATAACCATCGAGGGAAAGCGGGAAAGGCGCGGGATTGGGCGGGGCGACCAAACGGGAAAAGGCGTCCAGACCGCGACGAATACAACTGCTCCCGATACGATTTAGGAAATCAGCGATATGACACCTACTGCACCACCCACCTTATCCGCACCGTTGTTGTAAATGAACTGCTACTTGAAGCGATAAAGGAAGTATGCAACTACGCGCAGAACAATGAAGCTGCCTTTATTGAACAAGTCTGCTCCGCTTCCGGGGAACGGCAGAAAAAGGCTATCAAGACCATACGGCAGAGGAAACAGCGCAGCGAGAAACGCGCCGATGAATTGAGCCGCTTGATACGAAAGCTCTATGAGGATAATGTCAATGGGAAACTTTCTGATAAGCTCTTTGAGCAAATGCTACACGATTTTGAACTTGAATTGGACGGACTGAACACAAGCATTACCCAAGACCAACAGGAGCTTGACCGTATCAGCAGCGAGAGCGTCAATGCGGAAAAGTTTATCGCTCTTGTGAAGCGGTACACAGATTTTTCCGAGCTTACCCCCGCCATGATAAATGAGTTTATTGAAAAAATCCTTGTCCACCAAGCGGAGGGCAAAGGGGCAAGCCGCACACAGGAAATTGAGATTTTCTTTAACTTCGTGGGCAAGGTGGAAATCC
>ERZ825525.2255-NODE-2255-length-13098-cov-5.786092_pt1 | contig 13098 bp, 11 predicted proteins | sample MGYA00519930_ERZ825525 | MGnify/ENA primary metagenome ERZ825525 (study PRJEB31778, sample SAMEA3449203) | human gut metagenome | biome: human gut; feature: human-associated habitat; material: faeces | place: United Kingdom | collected 2010/2012 ... | reverse complement strand
TCGGCGTTCCCGCGATCATCGGCCGCAAGGGCATCGAGAAGATCGTGAAGATCGACCTTTCGAAGGAAGAGGCCGAGAAGTTCGCAGCTTCGGCCGACGCGGTCCGCAAGACCAACAACGTGCTCCACGAGATCAAGGCGATCTAGTTCCGCGCCAAGATATACGGCAAGGCCGCCCCGGAATCCGGGGCGGCTTTTTGTTTCCCGGATGAAATTCTCCGCACCCGGCCGGACATTCCGGCGACTTTGCGCAGGCGTCACAACCGATCCCCCGCAAAACCCGGCACAGGATTCCGGGCCGCGACACGTATCCGAAACAGTCCGCAAAAACCGCCGCCACACGCATCCGAAACGGCCCGCAGAGACCGCCGCCACACGCAAAAGGCTGCCCCCGAAAGGGCAGCCTTTTATGCCGGTCGCAGCAGCGCGGACTCAGAAACTGAACTTCGCGCCGACGAACCAGCTGCGGGGCAGCGACGGACCGTAGATATAGCCCGAATCGCGGTCGGCGCCCTTGTCGAAATCCTTCTGGTAGGCATTGAAGAGGTTCTGCACGCCCCCGTAAAGCTGCAAGGTTATCTCCTTGTAGATACGCAGGTCGTACGACAGGCGGACGTTCATATCGAAGAACGACGGCGTCGAGACGGCCGCATCCTGCGCGACGCCCGATCCGGCCATGTGCTGCACGAGCATCGAGCCGGTGCAGGTTCCCGTCAGGTCGGCCGTGAAGTTCCGGACCGGCTTGAACGACGCCGTAAAGTAGCCGTAGGCGTCGGGGGTGCGGAACATGCGGCGCACGGGCGGCACGTCGGCGTCCTCGCTCCACTGTTCAGGCTCCTTATAGCGGCTCTGCTGGAGGGTTACGCCCGCCTGCAGTTCGAACCAGCGGGTGAAAATCGCCCGCCCCTCGACGTTGAAGCCGCGCACGGCGGCGCCCGAACCGTTGTAACGCTCCTTGATCTTGCCTCCGTCGTCCGTATCTTCCAGATCGCGCAGTGCGAAGACGTCGTCGAGAATCGTATAGAACCCCTCGACCAGCAGGTTGGTCTGCACCCTGCCGAAGTTGTGATAAAGGTCGGCCGAAAGGCTCACGCTGTGCGAACGCTCCTCCTTGAGGTCGTCGGCGAGCCGGATGCGGACCCGCTTGCCGCCCACCACGGCGATATGCATGTCCTCGTCGAAGGCCTGCGGCGCCCGATAGCCGCCCGCATAGCTCACGCGCAGGTTCACCGCCTCCGAAGGGTTGAAACGAATATTTGCGCGGGGACTGAAAATCACGTGGTCCACCAGATTATGCTTGTCGAAACGTCCGCCGATCAGCAGCGACCATCTCTTCGTTTTCCATTCGTTCTGCAGGTAGCCGCCCACGATATGCACCGTCTGGGCGGTGTTGATGTCGTAGCCGATCGAACGGTCGTTCAGGTCGTCGTAGCTGTATTCGCTGCCGAGCGTCAGTTCGGCGGGCATGAAAAGCAGTTTCCGGAACGCATGGAGGTACTGTACGCCCGCCGCGACCGTAAGGTCGTGCGTCGTACCGTATGCGTCGGGGTCCTGCTTGCTGCCGTAGTAGCTCTTGCGGGCCGTATTCTGGAACGACGCATAGGCGTTGAAACGGTTGCGGCGGTCGGCCGACGAGATGTCGAACGAAAGGCTTCCGCCGTCGATCGAGTGGTCGGTCTGCTCGGCCACCATCGCCTCGTGGGGCGGCAGGTCCAGCAGGTCGCCGCCGCGGCGGTATTCGTCGATGTGGTGGTACTGCGCCGTGATGCGCGAATAGGCGCCCGTGCGGAAGAACGACCGCATGCCGGCCGACCGGCTGTTGATCAGGGGCAGCTCGGTAAATCCGTCGCCGTCGTGGTCGTACCCCGAACGGTGGCGGTTCTGAGCGAAGACGCAAAGCCCCGCACGGCCGCTCTCGGTCACGAGCGACGCATTGAGCATCGTGTTGTTGTCGTAGGAGTTGCTGCCGCCGAGCGAGGTCAGCGTATGCGCCAATTGCGCCGAATTGCGCGAAGGTTCCTTGGTGATGACGTTGATCGTGCCGCCGATGGCCGACGAGCCGTACAGCGCCGAACCGCCGCCGCGCAGCACCTCGACCCGCTCGATCATGTTGGCCGGAATCTGCTCCAGTCCGTAGACGCCCGTCAGGGCCGAAAAGACCGGATGCGAATCGACGAGAATCTGCGAATAATGGCCGTCGAGTCCGTTGATGCGCACCTGCGCGAAGCCGCAGTTCTGGCAGTCGTCCTCGACCCGCACGCCGGGCTGGAACGAAAGCCCCTGCGCCAGACACGAAGCGTTCGTTTTCTCGAACAGCGCGGCGTCCAGCACGCTCACCAGCGCAGGCGCTTCGCGCCGCAGCGTGGCCGAGCGGCTGGCCGAGACGACCACTTCGTCCATCGAAATGCCGCTCTGCATCACCTCGAAATTCAGTTCGAGGGTCTGTCCCCGTTCGAGCGTCACCTTTTTCTCCAGCACGGCGTACCCCAGCGCACGGACTTCGAGCGTCAGCTCGCCTTCGGGCAGGTTTTTCAGAAAATAGTGTCCCGACGCGTCGGTCGTGGTGCCGAATGCCGTGCCCGTCACGGCGACGGTCGCATAGGGAAGGTGTTCATGGGTTTCACGGTCCACGACGTGGCCGAAAAGATTGGCGTCGGTGCTCCTCTTCGGCGTCTCCGCGGCCGACGCACCGGCATACAGACACATGAAGAGTGCCGGCAACAGATATTTTTTCATTGCTTATCGGATTGTTTGAATGACATACGTAACCCGCCGGACCGCACGGCCCGGCAAAAAACAGGATGGGAAGGGGATTGCGGGTTACGCCGCGGGAGGCGCGCGCAGCGAAACGCCCGGAACCGGCATGCAGCGTCTGCACTGCGTGGCTTCGGGCATCAGAACGCCCAGCATCCCGCAATAGAACGAGTGCGCGGGCTGTACTGCGTCGAGATAGGGGAAGAAATAGAAGTCGTCGACGATACAGCGTTCCACCACGATCTGATGCGCGCCGTTGTCGGGCATCAGATCGCCGCAGAGCGCGGCGAAATGCGCAGGGTCCTCCTTGTAGATGTGGACCTTGTGTCCTGCGTACGCTGCGACCAGAATCAGCAGCAGCAGAGCGGCGTATATCCGTTTGGGTGCTTTGCGTATCATCTTTCTGCTGCCAAAAGTAGCACAAAAAAAGGACCGCACAAAACGGTCCTGCAAAAATACCCACAAACGGGGATGTATGTCGTGTCCTGCACCCGGCCGGGAGCGGACGATGCGGCGCCGCTGCCCTGCGGGAACGGGCGCCTAAATGCTGATGTCGAGGATCTCGAAGTGAATCGTTCCGGCGGGAACCTCCACGTCGACCCGGTCGCCCTTCTTGTGGCCCAGCAGCGCTTTGGCGATCGGCGTGCCGATGGCCAGCTTGCCCTCGCGCAGGTTGGCTTCGTGCTCGGCGACGATGGTGTAGACCATCTCCTTCTTGGTGTTGTGATTCAGCAGCGTCACTTTGCTCAGAATCTGCACCTTGCTCTTGTCGATTTTCGACTCGTCGATCACCCGTGCGTTGGCAAGCGAATCCTCCAGCTTGGCTATACGCATCTCCAGCATACCCTGCGCCTCGCGGGCAGCGTCGTACTCTGCGTTCTCCGAAAGGTCGCCCTTGTCGCGCGCTTCGGCGATCGCCGCCGAAATTGCAGGACGCTCGACGGAACGCATGTGGTCGAGCTCGTCCCTGAGTTTCTTGTACCCCTCCGCTGTCAGATAGATAATCTCTTTTGCCATAATTTTATACGAGTCCGACGTATTCAGTTTCATAACACCGCGAAAGATTTCAAATGCCGGAACCCGTCGAACTCACTTTAGGCATCCGAAAACGCCCGCCCCGCATCTAAAACCTTCCTGAATCCCCCTCCGCAGAGGAGGAGTTTCGAATTAAACATCGTAAAAAAATAAGAATCCTGACCGGTGAAGGCCAGAACCCTGATTTTCATTATACAGCAAAGATAGGAAGTATATTCCGAATTTCCAAATCTTTTTTCAACCTGCATGGCACGGAGTATGCCCTCACGCACGGGTTATGTATCTGCTGCTTGCAATTCACATCGCATGGACGCTCGGAGCCGTCCCGCTCGTCACCCGCCAGAAACGCCTGCCCGCGTCGGCTGCGGCGTGGCTGGCGCTGATCCTGCTGCTTCCCGTGGCCGGCACGCTGCTCTACATACTGGCGGGTTACCGGCCGCACCTCCCGGCGGCGGAACGCCGCGCATACCGCGGCGACCGTCTCGGACAGATCATCGCACGGGGCTGCGGCACGCGCATCACCCGCCACAACAGCGTCGAACTGCTCCACAACGGCAACAACGCCTTCACGGCACTGATCGCCTCGCTCCAGCGGGCCGTGCGCTCGATCCACATGGAGTACTACATCATCCGCGACGACCGCATCGGCCGAACCATCGCCGAAATCCTGATCCGCAAGGCCCGCGCGGGACTCGAAGTGCGCGTCATCTACGACGCCGTCGGCTCGTGGCGGCTCAGCCGCACGATGCTGCGCCGCATGCACGAGGCGGGCGTCGAGACGGCGGCTTTCGAACCGGTGCGTTTCCCGTGGTTCACCACGCGCGTCACCCGCCGCAACCACCGCAAAATAGTCGTTACGGACGGAAAGGTCGCCTACTTGGGTGGCATAAATATTGCGAAATACTACCTCGACGGAGATTACATGGGCAAGTGGCGCGACGAGCACCTTCGCATCGAAGGCGACGCCGTCGCCGACCTGCAGAAGCTCTTCATCGCCGACTGGGCGCGCGTACGCGGCGAATGTCTCGACATCCGCCGCCATATCGCGCCGCACGACATCCGGCAGCGGCTGCCGATCCAGCTCGCATGGGCCGAGGAAGGTCCCTCGCGGCTGACCATCGCCGAGGCGTTCGCCGCGGCCATCGTCCGGGCGCAGCGCAGGGTGCGCATATCCTCGCCCTACTTCCTGCCGCCCGCGATGCTGCTCGACGCCCTGCGGCTGGCGGCCCGGAGCGGCGTGAGGGTGCAGGTGATGATCCCGACGTGCAGCGACTCGCCGTTCACGGACCTGATATCCGACTCCTACGCCGGAGACCTGCTCGACGCGGGAATCGAACTCTACCGCTACGACAACGGCTTTCTGCACGCCAAACTGCTGATCGTGGACGACGACACGGCTTCGGTCGGAACCGCGAACATGGATTACCGCAGTCTGCTGGACAACCTCGAAGTCACGGCCTTCATCCGCGACCGGGAGGTCGTCCGGGAGCTGTCCGCCACCTTCGACGGCGATCTGGCCTCGTGCCGGCGGATCGTGCGGGACGAGTGGCGGCCGGCGGCATGGCGGCGCACGCTGGGCGATGTGCTGCGGCTCGTGTCACCCCTGATGTAACCTCCGCAGCAACCTTAAAACCAGCTAATTTCGGCATGAAACATCTCTTCCCGCTCCTGCTCTGCGCGCTGCTGCTCACCGGCGCGGCTTCGGCCCAGCGCCGCTTTCAGGTCGGCGTCCGCGGCGGCGTCACCACCACCAGCTACACCTTTTCCCGTGTGGAAATCGGAGAAAACCGATTCCGGCCCGGTCCCGCCAAGGCGGGCTATCAGGCGGGCTTGGTCCTGCGGTTCAACCTCACCCGCCGCCTGCATCTGCAGTCGGAGCTAAATTTCGCCTTCGTCAATTACTCGATCCGCGCCGAAGGCCCCCGCACCCGCAGCGTCTCGCTGCGTTCGGAGCGGTTCGAAATCCCGCTGCAGCTGGGCCTTCAGTTCGGGCCTCTGCGGCTCTTCGGCGGCGCCCAGTTCCGCGTGGCCGACTCCGAGCGGGACAGCGCCCCGAAGCTGCTGAAGGTGAATTTCAACGACGACGTCGGCATCATGGGCGGCGTGGGATTCAACATCCGCAAATTCTTTTTCGACTTCCGCCTGTCTGGTTACGCCCGTTCGCACGTCTGGAACACCTTCGTCTCCGACGGCGTGTCGCAGCGGGTCAGGGTCCCGCGCAACCTCGTTTACGGAGGTTCGGTCGGGTTCTTCTTCTAAGCGAAAACAAAGGGTACGTCGCCGCACTCTTTTTTTGCACAATAAATAATTTTGCAAATCGTTAATTTATGCGTAACTTTGCGCGATAAAGCGCCGTAAAAGATTTATCGATGAAGCAGACTTTTTTATACGCCGTGTGCGGAGTGATCCTGATCACTGCATTTAGCGGATGCGCAGGAATCAACGCCCTGCTCAAAAGCGGACAACCCGACCTGATTTACAGCAAGGCGCTGGAGTACTACCAGAAGGAGAAGTGGTCGCGGGCCTCGACGCTCTTCGAAGGCGTCCAGCACTACTACTCCGGCACGCCCCGCGAAGACAGCATTTCGTTCTTCAACGCCCGCTGCAAATACAAGAACCGCGATTACGACACGGCGGCGACGCTTCTCGACGATTTCCGCCGCAAGTTTGGCCGCAGCGCCTTCATCGAGGACGCCGAAGGCATGTACGCACTCTGCTTCTACTATCTTTCGCCCGGCCCTTCGCGCGACCAGACGATGACCGGACAGGCGCTGATCGCCATCAACGAATTCATGTCGCGCTATCCGCACAGCGAGCAGATCGAGAATTTCAAGACCATCAACACCGAGCTGACGCAGCGCCTGCACGACAAGGCCTACCTCAACGCATACACTTATTATAAGATAGGCCGCTACAAGTCGGCCATCGTATCGCTCAAGAACGCGCTCAAGCAATACCCCGAAAGTTCGCACCGCGAGGAGATCATGTACCTGATCGTGGACGCCAGCTACCGCTTCGCCAGCAACTCGGTCGCCGAGAAGCAGACCGACCGCTATCTGGCGATGCTCGACTCGTACCTCTCGTTCAAAGAGGAGTTCCCCGAATCGAAGCACATCAAGGAGGTGGACCGCATGGCCCAGCACGCCCGCGATTATCTGGACCGCAACAAGCAAGAAGACAACAACATATAGCAATGGAAATCAAGAAGAACATTCCCAACAACACCATTACGCGTAAACTGGTCGATCTGGACCGGGAGACCGGCAATGTCTACGAGTCGATAAATATCATCGCCCGCCGCGCCAACCAGATCGCAACCGAGCTGAAGACCGAGCTGAACCGCAAGCTCGCCGACTTCTCATCGCCCACGGACACCATGGAGGAGACCTTCGAGAACCGTGAGCAGATCGAGATTTCGCGCTATTACGAGCGTCTTCCCAAGCCCGCGATCATCGCCACCGAGGAGTTCCTCGACGACGAGCTTTTCTTCAAGGAGAACAAAGAGGTCAAGGAGGCGTAACAGCCCGCCGGCATGGACTCGCAGGGACACGACATACAAAGCCCCGGCGCCCACCGCACGGTCGAAGGACTCGCGGGACGGCGCATACTGCTGGGCATTACGGGAAGCATAGCGGCCTACAAGGCGGCTGTGCTCTGTCGTTTATTGAAGTGCGCGGGCGCCGAAGTGCGCGTCGTCATGACGCCGCTGGCCAAGCAGTTCATCACGCCCCTGACGATGGCCACCCTCTCGAAAAACCCGATTCTCGTGGAATTCTTCGACCCGGAAAACGGAGCGTGGAATTCGCACGTCTCGCTCGGCGAGTGGGCCGACTGTTACCTGATAGCCCCCGCCACGGCCAATACGCTGGCCAAAATGGCCTGCGGCATCGCCGACAACCTGCTGCTGACGACCTATCTCTCGGCCCGCTGCCCGGTCGTCGTGTCGCCGGCCATGGACCTCGACATGTACGCCCATCCCGCGACGCAGGAGAACCTGCGCCGTCTGGCCGAACGGGGCGTGCGGATCGTCCAGCCCGCCGAAGGCGAGCTGGCCAGCGGACTGACGGGCAAGGGCCGCATGGCCGAACCCGCCGACATCGCCGCTTTCGTCGGCCAACTGCTCGGCGGAGAAAATCCCGAAAAAAAAAAGAGCCTGCAAGGTAGACGCTTCGTCGTAACGGCAGGCGCCACGATCGAAGCCATCGACCCCGTGCGGTTCATATCGAACCACTCGTCGGGCAAGATGGGCTACGCCATTGCGGGCGCACTGGCCGCCCGCGGCGCCGACGTAACGCTCGTCAGCGGCCGCACGGCCCTGCCGACGCCCGCCGGAGTCCGGCGTACGGACGTGCTCTCGGCCGCCGAGATGTACGACGCCGCCACCGCGGCTTTCGACCGAGCCGACGGAGCCGTCATGTGCGCGGCCGTCGCGGACTACACGCCCGACACCGTTTCGGAGACGAAAATCAAAAAATGCGGCGGCGAAATGTGCATCACCCTGCGCCGTACGCGCGACATCGCCGCCGAACTGGGCGCACGCAAAGGCAGCCGCCTGCTGGTGGGCTTCGCGCTCGAAACCCACGACGAACAGGCCAACGCCGAAGCCAAGCTCGCCAAGAAAAACTTCGACTTCATCGTCCTCAACTCGCTGCGCGACGCCGGGGCCGGATTCCGCGGCGACACCAACAAAGTCACCTTCATCGACCGCAGCGGCCGGGAGGAACTGCCCCTGATGCCGAAGTCCGAAGTCGCGGAACGCATCGCCGATAAAATCGAATCACTGTTAAAATAGGCCGCCATGTTACGTCGTCTGTCGGTTGAGAATTACGCGCTTATCGAAAAGCTCGAAATGGAGCTGGACCCGCACCTGAACATCATCACGGGTGAGACGGGAGCCGGCAAATCCATCCTGCTCGGTGCTTTGGGCCTGCTGCTCGGAGCCAAGAACGACGGCTCGGCCATGAAAGACGCGGCGCGCAACTGCGTGGTCGAAGGGACTTTCGACCTTTCGGGCCGCGGCATGGAGTCGTTCTTCGACGAGAACGACCTCGACTATGCTCCCGAAACGCACGTTACGCGCATGATAACCCCGGCCGGCAAGAGCCGCGCCTTCATCAACGACATTCCGGTACAGCTCGCGCAGCTGCGCGAATTCGGCACCCGCCTGATCGACATACACTCCCAGCACCAGAACCTGATTCTCTCCTCGGAGGAGTTCCGCACCTCGGCGCTCGACACCGTGGCCGGAAACGGCGGGCTGCTCGCGCAGTACACGGCGCAGTACGCCCGGCTTTCCGAACTGCGGCGCCAACTCGCAGCCCTGCGCGAAGCGGCCGCCGACGGCCGCCGCGACGAGGAGTGGCTGCGTTTCCAGTGCGAAGAGCTGACCGCCGCCAACCTCCGCGAAGGCGAGCAGGCCGCGACCGAAGCGGAACTTGCCGTACTGGAAAACGCCGACCGCATCGGCGAAGTCCTCACCACGCTCCGCAACGCATTCGACGCCGACGAAACGGGAATTCTCACCCTGCTCAAAAACTCGGAAAACGACCTCGTACGCATCCGCGAACACTACCCCGCCGCCGGGGAGTACGCCGAGCGCATCCACTCGGTGCTCGAAGAGCTGAAAGACATCGACAACGCCGCGGCCGCCGACTGCGAACGGATCGACGCCGACCCCGAACGGCTGGCGAAGCTCTCGGCGCGTCTCGACACCCTCTATGCGCTCCAGCAGAAGCACCGCGCCGTCTCCGAAGCCGAACTGATCGCCGCACGCGACAGTTACGCCGCCCGGCTGGCGGCCATCGTCCATGGCGACGAGGAGATCGCCGCGACCGAAAAAGCGCTGCACGAAACCGGGCAGAAAGCGGCCGCATTGGCCGACCGCCTGCACAAAGCCCGCGAAAAAGCCGCCGCGGGCTTCGCGAAACAGATCCTTGCGACGCTGACGCAGCTGGGCATGCCCGACACGGTGTTCGAAGTGGCGCTGACGCCGCTCGCCGAACTGGGCCGCACGGGCCGCGACAATGTGGTTTTCCTCTTCACGGCCAACCGCAGCGCAACGCCCCAGCCCGTCGAGCGGATCGCTTCGGGCGGCGAGCTTTCCCGCGTCATGCTGGCCCTCAAAGCCCTGCTGGCCCGGTGCATGCAGCTGCCGACGGTCATCTTCGACGAAATAGACACGGGCGTTTCGGGCCGCATCGCCGACGCCATGGGAGAGATCATCGAGTCGCTCTCGGCGACGATGCAGGTCGTGGACATCACCCACCTGCCGCAGGTCGCCTCGAAAGGCTCGGCCCACTTCGTGGTCTACAAGCAGGACGGACGCACCGGCATCCGGCGTCTGACGGCCGAAGAACGCATCACCGAGATCGCCAAAATGCTCTCCGGCAGCCGGATAACCGACGCCGCAGTCGCGCAGGCCCGCATCCTGCTCGGCAAATAACACCCCGACAAACCGCAAGCCTGCCGGAACGAATTCGCTCCGGCAAGCCCTTTTAACCCTTCATAGCATCGCACAATGGACAAACTCAGCACCCTCGCCGCCGCGAACCAGCAGCGCGCCCAAGAGGTCATCCGCGACAGCGGCATCGAAAGCATCTGGCGTTCCGTGGGCGCCGAACCGCATCTGGTCGGCTCGCTCCGCACGGGACTGCTGATGACGCACCGCGACATCGACTTCCACATCTACTCATCGCCCCTGCGCGTAGCGGACAGCTTCGCCGCCATGGCCCGGCTGGCCGAAAACAGCCGCATCCGCCGCATCGAATACGGCAACCTGCTCGACACGAGCGAGGAGTGCCTCGCATGGCACGCATGGTATGCCGACGCCGACGACCAACTTTGGCAGATCGACATGATCCACATGCCGAAAGGCTCGGCCTACGACGGCTATTTCGAACGGGTGGCCGACCGGATCACCGCCGTGCTGACCGACCAAACGCGCGAAACCATCCTCCGGCTCAAATACGAAACTCCGGAGACCGAGAAAATCATGGGTATCGAATACTATCAGGCCGTGCTGCGCGACGGAGTCCGCACCTACGCCGAATTCGAAGCATGGCGCGCCGCAAACCCCGTCACCGGCGTGCTGGAGTGGATGCCGTGAGCCGCCCCTCCCGGTCACGGGACCGGCGGGCGGTGACGGCCGAAGACGGCTCCCGACAACAAAAAAACCGGAGACCATGAGGTCTCCGGTTTTCATATGGCAACCGATGATTACATCATGCCGCCCATACCGCCTGCGGGCATTGCCGGCATGGCGGGAGCGTCGGACTTCTTCTCGGCAAGCACGCACTCGGTCGTCAGGAACATCGAAGCGATCGAAGCGGCATTCTCCAGCGCGACACGCGACACCTTGGTCGGGTCGATGATACCGGCCTTCAGCAGGTCCTCGTACTTGTCGTCGCGGGCGTTGTAACCGAAGGCGTCCTTGCCCTCCTTCACCTTGTTGACGACAACCGAGCCTTCGCCGCCGGCATTGGCGACGATCTGACGCAGCGGCTCCTCGATCGCACGTTTCACGATCTGGATACCCGTCGTCTGGTCCTCGTTATCGCCCTTCATGCCTTCGAGAGCCGCCGTAGCGCGGATGTATGCCACACCGCCGCCCGGAACGATACCCTCTTCGACTGCGGCGCGGGTTGCGGCCAGCGCATCGTCCACACGGTCTTTCTTCTCTTTCATCTCCACCTCGGTAGCGGCGCCCACATACAGCACGGCGACACCTCCGGCGAGCTTGGCAAGACGCTCCTGCAGCTTCTCCTTGTCGTAGTCCGACGTAGCTTTCTCGATCGAAGCGCGGATCTGAGCCACACGGGCCGCGATCTCCTCCTTCTTGCCGGCGCCGTCCACGATCGTGGTGTTCTCCTTGTTGAGCGTCACCTTGTCGGCCGTTCCGAGCATCGAAAGGTCGGCATCCTCGATCTTCATACCCTTATCGGTCGAGATCACGGTAGCGCCCGTCAGGATGGCGATGTCTTCGAGCATCTCCTTGCGGCGGTCGCCGAAGCCCGGAGCCTTGCAGGCCGCGATTTTCAGCGTGCCGCGCAGCTTGTTGACAACGAGCGCCGAAAGAGCCTCGCCGTCCACGTCCTCGGCAATGATCAGCAGCGAACGGCCGCTCTGAGCCACCGGCTCCAGCACGCCCATCAGCTCCTTCATCGTCGAAACCTTCTTGTCGGTAATCAGGATGTAAGGCTTTTCAAGCTGCGCCTCCATCTTTTCGGGATCGGTCATGAAGTAGGCCGAGATATAACCGCGGTCGAACTGCATGCCCTCGACCACCTCCACGTGGGTCTCGGTGCCTTTGGCCTCCTCGACGGTGATGACGCCCTCCTTGTTCACCTTGCCCATCGCCTCGGCGATCAGCTTGCCGATCGTCTCGTCGTTGTTGGCCGAAATGGTGGCGACCTGCTCGATCTTGGCGAAGTCCGTGCCGACCTCCTGACTCTGCTTGCGCAGCGACTCCACGACCTTCAGCACCGCCTTGTCGATACCGCGCTTGAGGTCCATCGGGTTGGCACCCGCCGTCACGTTCTTCAGGCTGCGCATAGTATCCAGCGTATTCAGCGACCAGTGCGGATGCGCCAGAATCGCCAATCCGCCGCAGGCCCGCATGGTGTCGATACAGCTTTGAGGCGACTCGCACCACTTTTCCCGCTGCTGGGCGAAGGACTCGTTCATGCCGATGCCAACGATATGCAGCGCCTGAGTGGGATACAGAAAATCCATTTCCATTCCGGGGATCATCAGCAGATTTTCTTCGAAATGCTCCTGCTCCGACAGCTTACGGTGATCGGTCAGGGCCAGAAAATCATACCCCGCCTCCCGGTAAAGGGCGATCACCTCTTCAGGGCTGCGCCGTCCGTCGCTGCGAGTAGTGTGGCAGTGGGTGTTTCCGCGATAAAAAGGTTTGTCATCCCAGAAAAGTTTCATCTGCATTCCTCCTCCGCTGCTGAAGTTAGCCAATCCATTATAGACCGCCGCGCCCTGAAAAGCAAGGCTGCGCCCTTCTTCAAGACCTTCCCTGCCCAAAATGGTCAGAAGAAAACATTGCCTATGCTTTTCCATGTTTCTTTGTTTTCTTTTTGGGATAAACTGAACCCCGTCAGGAGGTTTGACCATGAAAAAAGAGAGAAAAACAGTCCTTCCCAATCCCCCTATCACTGAAGTAGAAAACCTGAGTTCCGCCACGGAATGCACCGGGCTGATTCCTTCGGCGGTCACAAATTCCAGCGAGGCGGAGCACTATGCCCGACTGTACGCCATCCACCGGCAGAAGGTGGACAACCCAGTCCTTGGGCCGGAAAAG
>ERZ825525.2235-NODE-2235-length-13212-cov-5.704720_pt1 | contig 13212 bp, 9 predicted proteins | sample MGYA00519930_ERZ825525 | MGnify/ENA primary metagenome ERZ825525 (study PRJEB31778, sample SAMEA3449203) | human gut metagenome | biome: human gut; feature: human-associated habitat; material: faeces | place: United Kingdom | collected 2010/2012 ... | reverse complement strand
GTCTTATCATGGCGCGCCGCCTGACGCTCGAAGGCGCGAAAGTCCTTGGCGTTTACGAAGTGAAACCGACGCCGTCGGGACTTACGAGAAACATTCATCAGTGTCTTATCGACTTTGATATTCCTTTGCATTTGTCGCACACGGTCACCCGCGTTTTCGGCGAAGACAGACTCACCGCCGTCGAGGTTGCGAAAGTCGACGAAAAAATGCAGCCGATTAAGGGTACGGAAGAAATTATCGAGTGCGACGCGCTTATTCTGTCCGTCGGACTTATCCCCGAAAACGAACTTGCGGAAAGCCTGGACGTCGATATTAACCGCCGTACGAAAGGCCCCGTCTGCGATCAGAATTATATGACGAGCGTCGAAGGCGTTTATTCCGCGGGCAACTGCCTGCACGTCAACGACCTTGTCGATTACGTCACGGAAAACGCTCTCGAAGCGGGCAAAAACAGCGCGCATTACGAAAAACGCGCAAGAAAATACGTGCCGCTTTCAATCGACAACAACTTTTTGTATATCGTGCCGACCGTGCTTGACGTAAACGGCGACACGTCCGACGTCACGGTTTACTTCCGCGCGTCGCGCGATATGAAAAACGCAAGGCTTAAACTCAGCGTCGACGGCAAAGAAGTCATGACCAAAAAATATCAGGCGGTACGCCCGCCCGAAATGGAAAGGCTCAAAATCAATTTCAAAGACTTCGGCGTGAACGAGAATTCCAAGGTGGAATTCACGCTTTTCGAGGAGGAATGATTATGAAAGAACTCGTATGTATCGTTTGTCCCAACAGCTGCAAACTTTCGATATCCGAAAACGGCGAAGTAACGGGCGCGCGTTGCCCGCGCGGCAAAAAATTCGCGACGGAAGAACTGACCTGTCCGAAACGCACCGTTTGCACGACGGTCGCGACGGTTTTTGACGACTATCCCGTTTTGCCCGTCCGCACGGAAACCGAAATTCCAAAGGATAAAATCCCCGCGCTTATGGAACTTGTCAACAATTTCACGCTGAAAAAACGCGTGGCGCGCGGCGAGGTCGTCATCGAAAACGTGCTCGATACGGGCGTGAACCTTATCAGCACCTCGAATATGCTTTACGATTATTTTGTAAAAATATAATTATAATGGGGAAAAAATTATGAAATACGGACCTTTGGCATTAAGCTTCGACTTCGGCACGCAGAGCGTGCGCGCCATACTTTTCGATAAGACGGGCGAAATCAGAGGCAAAGAAAAAATCGATTATAAACGCCCGTATTTTTCGGTAAAGCCCGGCTATTGCGAACAGACCGCCGATTTTTACTGGGATAATATGTGCGCCGTTTCAAAGATGCTCAAAGAATCTTCGGGCGAGCTTTGGAACGATATCGTCGCGATGAGCGTAACGTCTTTGCGCGACGTCATCACGTGCCTGGACAAAAACAACAATCCGTTAAGACCGTTTATTTTGTACCTTGACGGAAGAAGGGTTGAAAATCCGCTTGATTATATGCCGTCCGGGAAGAAAAAACTCGTAAGGCTTGCGGGGGTGCTCGATATGTGCGCCGCTCAGTACGCCGCGACTTTTTCAAACTGGCTTGCCATTAACGAGCCGAATATCTGGTCAAGAACGAAAAAAGTCGTAATGCTCCCGACGTATATCCATTATAAACTTTTGGGAAAACTTTGCGACAGCGTTGCGAATCAGGTTGGGCACGTCCCGTTCAATTACAAGAAAAAAGAGTGGATGCAACCGTCCGAAATGACCTATTTCATTTTCGGCAGCATCAGACCCGATATGCTTGTGCAGGACCTTAAAAAGCCGTGCGAAGTTATGGGATACATATCAAAAGAAGTCGCCGAAATCACGGGGCTTCCCGAGGGGCTTCCCGTTATCGCGTCGGGCGCGGACAAGGCGTGCGAAACCCTTGCGGTAGGTTGCGAAGGTCCCGACGTCGCTGCAATATCCATGGGCACCGCCGCAAGTATCGAAATCACAACCGAAAAATACGTGGAGCCGCAACCGTTTTTGCCGGCGTATCCGTCGATTTATCAGGACAAATATAACCCGGAAGTCCTTATTTTCCGCGGTTACTGGATGATCAGCTGGTTCAAAAACGAGTTCGCGCATAAGGAGCTTGTCGAAGCGTCGGAGCGCGGCGTTATCCCCGAAAAACTGCTGGACGAACATTTGCGCGACGTCCCCGCGGGTTCGGACGGACTTATCCTGCAACCTTTCTGGTCGCCGGGCACGTCAAATCCCGAGGCGAAGGGCGCGGTCATCGGTTTTGCAGACTACCACACGCGCGTGCACGTTTATCGCGCTATTATTGAAGGCATCGGATTTGCGCTGTACGACGCGCTTAAATCAATGGAAAAACGCGCGGGCTACGATATTAAACGCATTATGGTGTCGGGCGGCGGCGCGAATTCGGACGAAGTGTGCCAGATTACCGCCGATTTGTTCGGTTGCAAAGTGCAAAAAATTCAGACGTACGAAACGTCCGCTCTCGGCGCGGCGATGGCGTCGTTTACCGGGGTCGGGGAATATAAAAAGCTTTCGGACGCGGTGAAGAGTATGTCGCACATCACTTACGAGTACGTGCCGAACAAGGAAAATCACGAGATTTATCGCAAACTTTACGACCGAGTCTATCGCAAACTTTACGACGCCAACAAAAAATTCTACAAAGAAATCCGCGAAATCATCAAACATTAAAAGCGGAAATATGCACATATCGGCATAAATAAAAAGGGCAGACTTTCGTCTGTCCTTAATTATTTGCTCACAAGATCACGCGTTGTTTTCGTCTTCGCGCAGCGCCTTTTCGTACGCTTCCAGAACGCGGGTTTTGATAAGTTCGCGCGTTTCGGTGTTGATGGGGTGTGCGATATCCTTATATTCACCGTCGGGCGTTTTTCTGGACGGCATCGCAATGAAGTTGCCGTCGTTACCTTCGATAATTTTGATGTCGTGAATCACAAAACAGTCGTCGATAATTATCGAGGCGACCGCGCGGAACTTGGTTTCGTCGCGTTTTATAAGCCTGATTCGTATGTCTGATATGTTCATGTTTGTCCCTCCGCAACATATAATTTAAGATAATTTTACAAGGTTTTTCCCAATAATGCAATACTTTTTTGTATTTTTTCTCGTTATTGTCAAAAAATCGGCGGCAATCATATAATGCCGTATGATTTTTTTAAGCGGAAAGAAAGTGCATTTTATAGGCGTCGGGGGCGCGTCGATGAGCGCGCTCATAAGGTGGGCGAAGTCGTACGGGGCGGAAGTTTCGGGAAGCGACGGGGCGTATTCCAAAACACTTTCGGGACTTATCGAAGACGGCTTTGACGTGTACGTCGGCACGGACGAAAAGAGAATTTCGGGCGTCGATATCGTCGTTTACACGTCGGCGGTGGGCGATGAAAATCCCGAACTTTCCCGCGCGCGAACGCTCAAAAAAACAGCTGTCGAGCGGCACGATTTTTTGGGGCTTCTCAGCGAAAATTTCAAAAAAGTCATTGCCGTTTCCGGCACTCACGGCAAGACCACGGTAACGTCCTTAATCGCCGCAATTTTAAAAAATTCGGGCAAAAAATTCACCGCGCACATAGGCGGATTTTCAAACGATTTGGGCGGAAATTTCGTAAGATTTGGCGACGAAATTCTTGTGACGGAAGCGTGCGAATACAAGGGACATTTCCTGTCGCTGCACCCCGATATCCTTGCGATTCTGAACGTTGAGTGCGACCACCCGGACTGCATAAACACGTTGTTAGACGCATTGTCGCTTTTTGCCGAGTTTGCACGAAACGTGCCGAATAACGGCTTAATAATCAAAAATTCAAACGTGAAGTACTGTGATTTGCATATATGCAAAAATGTGCATATTGAAAACTTTGGCGGCGCGGACGCGAAATGGCAGGCGGAAAATATATATTCGCACGGGGGAATATGTGAATATGATATCCTGAGAAACCGAGAATACTATATGCGAGTCCGCCCCGCGCTTTTAGGGCGACACAACGTGAAAAATGTCCTTGCCGCGGTTGCCGTTTGCGACGCGCTTTCGATTGACAAAAACGTAATGAAGGAAGCCCTTGAAAACTTCAAGGGAGTTAAACGCCGCCTTGAAAAAACGGGGGAAGTAAACGGCGCGGACGTGTACGTCGATTACGCCCATCACCCGTCGGAAATAACGGCGTCGATAAGCGCGATTAAACCCGTTGCGAAGAACAGGCTTTTCGTGATTTTTCAGCCGCATACTTTCAGCCGCACGGCAAAGTATTTTCAGGAATTCGCATTATCGTTCAACGCTGCCGACGAAGTATGGTTCGTCCCGACCTATCCCGCGCGCGAAAAAGAATCGGACGGGAAAACGTCTTTCGATTTGTTCAGATACGTCGACGAAAACGTGCGCCCCGCCGAATACGTGAAAGATTTCGTGACGGCGGCGAAAAAAATTAAGGAAACGGCAAGAGCCGGCGACGTAATAATGATTCTGGGTGCCGGCGACGTCGACATCATCGCCGACCTTCTGAAAGAGCAATAGATTTCCAAAATAAAAAACAGAATTAAGCCGAAAGAAGAAGCGAGTGAACACAATAAATAGTAAAGCCTTGGAAATTGAACGAACGCGAAAAATATCCAAGGCTTTTTTGCCGAATGAGAAGAAATTGAGAGTAAACTGCATAAATATTGACATTATGCATAAAAACTGCATAAAAACAACAAAGTGAACAACGAGCAAGAAAAAGGAGATAAAAACGGTTTTTTGCTGTATCAGTTTATTGTGTTGAAACAAAGCAACATATAACAACATATAAGATGTAGCATCTTAGATAACAATGAATTTATCTATATATAGTAGCGCAATATAGTAGCGCAGGAAACGGCGAAAAACGCGCGGAAAATGCAAAAAAACCGCATAAAACTCTTAAACAAAAGTGAGTAAAAATATATACATTTGCATAAAAAACAAAAAAATAAATAAAAAATAATTAAAAATTGTTTACAGATTGGCTAAGTACCTTTATAATAGAAACATCATAATTTGTCAGAATACTTTGATAAAGTCCGTAAAAAAACGCAGACGAGACGGACGAGAAACGCAGTCAACACATAAGTATCCGGCAAAAATAAAAAGGCAGACACCAACAATGTTGGCAAAATTTCCAAAGATATTTTTTAGGAGGTAAAAAACATGAAGCAAAGAAAATTAGTTGTTGCATTGGCTGTGATTTTAGTTCTTGTTCTTGCAATCGGTGTTCTTACCGCGTGCAAAAAAGAAAAAAAGATCCCGTACGAAGCCATTGATGACAATGATATTGTTCAGGATTTGACATACGGCGTTGATTATAAAACATTGTATGATCAATTTGGCAATGAAGCCGACGCATCTAAACTTACGTTTAAGAGTAATGGTTTGGCATACCAAACGTTTAGTGATGGCAAAGAGTATGAACTTGGACTTGACTTTTTGTCGATGGCAATGGTATACAAATCCAAAAACGAAGGCGAATACGTAAAATGGTGGAAAGCGTTCATTCAACGCTGGAACTATTTGCTGCCGGAAGTGCCCCTTTACAGCAACCAATACTATGATGTGTTTGACGCTCGAGTAATTGACAAGGAATCTGTTATTAAAAATCCGACCAACCCGTATTGGAGCGTAGCAAATGCGCTTATTGATTGGAAACCTACCGAAGGCAACACAGACAAAAAGATCATTATCGGTAATACGACGGAACTTTCGGGCAACCTTCGTCATTCAACGTTTGGCGTAAGCAGCCCTGCGGCTTCCGATTACGATATCGATGGTTTGATCAACGGTTATTCCACGGTTGTCGCAAACAAAGTTGGCGATTATCAATATGATAGCACCGTTGTTGAAAGTCACGAAGATAAAGTAAACGAAGACGGTACTCGTACGTTCACCGTTAAGATTAAGAATGACCTTAAATTCTCCGACGGTACTCCCATCACTGCAAAGAACTTCCTCTACTATTTGATGGCGTTCAGCACTCCGATCACCGCAACGAAAGAAGGTGGCGGAAGCAATACTGCAGGACAGGCTTACGTTGGATATAAAGAATATTCGCAATTTGACGGAACAAACGACGGCAAAATTATTTACAAGAAAGACAAAGACGGCAAGGATACCACCGACGTTGATTATACGATTTCCAAAAAGTTCAAAGGCGTTCGTCTTATTGATGAATATACCTATTCTCTGACTGCAACCGAAGATTACGCAACGTACTTCTATGGCATCACACTCGCAGGTCTTTCTCCGACGGCGAAGGCTATGTATATGGGCAATAATGACGTCAAAGACGATGGCGACGGTTGCTATATTGTCCAAGCAGAAAATGCAGCAGACAAATTCTATAACACCAAGACCGAAGGCGAAGTAACGTCATATACGTTTGCATCTTATATCAGAAAATCCGCAACAAACACCAATCAAGCAGATGAAGCCAAAATCCCGTTCACCGGCGCATACAAGATTGATAGTTACGACAAAGCAAACAAAACCTGCACACTTGTTCGCAACGATCAATACAAGGGCAACTTCGAAGGTCAAAAAGGCGGATTTGATAAGATTGTGTACATTCAAATAGTTTCTGAAACTCAACTTACGCAATTAGAACAAGGACAAGTCAACGTTGTTGCAGGCATCACCGGAGGTACCGATACCGATGCTGCATTGAAACTTGTCAGAGAAAAACCCGATAGTTTTGCTTCTGTCGACTATGCTCGTGCGGGTTACGGCAAACTCGGATTCCGTTCCGACTTTGGTCCTGCTATGTTCCAAGAAGTCAGACAAGCAATCGCATATTCAATCGATCGTCCTGCATTTGCAAAACAATTTAACGGCGGTTACGGCGGTGTCGTCGACGGTCCGTACTACACCGGTGCATGGATGTACAAAGAAGCCTTAAAAGAAGGAATGAAACTTGACGTTTACACTGCGTCGGTGGACTCTGCAATCGAAGTGCTGGAAGACGGCGGCTGGACGTACAACTACAAAGGCGAAAAATATAAAGCTGGCGACGGCATTCGTTACAAGAAATTAAGCGGCGCCGAACTTACTTACAACAACTTGCATTTTGCTTCTCAAGACGGCAAATACAAGACCTACAAACTTGGCGGCGCATATTATATGCCTTTGGTTATCAACTGGTTCGGCACCACGCCCAACCCGTTTACCGATCAGCTTATTTCTAGCTGGGCAACGTCATCTGCGCTGCAACAAATCGGCATGGCAGTTCAATACAAACTCGGTGACTTTACGCCGATGCTTGGTGAGCTCTATCAATATGAAGGATATGGCTACAACGGTGTTGCAACTTACAATGCATTCAACTTTGCAACCGGTTATAACTCTGCCGCATACGATTATTCGTTCAATTGCAGCATTGAGCCGAATTTATTTGAGAACAACTCTCAGTGGTACATCAAGGATGCAGCCGACTACTACTATATTTCCAAATAATCTGTAATTGATTTGAAAATTAGTTAAAATCATCGCGACAAAGGGGGAGCGTAACTGCTCCCCTAAAGTCGTGTAAATGAGCAAATGGAGTAAACAATGGTAAAATATGTTGTAAGACGTATTCTTTACATGATATTGGTGTTGGTCATTTTGTCGATGATCATGTTTTTTTTGTACAACTTGATACCGTACGATCGTGCGGCAAATGCAGCGCGTGCAGAGGTCGCAAACAATAAAACCGTGAAACTTGACTATGACACCGTATATCTTAAATATCAGCGCCTATACGGAACTGACGGTTCGACGATGGATCGTTATTTGCGATGGGTTGGTGTAAAACCATATTATAACGGCGAGAAAAAGGGCATTCTTCAAGGATATATGGGCTATAGTATAACTTATGCAAAGGACGTTACCGAAGTTATTTCAACGCCTATGCGTAATACGGTGCGAATCAACTTGATTGCCACGGTGGTTGCACTTGCTATTACTATCCCTTTGGGGATTGCATGCGCGGTTAAACGAGGAAGTGTTTTTGACAACGGAACACAAATCTTTACTATTATCGGGTATAGTATACCGGTGTTTATAACCGCAATATTATTTATTTGGGTGTTTTCAGGCACCCTACACTGGTTCCCCGCAAGCGGCATGGGGACCGCCGGTGAAAAATATACCGGAATCAAAGCGTTTAATGATTGGCTATATTATATGGCGCTTCCGCTTATCGTTATGACGTTCTGCTCGCTTGGCGGAATGACCAGATACGTTCGTGCGTCTATGATCGAGGCGCTCAGCATGGATTGTATCAGGACGGCAAGGGCAAAAGGTCTGAAAGAAAGGACGGTTATCTTTTCACATGCATTCAGAAATGCGTTGATACCGATCGTAACACTTGTTATCGGTTGGTTTTTGGGTATATTCTCAGGCTCGTTAATGGTTGAATCGATTTTTGGCTTAAACGGCGTGGGAAAACTGCTGATCTCGTCGCTTAAAACAGGCGACTATGAGGTCGTTTTGTGTTTGCAAATGTTTTACGTTTTAATTGCTCTTTTGGGTAATATGATTATTGACCTTGCGTATGGCATCATTGATCCGCGCATCAGAGTTTCAAAATAGGAGACCAAAATATGAAAAAAGAATTAAAAAACGATAATTCCGCTTCAAAGGTCAAAGCCTTTTTTGTAAAACTCGGCAAAGGCATTGTCAATATTTTCAAAACGGTTGGTAGATGGCTATACCGTGCTTTCATGGGACCATCCGCCGTTTTAGCGAGAGAGGAATCAAAAAGACGAAAGCAAGCACTTGCTGAACAGGAAAATAATTCGGCGTCAAACCTTGATCGAGTCGATGGTCAGGTTTTGTGCGATGTTGATGATAAATCGTATAATGATACCGTTTGTGATAATGCTGTAAATGCAGATGAAGCAACGGATATTGACGATAAAACAAATAAAAAAAGAAAGAAACGCAGAAAAAACAAGAAACAAGATGACAACAATGTCGAAGAAATTGTCAGTCCGTTCAGACAAATTTTCAAAAACTTCTTTGGGAAAAGACTGGCGGTAACTGCTCTTGTCATCCTGATTTTGATGTTTGGACTGGCGTTTATCGGACCACTGTGCATGCCGAAGTACTCGGATACGTACAGCGAGTTTTTCCATCTTAATCAAAAACCGGGATTTAAATATCTTAAAATTCCAAAGGAACTTGCATCAGATGTAAAATATATTTCCACATGGGATGCTTTTTCCGCGGGATTATCCAACAGCGGCAAAGTTTATGTCTGGGGTAACACGGATATCGGCGCAAGCGGTATCGATGTTGGGAAAATCCCCGACGAAGTTAAAAATGCAGATATTAAGTTTGTCGGTGCGGGCGAGGATCACGTGGTGGCAATCGGCTCGGACGGCAAGATTTATTGCTGGGGCAAAGACGACGTTGGACAACTTGGTAAATACGAAACAACCGAGTTATATTATGAGATGCCGGCGGCAATCCGTGACGGCGTAAATATCAATGAAGTTTCTCAACTTGTAGTCGGACATTTTGTAACGGCAATTGTTATGAAAGACGGAAAAGTTTATATGTGGGGCGCAAAGGCTTCATTGTTAAACTTTGAAAGTATTGCGGCACTTACAAACGTTGAAAAATTAGTTTTTGAACAGTCGTATGCGGTGGCTTTGTTGAAAGACGGAACCGTTTCAACCGGTGACAAAAACGTATTTAAGAAGGTTTACTTACCGGACGGAACAAAAAAAGACCTTGACGCGTTCACAAGAGGAAGAAAAATAGTAGATTTGGCGGCGAACCAAAGTTGTGTGGCTCTTGTCTTGTCGGATGGTACGATTGGTTTTGGCGGCACCGTTGACGAAAAAACGTATACAACGGGCATTCCTGACGGTGAAAAAATCACACAACTTGTCAGTGGTCAAAGACACTTTGTTGCGTTGACCGATGCCGGTAACATTTATACATGGGGCAGCGACATTTTAAATCAAACCAAAATGCCAAAAGCTTCAAAACTGCAAGGCACGGATACCATTTATGCGGGAGCATTTGCTTCGTATGCGGTAAAAGATGGCAAAGTACTTGGCAAGTGGGGCTGGAAAGGATATTTGTTTGGAACCGATGCGTCGGGCAGAAGTATTTTGCAGCGTTCGATTAGCGGTGGCAAAATGACGATGACGGTCGGAGCAGTTGCGGTGTTGATAAGTACCGTTATCGGTATTGTTATCGGTATTATCTCCGGATATTTCGGAGGTTGGGTTGATATGTTCTTAATGCGCGTGTGCGAGATTGTATCTGCAATACCGTTTTTGCCGTTTGCAATGATTCTGTCGTCGGTTATGTTGAAAATGGATATTACAAACAACCAAAAAATCGTGCTGATCATGGTTATTTTGGGCGTGTTGACCTGGCCCGGACTTGCTCGTCTTGTCAGGGGACAAGTTTTGGCAGAAAGAGAAAAGGAATTTGTCACTGCGGCAAAGGCAATGGGCGTCAGGGAAGGAAGAATTGCGTTCAAGCATATCTTACCAAACGTAATCAGCGTTATCCTGGTTTCACTGACGTTGGACTTTGCGGGTTGCTTGCTTACCGAATCTTCGTTGTCATACCTCGGCTTCGGCGTTCAACAACCGAGTCCTACTTGGGGTAATATGCTGGATATGTGTAAAGATATCACGCGTATTTCAAACTACTGGTGGCAATGGTTGTTCCCGGCATTGCTGTTGGCGACGTCAACTATTTGCATAAACATCATCGGCGATACATTGCGAGACGTAATGGATCCGAAATCGAATATTGATAAGTAAAGGAGGTAAGGAACATGGCATTATTAGAAGTTAAAGACTTGCATACTTACTTCCGTACAAAGAAGGGCATCGTCAAAGCCGTCAACGGAGTTTCGTATTCGGTGGAAGCAGGTCGCACTATCGGCATCGTCGGCGAATCAGGAAGCGGGAAAAGCGTCGAGGCAATGAGCATATTGCGCTTGCTCGACGAGAACGGCTGGATCGAAAGCGGCGAGATTTTGTTCGACGGGCAGGATATTACCAAAGTTTCCGTCAACGAAATGTGCAAGATCAGAGGCAACAAGATTTCCGTTATCTTCCAGGAGCCGATGACCAGCCTGAACCCCGTGTTCCGCTGCGGCTACCAGATAGACGAGGTCATCAAGCTGCACAACCCCGAGCTCCACAAGGACAAGGTCAGGGAGCGCTCCATCGAGATGCTCAAGCTCGTCGGCATCGCCAACGCCGAGGGCGTTTACAGCATGTTCCCGCACGAGCTCTCCGGCGGCATGCGGCAGAGGGTCATGATAGCCATGGCCCTGGCCTGCTCCCCCGGGCTCATCATCGCGGACGAGCCGACCACGGCCCTGGACGTGACCATCCAGGCCCAGATACTCGACCTCCTCAAGGAGCTCAAGGACAAGATCAACAGCTCCATCATGCTCATCACCCACGACCTCGGCGTCATTGCGAGCATGGCGGACTACGTCGTCGTCATGTACGCCGGCCGCGTTGTGGAGAAGGGCACGACGGAGGACATCTTCCACAACCCCTGCCACCCCTACACCATCGGACTGATGAAGTCCAAGCCCGTCGTGGGCAAGAAGGTGGACGCGCTCTACAACATCCCCGGCAGCGTGCCGAACCCCGTAAACATGCCCGACTACTGCTATTTCCGCGACCGCTGCGAGCAGTGCGTGGAGAAATGCCACGGCGTCTACCCGCCCGAGATCCGCGTCAGCGACACGCACGTCGTCTCCTGCTGGCGCTTCGAGGACAAGGGCACGGTGGAGCGCTGGCCCAAATCCGTGAACGTGGAGGAGCTTTGATATGGAAGACATCAAAAAGAACGCTCCCGGGACGGAAAGCGAATACCTCATCGAGGTCAAGAACCTCGTAAAGTGGTTCCCCATCAAGAGCAGCTTTTTCAGGCGCACCATCGGCAACGTGCGCGCGGTGGACGGCATCTCCTTCCACATAAAGCGCGGGCAGACGATGGGCCTCGTCGGCGAGTCCGGCTGCGGCAAATCCACCGCGGGCAGGACGATACTCCGCCTCATCGAAAAGACCTCCGGCGAGGTCATCTTCGACGGGCAGGACATCTTCAAGATGAGCCGCGAGGAGCTGCGAAAGCTCAGGCCGCGAATACAGATAATCTTCCAGGACCCGTACTCCAGCCTCAGCCCGCGCATTCCCGTGGGCGAGATAATAGGCGAGGCGGTCCGCGAGCACAACATCGTGCCCAAGGAGGAGTTTGACGACTACATCAGCCGCATCATGCGCGCCTGCGGGTTGCAGGAATACCACAAGGACCGCTATCCGCACGAGTTCTCCGGCGGCCAGAGGCAGCGCATCTGCATCGCCCGCGCGCTGGCGCTCAACCCGGACTTCATAGTCTGCGACGAGCCCGTTTCCGCGCTGGACGTGTCCATCCAGGCGCAGATAATCAACCTGCTCAAGCGGCTGCAGAAGGACTTCGGCTTCACGTACCTCTTCATCTCGCACGACCTCTCGGTCGTCGAGCACATCTCGGACACGGTGGGCGTCATGTACCTCGGCTCGATGGTGGAGTACGCGGACACGGACAAGATATTCTCGCACCCGCTGCATCCGTACACGGAGGCGCTGTTCTCGGCGATCCCGATACCGGACCCGGACGTGAAGATGAAGCGCATCATCCTGAAGGGCAGCCTGCCCAGCCCGGCGAACCCGCCGAAGGGCTGCAAGTTCCACACGCGCTGCCACAAGTGCATGGAGGTGTGCAAGTACGCGGCGCCGGAGTGGGCGGAGATAGAGCCCGAGCACTGGTGCGCCTGCCACCTGTACGACGACGAGGCGCGCGCAAAGCGCGCGGAGGCCGCGGTGGCCGAGGCGAAGGGCGGGGTCGTGAAGGAGCCCGTGAAAGATGAGCCGAAGAAAGCGGAATGAGGACGACGACGGGCGCGTAGTGGCCCGGATGAACGTGGAGGGCATGCCCTGGTATGTGGAGCGGAGCGCGGACGCGCCGGAGCGCTCAGGCTCCGACGAACCCGTGCGGCTGAGCCGGCAGGAGTCCCGGGCGTTCGCCTGGGGCGCGGTCAAGGCCGCGCTGCTCGTCACCGCAGTGTTCTCAGTCGCCGCAGTGCTGTTCATATTGTTCTGTACCGATATCTGGTTCGTATGAGTAAAGGCCCGCCTCTAACGAGACGGGCCTTTTTGCGCGCTGCGCGCTTCGCGC
>ERZ825525.2230-NODE-2230-length-13244-cov-8.295019_pt1 | contig 13244 bp, 9 predicted proteins | sample MGYA00519930_ERZ825525 | MGnify/ENA primary metagenome ERZ825525 (study PRJEB31778, sample SAMEA3449203) | human gut metagenome | biome: human gut; feature: human-associated habitat; material: faeces | place: United Kingdom | collected 2010/2012 ... | reverse complement strand
CCGCCGTTCTCGCGGATAAGGTTGATGCAGTCGGCATAGGATACGAAGGTGTCCTTGCAGTCCGCCGAGGTGAACAGCTCGCACAATGTGAGCGAAAGCGGCGAATCGATGGCATCATAGGCGTTTAGCGCAGCTCGCGGCTCGCTCACGCGCCACAGCCCCTTGTCAAAGCGCAGCGGTATGTCCTCAAAGTACACGTCTCGGCTTACCCCGCTCAGCGTGGCCTCGTCGCTCCCGCGCGCCCTTTCAAGCAGCAGCGTTGTGTCCGCCGCGCCCATAAGGCCGGTTGAGCCGGACACCTTCTCGTACGGGTCGTCCGTCTGCCTGAGCTTGTTCGTGTGGTGCACCAGCACTATCGCCACGCCGTATTTCTCCGCAACGGCCTTCATGCTGCGGATGAAGCTATAGTCTGCGGCGTAGGCGTTGCTTGCCGCGCCCGCCATGCCGCGTATCACCTGAAGCGTATCGATGACTATAACCTCCGGATTGGCTTCGCGCTTGCCTTCGGCTATGTTTTTGTCAAATGAGCGCGTAAGCCTTTTGGTGAAGCCCATGTCCACGGTGGGCGAATCGAATATGAAGGTCAGGTTAAAGGCATCGTAGCTGACCGCGCCGTCCGTTATGCGCATAAGGCGGCTTTTCATGCGGCTGGGGCTGTCCTCCAGCGCCATGTACCATACGCGGCAGCGCTGTGTCTTTCTGCCCAAGAAGGGCGCGCCGGTGGCGATGGAAAGGCACATGTCAAGCGTCAGCCAGCTTTTGCCTATCTTGCTTGCGCCTACAAGCAGCGTAACTCCCGGCACTATGAGCTGCTGCACTATCGGCTTAGGCTCGGGGAAGCTGAGCGTTGCCAGCCGGAACGCGTTCACGCAGCTTTCGCTGCCCTTCACAATTTCTTTGCCGAGAAGAGCCGGGCTTTCATCTTCCTCATCTATGGCGATTGCCCCGGGGCGGTAGTCCTCGTCCGCCTTGGGCTTGTCCCCCGCTTCCAGAGCGGCGCGGCGGCGTTCGTCCGCAATGAACTGCTCCTCCTCCCGCGCCAAGGCTTCGGCACGGAGCTTTTCCCGTGTGGCGCGCATCATTTCCAGCGCTGCGGCAGCGGCCTCGTTGCCCGTAAGGGCGTTGTCAACGGTTTGTTCAATCATGGATATTTCCTCCCAAAAATAAAAATAGATGGCTAATTTCGGGCATAAAAAAAGCCCTCCCTTCGGGTGTGAAGGGAAGGCGCATGGCCGATTTTTCCATCGTAAACAGTATAACCCGCCCAAAAGCGCAAGGCAAGTGCAAAATTTAGGCAAAATAATCTTAAATTTGGGCAGAAAGAGTGCAAGCCATTTTTAGATTGATTGAAGCAAATGAGCGACGCAGAATTTCATCGTCGAAGCTGCGTCGGAGAAAAAAGCCAGACATTTAGCCTGTTTCGACGATAGTGACGCAAGTGACGATAGTGTGTAGGGGGGGAGAGGGAGTTAAGTTCCCCCTATTGCCTATGCGCGCGATAGGTGATAAAATATATTGTATTCACATCCTGACAAATAGGAGGATAACTGCAAAATGAAAAGATTTGCCGCGATAACGCTTGCGCTTATAATGGCGCTGATATGCGTGCCGGTAATGGCGGAAAAGGCGGACAGGGAAATAGAGGGCAATTTGGCCGTATTTACCACCGCGGAGGATTTTGCCGCGGGTACGCTTGAAAACGTTGTTACCGATGAAAGCATAGGCAACGGCGCGATAGTGCTCAAGGAAGGCGAAAGCGAAGGCACATACACAAGCGTTGTGCTGGGCACGGCCCCGTTTGAATACATGGTGGCCTCCTGGGGAGCGGATACCCCCACCGGTACATGGATAGAGGTTTCCGCCCGCGCGTATGTGGACATGAAAAAGGGCTGGACGGAATGGCTCAGCTGGGGCAAATGGAGCGACAGCGTAAAGCGCGGCTCCGTGTCCGGGGAGTGCGATTTGGCCTATATCAGCACAGATGAGTTCACCATTTCCGGCAAGGATGGCGAAACCGCGAGCAAGATTCAGCTTAAGGTGACACTCCATGCCAATGCCGACGGCGTGTCCCCCACCGTGAGGCAGCTTGGCGTTACCTATAAGAACACGCTTGAGGGGCAGTACATAACCCCCGTTTACTACGGCGAGACTGTTGAACTGCCCGAAAAGGTGTTGCTGGATACGCCCGCGTATTCCCAGATGGTGCGCGAGCAGAGCATTGCAAACTCCATGTGCAGCGCAACAACCGTATGCACCCTGCTCAACGACCGCGGAGAGGATACCCTGCCCGAGGAAATAGCCCTTATAGATTACGACAGCGACTATGACGGCTTCGGCAACTGGTCCTTCAGCGTTGCTGCCGCGGGCAGCTACGGCTACGATGTTTATATTCAGTATGCCGACCTTGACATACTGCGTCAGGAGCTTGCGCACGGCTACAGCGTGGGCATAAGCGTTAAGTATTCCTCCGGCACAAACGGCCAGTATCCTTACCTTGAAAACGGCGCTGCGGGCAACACGGCCGGCCACCTTATAACCATAACGGGCTACGAAACCATAGACGGCGTGGATTACTTCTATTCCAGCGACTCCGCCGCCGGAAGCGACGCGGGCTGCCTGAGGCGTTACCGCGCGGACCAGCTTGACGAAGCATGGGGCGGCAAGGTGGCATATATTATACACGACAAGGAAGAGAACATATCCGCCTGCAACCCCAACCGCGTTGAGTGCGAGCTGGTGAGCGCAGGGGAGAACGAATATACCCTTATGGCAAACGGCGAGGCCGTGCGCGGTCTCTGCGAGTTAGTTGAGCAGGCGGGCGCAGAGCTTGTCGGTGTCGGCATCGCGATTGAAAAGGGGTTCCAGGGCGGCGGCGACCGGCTGCGCAACATGGGCGTCAACTACCACGCGCTTGCCGTCATTGAAAAAGCCGACGAAAACGGCATCATCTTCCGCGAGGACTGATTGGTCCTGCACACAGCTTCTTCCCGGCGTGTCCATCCGGCGCGCCGGGTTTTTGCAAATATTTCCGCGCGGTTTGTTGGAACTGCAACGGACTTGTTTGCCTGCCTCTGCTATACTGACGCCAGAACAAAGGAAACGGAGTGGTTTTGATGAAACGAAGAATCATCCAGATCGACGAAACTCTCTGCAATGGCTGCGGCGCGTGCGCAACCGCCTGCCATGAAGGTGCCATTGATATCATCAACGGCAAAGCAAAGCTGGTGCGGGAAAATTTCTGCGATGGCTTTGGCGACTGCCTGCCGGGCTGCCCCACCGGTGCTATCACCTTTGAAGAGCGGGAAGCCCCTGCCTACGACGAGGCGGCGGTGCAGGAGAACAAAAAGAAGAAGGAATTGCAGGAGAAGATGAAGCACCTCCACGAGGGTGGCTGCCCCGGCTCCCGGATGCGGATGCTGGAACAGCCGGAGACCGCCGAAAGCGTGTCTTCTGCCCCTGTGCAGTCCGTTTCCCGTCTGCGCAACTGGCCGGTGCAGATCAAGCTGGCACCCATCCACGCGCCCTACTTTGCGGGCGCAAAGCTCCTGATCGCAGCGGACTGCACGGCATACGCCTACGCCAATTTCCATCAGGAGTTCATGCGTGGTAAGGTGACCCTCATCGGCTGCCCGAAGCTGGACGCTGTGGATTACAGCGAAAAGCTTACCGAGATCCTGCGCAATAACGATATCCAGAGCGTGACCATCCTCCGCATGGAAGTGCCCTGCTGCGGCGGTTTGGAGATGGCGGCAAAAAAGGCGCTGCAGACCAGCGGAAAGTTCATTCCGTGGCAGGTGGTCACCATCTCCATTGACGGAAAAATTCTGGATTAAGCAAATAGAGAGGAACTCAAGATGGAACATAAAATGTTTTGTTTTCAGTGCGAGCAGACAGCGTCCTGCACCGGATGCACCGGAAAAGCAGGGGTATGCGGCAAGACCGCCGATGTCGCACAGCTTCAGGATGAACTGACCGGCGCTCTGGTTGGACTGTCCAGAGCCACGGACGGCGGTATGAAGGCAACGCCAGAGATGTGGCGGCTGATGATCGAGGGACTTTTTACCACAGTCACCAATGTGAACTTCAACGAAAATACGATTCGGGAACTGATCGGCCGGGTACATGCCGAAAAGGCGCGGCTGGCACCCGACTGCGCAGGCTGCGCTGCCCCTTGCGGACGCACCAGCGACTACGACATGAACCTGCTCTGGAGCGCCGATGAGGATATCCGAAGCCTGAAATCTCTTATTCTCTTTGGCGTGCGCGGCATGGCAGCTTACGCACATCACGCCATGGTCTTGGGGTATACCGATGATGAGGTGAACCGCTTCTTTGCCAAGGCGCTCTTCGCCATTGGCGAGGACTGGGGCATGGAGGAACTGCTGCCTATCGTGATGGAGGTTGGCGAGAAAAACCTCAAGTGCATGGCGCTTCTGGATAAGGCCAACACCGAAAGCTACGGAACGCCCGTGCCTGTTACCGTTCCGCTGACCGTGGAAAAGGGACCGTTTATCGTCATCTCCGGTCATGATCTCCACGACCTGAAGCTGCTGCTGGAGCAGACTGAGGGCAAAGGCATCAACATCTATACCCATGGCGAAATGCTGCCCGCTCACGGCTATCCTGAACTGAAAAAGTATTCCCATCTCAAGGGCAATTTCGGCACGGCATGGCAAAATCAGCAGAAAGAGTTTGCAGAACTTCCTGCGCCGGTGCTGTTCACCACCAACTGTCTGATGCCGCCGAAAGCAAGCTATGCCGACCGGGTGTTCACTACGTCGGTGGTGTCCTACCCCGAAATGATGCACATCGGAGAGGACAAAGACTTCACCCCGGTCATCGAAAAGGCTTTGGAGCTGGGCGGTTACTCCGAAGACAAGCTTTTCACCGGCATCAACGGCGGCAGCACGGTCATGACTGGCTTTGCCCGCGGTACGGTGCTTGGAGTGGCAGATCAGGTCATCGAGGCGGTCAAGTCCGGCGCGATCCGGCACTTCTTTCTGGTTGCCGGCTGCGACGGCGCACGCCCCGGCCGCAACTACTACACGGAGTTTGTAAAGCAGACGCCCGCCGATACCGTAGTGCTGACCCTTGCCTGCGGCAAATACCGCTTCAACGACCTTGACCTTGGTACCATCGGCGGCCTGCCCCGCCTGATGGATGTCGGACAGTGCAACGATGCTTACAGCGCCATCCAGATCGCTGTTGCGCTTGCGGATGCTTTCGGCTGCGGTGTGAATGACCTGCCACTGTCCATGGTGCTCTCATGGTACGAGCAGAAGGCAGTGTGCATCCTGCTGACGCTGCTGTATCTGGGCATTAAGAATATCCGTCTTGGTCCTACGCTGCCAGCATTCATTTCACCGAACATCCTTAACTTCCTGGTGGAAAACTATGGCATCGCACCGATTACAACGCCGGAAGAAGATTTGAAAGCATTGTTGAAATGATAATGATGACCATTGCACAGATCATGGAAAAGATGATCGCCTTTTCCGAGGGGAACATTCACGATATCACGCACCTGAGCTGCGTGTGGACTTATGCCAAGACCATCGGCGAACTGGAAGGGCTGGACGCAGAGACCCAGTTTATTCTGGAAGTGGCGGCGATCACCCACGACATTGCCTGTCCGCTCTGCCGCAAGAAATACGGCAACACCAACGGCAGCTATCAGGAGCAGGAGGGTGACCCGCTGGTGCGGGAGTTTCTGGCAGATACCGGCATGAAGACTGCACAAATTGATAGGGTGGCTTGTCTGGTGGGGCATCACCACAGCCCGGCGCAGATCGACGGCATCGACTACCAGATTCTGATCGAAGCGGATTATATCGTCAATGCATCTGAAAGCGGGTACAGCCGGCAGGCGATTCAATCTTTTATGGAGCATACCATGAAAACGGCGGCAGGCATCCGACTGACGAAAACGGTGTTTGGCGTATAAAGGAAAAGCTTGCCGCAAAACACAAAAAAATAGATTCCATAGCGAGTGATCTGAAAAGGTCGCTCGCTTTTTCTTTACCATGAACTTGAAGGGAGGAACGCTATGCCAAGCAAAACCGAAGAATATCTTGCCCTTGCCCAGCGCCCCGATGCCACCGCCTGCGCCGACTACGATGTTTGGAACAACCGAATGAACCGTTATGTGCATCGGGGTGCCAAGGGCATCGCCCTGCTGGATGAATCCAGCGGATTCCCGCGCCTGCACTACGTTTTCAATGTGTCGGATACGGGTGTGCGCCGTAATTCCCGTGACCCCGACCTGTGGCAGTACAAGGAATACTCTTACTTGTCAATCTGCTGTAAAAAATCACCAAAGTTTGGGTGAAATTGACAAAGTGAAAAAGAAAGCCGCTTCTATCTTGACACTCCACAAAGAATATGGTATTGTAGTCAAGCATAAAATAAGTTATTCTTCAAGTGCTTAATTTGTTTGTGCCTTACAAAAAAGAAAATTGTACGTGAGCAGCGTCGTTGGATTGTTACCGTTTGGCGGGCTAGACCAACTCTGCATAGCACAAGCCGAAAGCGTGTTTCAGCCTTCGGTATGTTTGCTGTGTCGAGAGTGGTCTTTTTTTATTGCCTTTTTCAACCTGAGGAGGAGAAACAATGCAATATACCGTCAAAAAACCGATCAACAACAACATTCTGCGCGTGGTGGACCCCACGGGCTGTGAGCTGATCGTCACCGGGCGCGGTCTGGGCTTTGGCGTTAAGCCGGGTTATAAAATCGAGGCTGAAACCGTGGAGCGCAGCTACCGCATGACCAGCCCTGCCGTGCAGCAGAAGTTGGTGGAACTTCTGGAACAGATCCCGTATGAGCATCTGCTGCTCACCGACGAGCTGGTGGCAATGATCCGCAGCCGGGTGAACTACCCGCTGAACGAAAGCCTGCTCATCACGCTGGCAGACCATATCAGCTTTGCCATCCAGCGCAGCGAGCAGGGGATTCGCTTTTCCAACCCGCTGATGGCTCCCATTCGGGAATTCTACCCGGAAGAGTATCGCCTTGGCATGGAGTGCCTTGCTGCCATCCGCCAGCACTGCCATGCAGACCTTTCGGACGACGAGGGCGGCTTCATTGCGCTGCACATCGTCAACGCAGAGCTCAACACCACCATGAGCGTGGTAAACGATGTCACCCGCTTTGTGGATGGCTGCGTGCAGGTAGTGGAATACTTTTACAACTGCCATTTTGACCGGGATGCACTGGATTTCAGCCGCTTTACAGTGCATTTGCGCTTTTTTGCGCAGCGCGTATTTCAAGGAAAACAGGAGCAGGAAAACGATACCCACGACGAAGTGTTCCGCGCCCTGATCGCCCGCAATTGCAGCGAACACTACAAATGCGCCTGCTGCATTGCGGAGTATGTGCGCAACACCTGGCACAAGGAGCTTTCGGACGAAGAACTGGTGTTCCTTACGATCCATCTGAAACGGATTCGGATGGGGAAATAAGCTTTCTTGCTTCACCTTTGATTCTCCACAGGTCTTTCCTGTGTGGATATATATGCTGGATACGAACTTGAGAAAAGGAGAACTGAAGATGAAAGACAAGATCTTTGGCGTGCTGCAGCGCGTGGGACGCAGCTTTATGCTGCCCATTGCACTGCTGCCTGTAGCGGGCCTGCTGCTGGGTATCGGCAGCTCGTTCACCAACGAAACCATGCTGGCGGCCTATGGCCTGAACAGCGTCATCCACCCCGGTACCCTGATCTACACCATTCTGGACGTGATGAGCCAGACCGGCAGCGCCGTGTTCAACAATCTGGCGCTGCTGTTCGCCATGGGCGTGGCCATCGGCATGGCCCGCAAGGAAAAAGAGGTGGCTGCCCTGTCCGGCGCAGTGGCCTATATCATTATGAACACGGCCATTCAGGCCATGATCAATGCGGCAGGCGGCGTGGACGCAATGCCTGCCAACTCCACCACCACCATGCTGGGCATCACCACCCTGCAGATGGGTGTGTTCGGCGGCATCGTGGTCGGTCTGGGCGTGGCGGCGCTGCACAACAAGTTCTATAAGATCGAGCTGCCGCAGGTGCTGGCCTTCTTCGGCGGCACCCGCTTTGTGCCCATCGTCAGTTCTATTGTGTATCTGGTGGTCGGCATTGCCATGTTCTATATCTGGCCGGTGGTGCAGAGCGGTATTGCCGCACTGGGTGCACTGGTGCTGGCTTCCGGCTACGCAGGCACCTTTATTTACGGCCTGCTGGAGCGTGCGCTGATTCCCTTTGGACTGCATCATGTGTTCTATATGCCGTTCTGGCAGACCGCTGTGGGCGGCACCGCCATCATCGATGGCGTCACTGTGACCGGCGCGCAGAACATCTTCTTTGCCGAGCTGGCTTCCAAGTCCACTACGGTGTTCTCGGTCAGCGCTACCCGTTTCATGGCCGGTAAGTTCCCCTTTATGATGTTCGGTCTGCCCGGCGCGGCGCTGGCGATGTACCAGTGCGCCAAGCCGGAAAAGAAAAAGGTTGCAGGCGGCCTGCTGCTGTCTGCTGCGTTGACGGCTTTCCTCACCGGCATCACCGAGCCGCTGGAATTTACCTTTATCTTTGTGGCACTGCCCATGTACGCGGTGCACTGCGTGCTGGCCGGTCTGTCCTTCATGCTGATGCACATCCTGAATGTGGGCGTGGGCATGACCTTCTCCGGCGGTCTGATCGACCTGGTGCTGTTCGGTGTGATGCAGGGCAACGCCAAGACCCACTGGGTGTGGGTGGTCGTGGTCGGTGCGGTGTACTTTGTACTGTACTACATCATTTTCCGCTTTATGATCTCCAAGTTTGACTACAAGACTCCGGGCCGTGATGATGCCGAGGAAGTCAAGCTGTACACCCGTGCGGACGTGAATGCCCGCAGCGCCGCTTCCGGCAGCACCGCCCCCGCAGGGGATGATCCGGTCAGCGCCCTGATCGTAGAAGGTCTGGGCGGTGCCGCTAATCTGTCCGACGTGGACTGCTGCGCCACCCGTCTGCGCTGCACCGTCAAGGATGCAGCATTGGTCAAACAGGATGTGCTCAAGGCCTCCGGTGCCTCCGGCGTGATCTGCAAGGGCAACGGTGTGCAGGTGGTGTACGGCCCCAAGGTGGCCGTCATCAAGGCAAAGCTGGAGGATTATCTGGAAAATGCGCCTAAGACCCCGGCGGCGATCGCAACACCCGCCCCGGCGGCTCCCGCAGCAAAGGATACCGTGCTGTCTGCCTGCCTGAACGGCACTGTAGTGCCGCTGGCCGATGTAAAGGATGAAGCCTTTGCCAGCGGTGCACTGGGGGATGGCATTGCCATTGAGCCCACCGACGGTGAACTGGTGGCACCTGCTGACGGTGAGATCTCCTCCACCTTTGAGACCCACCATGCCGTGGGCATGACCACGGCTGACGGTGCCGAACTGCTGATGCACATCGGCATCGATACGGTCAAGCTGGGCGGCAAATACTTTACCTACCTCGTCAACGAGGGTGACAAGGTGAAGAAAGGTCAGCCGTTGATCCGCTTTGATCTGGAAGCCATTAAGGCCGAAGGATATCCCGTGACCACGCCGCTCATTGTCTGCAATACCGATGACTATGCCGCTGTCGCGGCTAAAGCCAGTGGTGCCGTAAAGCAGGGCGATGCGCTGCTGGAACTGAAGCACTAAGCGTTTCTCCCAGACTGTAAGGCAGGGTTGTTATAAAGGGGGCTGTTGCAAAATAGCCCCAACAAAAAAATGAGATAGACAACCCCAAAAAGGGGTTGTCTATCTCATTTTTTTGTTGTAAACTGAAACTGCAATGAACCGACTACAGAATGAACAGTATACTCGACGTCCTTTAGTTTATATAGTAGCGGTCCTGTTTTTCGAGCCAATCTTCACACAGCCGCTGGGCTTCGTCCTTTGTGCAACAGGTGCAGTTGAAAAGTTTGCCACGGATGGAACAGTAAGTGTAGTGTACCTTCGGGACTCCATTGGCATCTCGAAAATTAACGCAACGTTCCTCACCGGGCAGCAGATAGATCGTATCCACATTCAGCAACTCCTTTTACCTTCGTTCATGTGCTAAGGGCACAACCGCAGCTATCGGGTTGAAAATAAGGCTGAAGCCCCAATTGCTCCAGCCAATGTCAGAGTTTCTTATCGCAAGTCAAGAAATTAGCGCAACATTCAACAGCATATTTGCGATATGCAATTCAACGTTGTTGCTGTTGCATTAAAAAGTTGAATTGCTATAATTGTCCATCAAAAATACGTTGGTTCGTTTTACACTGTGACGATTTAAAAAACAAAGGAGAGATATTTTACTATGATCTACAAAAAGCGATACGGTCAACCGTTTGATACCGAAAGTGTAGTGGGTTCTTTTTTGCCCATGATGGAAACGATACCCTATCTGACCAAGGAGCCGGATGGTTTCTCCTATGCCATGGAACCGCAGGATGTCCTGTATGGTCTTGGCGAAAACGTCCGTGGTATCAACAAGCGCGGGTGGGTGTACGAAAGCAAATGCTCCGATGACGGCAACCATACCGAGGGCAAATCCTCGCTGTACGGTGCTTATAATTTTATGATCGTGTCCGGCAAGGATACATTTGGCATTTTTGTCGACTACCCGGGCAAGGTCACCTTTGACTGCGGCTACACCGACATGGATACCTTACGCATCACGGTGGCCGAGGAAAATTACGATCTCTACATCATTGAGGGCGAGAGCCTGACCGATATTGTGCACCAGTTCCGCCAGTTGGTGGGGCGCAGTTATATTCCGCCCAAATGGGCTTTTGGCAACGCCCAGAGCCGCTGGAGCTACATGAACGAGGACGAGGTCCGCGAGGTGGTGGCAAATTACCGTGCCAATCATATGCCGCTGGACGCTGTGGTTCTGGATATTGATTACATGGAGCGTTACAAGGACTTTACGGTGGATGCGCAGCGCTTCCCGCGTTTTGCAGACTTTGCCGCCGAGATGAAAGCGCAGGGCATCCATCTTGTCCCCATCATCGATGCAGCAGTCAAGGTCGAAGAGGGATATGATGTGTACGAGGAAGGCGTGAAAAACGGCTACTTCTGCACGAATCAGGATGGCACCCCCTTTGTAGCCGGTGTGTGGCCGGGACGGGTACACTTCCCCGATATGCTCAACCCGGAAGCCCGTGCTTGGTTTGGCAGTCAATATAAAGTTCTGCTGGATCAGGGGATCGAGGGCTTCTGGAATGATATGAACGAGCCTGCTATCTTCTACGCAGAGGAAAGACTGAAAAAGACCTTTGCTCAAATTGAGGAATACAGCAAGCAAAACCTGGATATTTCCAGCTTTGGTGCTTTTACCGGCATGGTGGCAGAGCTTTCCAACAACGAAAACGATTATAAGACGTTCTACCACAACACCAAACAGGGGCGTATGCGGCACGACAAGGTACATAATCTTTTTGGTTATAACATGACCCGTGCTGCAGGCGAGGCTTTTGAGCGGCTGGAGCCGGACAAGCGCATTTTGATATACTCTCGTTCTGCCTGCATCGGGATGCACCGGTATGGCGGCATCTGGACTGGCGACAACCATTCTTGGTGGAGCCACATTCTGCTTGCGCTGCGCATGATGCCCTCCCTGAATATGTGCGGCTTCCTGTACGAAGGCCCCGACATTGGCGGCTTTGGCAGCAATACCACGGAGGATCTGGTGCTGCGCTGGTACGGCATGGGCATCTTCTCTCCGCTGCTGCGGAACCACTCTGCCAAGGACACCCGCCGGCAGGAACCCTACCGCTTTAAGAACAAGGCCGCCTTTGCCGGTATTTTACAGCTGCGCTACCTGCTGCTGCCCTACATTTACAGCGAGTACATGAAAGCTGCCCTGCACGACGGCATGTACTGTATGCCGTTGGCGTTCGCCTTCCCGGAGGACGACTTTGCCCGCCGGGTGGAGGATGAGGTGATGATCGGTGAAAGCCTGTTGATCGCCCCGGTATATGAGCAAAATGCCCGAGGTCGGTATGTTTATCTGCCGGAGGAGATGCTGCAGGTGCGGGTAAAGTGCAGCGAAAGCAACCGCATCGAAACCAGCGTGCTGCCGGCAGGCCATCATTACATTCCGGTGGAGCTGGATGAAGTGGTGTTCTTTATGCGCAAGGGACACCTTCTGCCCCTTGCCAAGGACGGCAAAAAGATCCAGAGCGTTGCCGATGTGGATTTTGCAGATCTGCGCCTGCTTGCCTATGCCCCCGATGGTGCATCCTATGAATACTATACCGATGACGGCGAGACGAAGGATTACGACAAGCCGGAACATTTTGTGCATATCACGCTGGATGCGGATGGAAACGCAAAGAGCGATCGTGCTACGGTCAAAGTAGAAGGATAATCGTCAGTCATTACGCAGTTCCTACAGAGTGACAGCGTTTCAGCTTGAAATGCTGCCACTCTTTTTTGTTGTCTATATCACAGATAAAATAGCGTTCCATCTTGAAAACAGCGTAAAGATTTATTATAATAAGATAAATAGTTGTGACTTTTGCAAAGGAGGGCTGAATCATGGCAGCGCAGCGCACCTATCTGGCAATCGACCTGAAAAGTTTCTATGCCTCGGTGGAGTGTGTAGACCGCCATCTCGACCCCCTGACCACCAATCTGGTGGTGGCGGACGCCTCCCGCACCGAAAAGACCATTTGCCTTGCGGTGTCGCCCTCCTTAAAAGCCTACAAGATACCCGGCAGAGCGCGGCTGTTTGAAGCCGTCCAGCGTGTCCGGGAGGTCAACGCCCAGCGGCTGCAGACTGCCATCCGGCAGAATAAGGCAGTCCGGGGAGAGGACGGCAAGTACCACTTTGCCAGCACCTCTTTCGATGCCAACGCCCTGAACACAGACCCTGCACTGGGCTTGAGTTACATTGTTGCGCCGCCCCGGATGCAGCGGTATCTGGATGTGTCCACCCAAATCTACAAGACCTACCTCAAATATGTGTCCCCTGCAGATATCTACCCCTACTCCATCGACGAGGTTTTCATTGATGTGACGGGCTATCTGCCCTATTATCACATGAGCGCCCATGATCTTGCCATGACCATGGTGCGGGAGGTGCTGTACAACACCGGCATCACGGCAACGGCAGGCATCGGTACCAACCTCTACCTTGCAAAGCTGGCGATGGACATCGTAGCAAAGCACATTCCAGCGGACAAGGACGGCGTGCGCATTGCAGAGCTGGACGAGCAGTCCTATCGGTATCTGCTGTGGAACCACAGACCCCTGACGGATTTCTGGA
>ERZ825525.2212-NODE-2212-length-13319-cov-3.150332_pt1 | contig 13319 bp, 11 predicted proteins | sample MGYA00519930_ERZ825525 | MGnify/ENA primary metagenome ERZ825525 (study PRJEB31778, sample SAMEA3449203) | human gut metagenome | biome: human gut; feature: human-associated habitat; material: faeces | place: United Kingdom | collected 2010/2012 ... | reverse complement strand
GCTCTGTCGATACCGGTGCAAGATAACTCTGTCCGATAAAATATTTGGCAAATGCATCGTTTGGCTCTCCGATCGGAAATACCATCGATTTGGCATGTGCACGCATTGCCTCATCTTCATAAGGAAGATCGCCTTCGTCTATCTCCCACACTTCCTTTGCCAGATTAAATACCGCCCATGCTTTTGGCCAGCCGGCATAAAATCCAACGTGTGTAATAACAGCTGCGATCTCTTTTTGTGTCACTCCATGATCTTTTGCATTTTGCAGATGGAACTTCAGAGAAGAATCCGTAATTCCCTGCGCCATAAGAGCAACCACCGTAATGATGCTTCTTGTCTTTACGTCAATGTCATTATTATTCCAATTTTCTCCAAATAATACATCGTCATTAAAATGTGCAAATTGTGGTGCAAATTCACCAAGTGCATTTCTTCCTGCGGTCTGTACGATCTTTGCCATACTCTTGTCCTCCTTTATCTTATAATGATGCTGCCCAGTCTGCGATCTCAGACGAACGATTTAACAATTTTCCCTCTACGATCTCTGCGCCCGGCGCACTGTCTTTTAATTCTTTTACCGTATTTCCAAATCCGCTTCCGCCGGATGTTGCAAACAAAATGATCTTCTTTCCGGAAAAATCATAACTTTCCAAAAAGGTGTTAATGATCGTCGGTGCCACATACCACCAAATCGGGAAACCAATCAGGATCTCGTCGTATGCCGCAATATCTGCGTCTGTATCTGCCAGTTCCGGACGGATTTTTTTATCTGCCATCTCTATACTGCTTCGGGACTTTTTATCCATCCAGTTCAAATCTGCTTTTGTATAAGCCGTTTTCGGTTTGATCTCATAAAGATCTGCTCCGGCTGCTTTTGCTACCATTTCTGCTGCTTTTTTTGTCGTACCACCGGCACTAAAATAAGCGACTAACTTTTTACTCATATTGCGTTCCTCCTAACAAAAATAGTGTGTAAAAAGGCATCTCTGTCCTCTTACACACTCATTATAAGCCAGATTTTTGTATATGTCTAATACTTGTATTTTATCGCCTGTCATGCCTGAAAGGCATTGATTTCTTCGATGAATTTTGTCACGGCAAGAGAATACGGAATATTTCTGCGCCATGCGATCAAGATCTTTGAGCTCATTTCCGGCGACAATTTCCGGTAGATAAGACGGCTCTTATCCCAAAACCGCATCGCTCCTTCGATCGTGATAAGATAAGCCAGCCCGTTTTGCGCCATCACAGCAGAATTCCCTTTTCCGTAAGAGTGATCTTTTTATTTCCACGGATAAAAAGGGACGTGCCGAGTTCTTCTTCCAGCGCCGCCAGCTGTCTCGACAAAGTTGGCTGCGTGATATGAAGAAGTTCCGCTGCCTTCGTAATATTTTGTTCCCGTGCCGTCACAAGAAAATAGCGAAGCACCCTGATTTCCATATTTTACCACTCCTTTGTATTAATACGATTCATTGATTTCCATACATTGATCCTGAATAGTTACGATTTATTTACGAAAAAATATAACATCTCCGGATCGTTTTTTCTTACTTGTTTCAGTTGTTTCGTGTCAGGGTCATAACAAAGATAATAATCGTCAGCTTCACCCCGTATATAGATTTTATTATTGACCACGCTGAAATCCGCCAAAAGCAGATTCTTGTGGTTTTCCTGTTCAAATTTCTTCAATGCCTCTGTGAACTCTTTCTCATAACAAAGCTGTTTGTCCTTTCCCTCCAAAGAATAAGAATATACATCCGTCGCATATCCATTCGTCGACTCTCCATCAATCATTTCACCTGTTGTAAACACATACAACCGGTCTTTCCGGATACACATTTCATAAATATCCTCCTTCTTGTTTCCTTTCACCAAACACTCCTTTTTCTTATGTTTCAGATCATAGGTCCAAATCTTTGTACCCCGTGCATAAATTACCTGTTTTCTCTTTTCATCACCAATGATAGGTCCATCACACATCGGATCCATAATATGAAGTTGATCGGAACCAGTCTTGTAATAGGAAAAAGCATCCTCTGCCTTTCCTTTTTTTGTAGTATAATAAGATATGCTGTCAAAAATAAAATAGTTACCTACCTTGGTCACTAAATTCATATCTGTTTTCGGAATGCCTTTTACCTTTACAAACGTTTTCTTTTTTCGGTCATATACATGAATCTGCGACATCCCATCCGCAAATATAATATAATTTTTATCGGCATACAGACCACTATCATACTCTTCAATTTTAACTATTTTCTCTGCCTTTTCCATCTGTGGGAAAGAACTTCCATCTACTAATACCAGAGGAACAGTGTATAAATATTCATGTTCATCTATAGAAACACTAAATAGCAATTCCTCATTGTTCACATACAACAAATACCAATATTTCGTGCCGCAGAAATTATTTGTAAAAATATGACGTACAAACTTTCCATCCAATGTATATTCGTCCAGACAACAATTACTCTTATCATCTTCTGATATTTGAACAAAAACATTGTAATCATTTGCATAGTTATAGTTCTGATTGGCATTTGTCAGTGGTTTTTCGAGCGGATATTCCTGCGTTTTCTGCAGTCTTCCCTCTCCCTCCTGCACCAGTTTTCCTGTCTGTGTATCACAGCATAAAAGGACTCCTTTCCCCTTTACATTTATTTCCAATTTAACCTTACCATCTTCATACGCTATTTCCCGGATCAGATCCATTCCCTCCTCCGGTTTTTCCGAAAGTACATTCCGAATCTGCTCTTCCGTCACAAGGACAGACTTTTTCCCATTTTTGCAGTCATATTGATATACGTCATAAGATAAACTGCTTTTTCCCTTTTTTACAGCTGTAAAAAACAATTTGTCTTCCCCTGCCTGATACAGCATATACTTCTGATCTCTTGTAATTTCCTGCACTTTTTTTGTCTCATAATTATAATGATATGCCGTACTTTTGCTTCGCTGTGTGGCAAAAAACACAAAAGAATCGTTGTTATTTTGATATATAATATCGCCATCTTCATCTCTTAATGGTACATTGTTATATTCAATCTTTGAAAATTTCTTACTTCTTCGATCATACTCTGCCATCTTATCACCGAAGTCATATTGAAATAAAATACACTCCTTTGTCGACGCAATATACTCGAAATCATTAAACCTGCTGTCCAAATAATTTTCAAATACCAATTGTTTTTTATCTACCGCAATTTCTTCTTTGCCATCTTTCCGGATAACCGGCACAGAATACACATTTATTTGGTCCGACTCCTCGGAAAACAATATTTCATTTTCTGATACATCTAAAAATGTAATCATCTCTGTATCAAACTTCTTTTCCGGAATTTTCTGGAGTACGTTCCCCTGATAGTCACATTGTACAAGCCACTCCTGCCATTCGTCATCCTCCTCATCGTCACCATCACCGTCCGGCAATTCCTCTGTCCGATAGACACAATGACTGGTCGCCCACGTATACTCACATTCTATTTCCGTCTGCGCAGCATCTGCTTTTTCCTGTTTCTCCTCTTTTTGTTCTGTCTTATTTACGTTTCCCTGACAGCCTGTTAAAATCAGACAGAGTGTCATAAAAATTGCGATAGATTTCTTTTTCATTTTGTACTCCTCTTTTCTCTTCACTTGTTTGAACTGCCGGATAAAAATGCTCTTACTGAAAGGACAGAACAAAACATAACACTTTGACTCTTTCCTCCTCTTCTCAGTCAGGTCACTTCGCTTCTAAAATCAAGTATAACATCCTGGTCTTTACTTGTCAATTTGTGTAAATTTTTTCTGTTTATCCTTGACTAAGCCATTTCTTTATTGTAAAATATTGGATGAGTCCTATTTATAATCATACAGAAAGGTAAAAATCAAACAATGAAAAAATACAAATTGGCTATAATTATTATTCTTGCACTCTTTATACTGGGGTTTGCTTTTAAACTCATTTATATCAAAGATGGAACCATTAATGAGGGAACTTATCAAGTTGCTTCCATCACAATAACAAAAGATACCATTCAGTTTCATAACATTGATCTAAATAAAATATATCAAGCGAAACAAATGGAGCAATACAAGAAAACACATGAAATCAGCCCTGAATTGAGTTATTCAGAAAAAGAAATAGACGATTATTCCAACCTGAACGAGAACTTTGTAAATAATGCTTTTCCTATCCCCTATGAGCAGGCAGAAGATTTTAAATCCGGAACTTTTACATACACATACTATCTGTATCCCGGTAATAGCATATTTGGATGGTTATCCTATATGATTCTTTACATAAAACGATTAAAATAAACAATGAAATTCAGGAAATTAAATTTGCAAAATAGAGACGTATTTAACCGACCTCGAAAGGAAACAATAACATCATGAGAGTTTTACTTGCATTGATATTCTTTTTTGTATTTTATAAAGGTTTGCAAAAAGACAACTCTGTCCAAACATGGGGTGGCCTCATTTTGATGGTACTGTGCCTGGTGTGGCAAATATGTATTTCTTGGGAATTTCTCGCGTATTTTCTTGTTCCGATAGCATAAAATGATATATTTTCAAAGTTTGTGCTATCAATGGCATAAACTTGCTTTTTTTTTACTTTTATGCTATGATTTTGGTAATGAGGTGATAGATATGCTTAAATCAACCAATTTAAAAAGAAGAGACACTTATCTAAATAAATTAATTGGCTTTCAAGACACCGAGCCAGTCAAAGTCATCACTGGTATTCGGCGTTGTGGTAAATCCAGTCTCTTAAAACTGATGATTTCACATTTAATAGAAACTGGTATACAAGAAGATCAGATTTTAGAAATGAATTTTGAATCCTTTGATTTTAGAAAAATGTCATCTGAAGAAGTATATAATTATGTTCAAACTCATAAAGCAGTGGGAAAGAAAATGTATCTGTTCTTTGATGAATTACAACGGATTCCCTCTTGGGAAGATGCAATCAACGCATTTCGCGTGGATCTTGACTGTGATATTTATATTACCGGTTCCAATGCATACCTTTTATCTTCCGAGTACTCCACCTATCTTTCCGGCCGATGTGTGGAGATAAAAATGCTTCCACTCTCTTTTAAAGAGTTTTTAGATTTTCATGATTTTTCTATAAAAAAATCTGAAAATTTTTTAGGCAGGAAGGCGATATCGTTATTTGATAAATCCGGTAGCCCCTGTGACTCCAGACAAGTATTCCAAGCCTATCTGCAATTTGGAGGAATGCCCGGAATTTCAGATATAGGATTAGACCAAGAAAAGGCTCTGGCTCTTTTAGACGGGATTTACCTCGACCGTAGTAATCCGTGATATATTAGAACGTGAAAAACGCAGGGGGCAAAGACAGCTCACGGATTCCGTTCTGCTTCGCAAAATTGTTCTATTCCTCGCTGATAATATAGGCAGTAATGTTTCTGCTACTTCTATTGGCAATATCCTTACCAATGAAGGGTTGCTAGAGGAATCGAAAAGACGCGGAAAGCCAAGTGTTCACACTGTTCAGGCGTACATCAATGCGCTTATCGAAAGTTATTTTTTCTATGATATAAAACGTTTTGACATAAAAGGAAAAGAACTATTACGTACTCTCGGTAAATATTATATTGTAGATATTGGATTACGTAACTACCTTTTAGGTTACCGCAACAGAGACAGTGGGCACATCTTGGAAAATGTAATTTTTCTTGAATTAATGAGGCGCGGATACGATGTCGCTATTGGTAAAATAGACAAGCTGGAAATTGATTTCATTGCCACAAAGGCTGATGAAAAATTATATATTCAAGTTACCGAATCTATGTTAAATGAAGATGTGCGGAAAAGGGAATTAGCACCTCTTCAAAAAATACGTGATAATTACAGAAAGTTAATATTATCTTTGGATCCCGGCTTAGAAAATTCCTTTGATGGCATTGAATCCCAAAACATCATCGATTGGCTTTTAGAAACTAACTAGCACATTCAAGCACACACCAATCTCCTCTCGGAAATCGGTGTGTGTTTTATTATTTATCCCCAAACTTCTTCGGCGATTTCTTTTACCAGTTTCAATTTTGCCCACTGTTCTTCTTCCGTAAGTTTGTTACCTATTTCGCAGGAAGCAAATCCACACTGTGGACTTAAGCACAAGCGGTCAAGCGGAACATATTTGGCTGCCTCATGGATTCTTTTGATCACCGCTTTTTTATCTTCTAATACCGGCGATTTTGTCGTAATAAGTCCCAGCACAATTTTCTTATCTCCGGAAACTTTCGCAAGCGGAGCAAATCCTCCGGATCTCTCATCGTCGTATTCCAGGAAAAGTGCATCCACATTTTCCTTGGCAAATACATAATCTGCGACAGAATCATACGCGCCACTTGCAAAGAATGTAGAATGATAATTTCCTCTGCAAATATGTGATGTAATCACCATATCTTCCGGTTTTCCTTCAAGAGCAAGATTATTGACTGCAAGTAGTTTTGATTTCACTTCATCAAGATCGATTCCCAGCGATTTATATCTGAGTTTTGCAGCATCTCCAACAATTGCACCCCAGGTACAGTCATCAAATTGAAGATTGCGGCATCCCGCATCATAAAACTGTTTGATCACATTCTGATAGGCGGTTCCGATATCCTGAATCAGTTCCTCATCGGTTGCATAAAATTTTCTTGTTGATTCATAATTTGCCGGTACAATGAGCTGCTGATACATCTGTGCCGGAGCCGGAATCGTATATTTGGCAACCGTATTTTCATCCTCAAATTGTTTTAAATATTTAAAATATTCTACAAAAGGATGCGCTTTTGGCTTAATTTTTCCAACAAGATACGTGTCGTCAAGTACCGCCAGTTCTGCATCAAACTTCACGCCGTTACCTGTATTCTCATGAGCAATGCCTTCAAAGCCCCACATGAAATCAAGATGCCAGAACGTTCTCCGGAATTCCCCATCTGTAATAACATGGAATCCTAATTCTTTCTGTTTGGCAACGACTTTATTTATTTCTTCATTTACTACTTTATCCAATTCTTCTTTGCTTATCTTACCTTCCTGACAAGCTGCTTTCGCCTCTTTCAGCGCCTGTGGTCTTAAAAAACTTCCTACAAAATCATAACGAAAAGGTGTTTTTAATGTACTCATATTCTCTTCTCCATTTCTTATCATCTAGTTAATTAACTGATTTCATTATAAGTACAAACACCTCAGCTGTAAAATATATAAAAAGAGCAGTTTGCCATAGTCTGAAACTATAGCAGGCTGCCCTTATTTTCTTAATCCCCTTTTTTACAACTTCCAGTCTCTGGCAAGAAGCTGGGTCTTAACCATATTTGCGTAGATTCCACCCTGCTTTTCGAGGGCTTCCGGGCTTCCGTTTTCTGCCACCGTACCGTCTTTTAATACGACGATCTTATCGGCATCGGCGACTGTACGCATACGATGGGCAATGATCATAACCGTCTTATCTTTGATGAGGCGGGACAGAGATTCCTGAATCATCGTTTCGTTATCTACATCGAGCGAAGCGGTTGCCTCGTCGAGAAGAATGATCGGAGCGTCTTTCAGAAAGGCACGTGCAATTGAGATTCGCTGTCTTTCTCCGCCGGAAAGTTCCGAACCATTTTCACCGATCATCGTATTCCAGCCATCCGCAAGTTTTTCTGCAAATTCATCACAATGAGCAAGTTTCGCTGCCGCAATTACTTCTTCGTCCGTTGCATCCATTTTTCCGATACGGATATTTTCCATCACCGTATTATTGAACAAAGTTACATCCTGGAATACAATCGAATATAGTGACATCAAGGTCTCCGGATCAATTTTGGAAATGTCCATGCCGCCTACCGTGATGGTTCCCTGATTGACATCCCAGAATCGTGATGCCAGACGGGATACTGTCGTTTTTCCGCCGCCGGATGGTCCGATCAACGCCGTAACTTCGCCCTGTTTTGCCACAAAAGACACATCATTTAATACAGTTTCGCCACTTTCATAAGAAAATCCGACATTAGAAAATTCGATGTCATAACCCTTGTTATCCATTTTCCGGGTACCTCCCTGTACCTCATGGGACAGAATCTCATCCAAGCGGCTGCTCTGTACACCGGTGGCAATGATGGCTGCCAGATTTTGAAGCGAAACCTGCATTGGGTCGTAAATTCTTGATACCACCATCAAAAACATGAAAAATGTAATAACATCCAGTTCTCCTTTGGCAAGCAGGATTCCCCCTACCAATGCCACCGTTCCGATACCAAGTTTCAAGATCATCAGCCGTTCCAAGTTCTGTAACAATTGCATGTTTTTCAACCGCTTTGATCTTCTTATCCAATCCTTCCATATACTCTTCCTGAGAATTATAGGCACGAAGATCTCTCGCACTTTCAAGGCCTTCCTGGATTCCATCGGCACATGCCATTTTCAGATCCATCTGTTTTTTATTTAAACTTCTCTGCACTTTTCCGGAACATGCTACAATGATGAAAGAAATCGGGAGTACCCAAAGTGCTGCCATTGCCATACGCCAGTCAAAGAAAAATAATCCGATGGCAACGATTGTCGTCGAAATGCAAGCTCCGACAAGTTCCGGAACAAAATGCGACGATGCCGTTTCCATCTGGGCACAGTCCGCCATGATCGTACTCGTAAGATCAGACAGATCCTTTTTCCCGAAAAAGGAAAGCGGGATCTTTCTTAATTTCTCAGCAAGTGTAATTCGTCTTACTCCACTCTCAATATACGTTGCCAGAAATGTCGCATTGTATTGAATGTATGTAGTAACAGCAATCAGGACAAATGTGACTACAATTCCCGCCACATACCAGAAGCCTTTTCCGGCAAGGTTTCCTTCCATATAATCTTTAACCATATAGTACAAAAGAGCGATCGGCACCATAAGAACCAGATTCGATACGGTGACGGATACAAATGCCTTTATCATGTCTTTGGCACCCTGTTCGGAGAGAGCACACTTATGCATCAATGTTTCTTTTAACTTCATGTCACACACCTACTTTCCAGCATACCGATTTATTGTATTCTCCCCACATATGAGCATACAAACCATCTGTTTTTTCCAATTCTTCATGTTTACCGCTCTGACAAATTTCTCCCTCTTTCAGCACACAAATACGGTCTACTCCGACTACGGAAGAAAGTCTGTGAGCGATCATGATCACCGTCTTCCCCTGAGAAAGTTTGGTAAATGCCGCCTGTACCTTTGCTTCGTTGTCCGGATCTGCAAAAGCGGTTGCCTCGTCTAAGATCAGAATCGGTGCATTTTTCAACATGGCTCTCGCGATAGAAATACGCTGTGCTTCTCCTCCGGAAAGATACGTTCCTTTGGAACCAATCACGGTATCAATACCATCCGACAGTTTGTCGATAATATCTTCGCATTGTGCATTTTTCAATGCTTCCATTACTTCTTCACGAGTTGCATCTTTTTTACCCATTCGAACATTGTCAAAAATTGACATTTTTAAAAGATGGCTGTCCTGGAATACAAAAGATATGGTATCCATAAGTTCTTTCGAATCTATGCTTTTCACATCCACTCCGCCAATCTTTATTTTTCCTTCCGTTGCATCGGCAAATCTTGCGATCAGACGCGCTAAGGTCGTTTTACCACCGCCGGATGGTCCGACAAATGCCACCTGCTCACCTGCTTTGATATCCAGATTGATGCCGTGCAGCGCATCTTTCGCTGCACCTTCATAACGAAATGAAACATTTTCAAAACAGATCGAAGTATCTTTTGGCTGCTCTTTTTTCTGCGTCTCCGAAAGCGGCTGGCGTTCCATAATACTGTCGATACGCTTCAAGGAATCTTCCACGATCATTGTATTTTCACCCGCATACATCATTTTTGTCAAGGTAACCGTAATGATCGGTGTGATAATGATGTAGAACATCAAATTAAGCAGAAACGTCGTATCCACCATTCCGCTCTTTACCCCGCCAAACAGATAAGCTGCGGCGATGAGAATGGCAAACACCGAATTAATTCCCACGGTATATCCCATCATCGGGATACGAAGATCTTTGGTATAAGAAATTACCCATTTTTCATATTTTTTGATGGAATTCTGAAATCTTTTAAAGGAAAATACCGACTGTCCAAACGTTTTTACAACGGGGATTCCGCGGACATATTCCACCGCTTCATTGGACATTTCTTCCAATGAATTCTGATACTCTTCCATCTTCTTTTTCATATTTTCTCCCATCATGGTACTCATGACAGCAAACGCAGCAACAACAGGGATCAGACACAGAAGTCCGAGTCTCCAGTCAAAGATAAGAAGAAGGATCGCAAGTCCTACCGGAGTAGCGAAAGCGACACATTTATCCGGCAGCTGGTGCGCGATATAAGTTTCCGTCGCCGCACTGGACTCATTTACAATTTTCCGAATTTTACCACTCCCCTCTTCTTCCATAAAACCAAGCGGAAGGGATAAAATATGACGCATAAGCTGTGAGCGCATATTGGCCTGCACGCGGAATGCAGACAGATGCGAGCAGATCAATGCTCCTATGTAGATCAGCATGGCAAGCACCGCTGTTCCGACAGCGCTCCATCCATAAAATGCCAAATTCTGAGCTGCTCCATAATCCGGTGCCACACGCAGCACTTCTTTGATCAGACACCAAATAAAATAAAATGGGACAAGTGCCGCAAACGCACTTATCACGGCGAGTACCCATGACGCAATTGTCAGGTATTTAAAATTTCCGGCATACTCAAACAACCGCTGAATCGGTTTTTGTTTTGCCTCTGCATTTTTCGCCATTTTCAAAAGCCTCCTTAAACTTTCTATTGGAAACCATTCAAAAGGGAATCGTTTCCTTTCATTTTATAAAGAAATGCTCTTCCCTGCGAGAAATTCATCTCATAAGTACAGCATTTATTTATCAATTCCCAGTCATGCGAAATGATCAACACACTTTTTCCCATGCTTTTTAGTTGTTTAAAACACTCTGCGGTCTGAATCATATGACGGTAATCCAATCCACTTGTCGGTTCATCAAAAATCAATATTTCTTTCTCTGCCAATATTGCGGATACAATTGCAACACGCTGCTTCTGTCCCCCGGAAAGTGACATCGGATGTCTTTGCCGGAAGGCTGACACCCCTAATTGCTCCATCGCATCATTTTTATCCTCTTCCGGTCTATCCTCGACCCCAAGACTGATTTCGTCCTCTACCGTTTCGCAGAACAATTGATGATTTACATCCTGCATAACCATATAACACTGTTTTAACATCTCCTTATTTTTGTACTTTTTGCCATCTAAGACCGTAGTTCCTTTAAACTTTTTCTCAAGCCCGCATAAACAACGCACAAATGTCGTCTTTCCTGCACCATTAAGACCAGTTATCGCAACAATTTCATTTTGAGGAATCGTAAAATTATCTATATCAAAAACCAATTCCTGATCATAGGAAAATTGGTAATCAATGCACTCAATTCCTTTTTTTGTGGATATTTCTTCTTTTTCAAACTTCTCTGCAACATTTTCCATAGTCCGTAATCCAAACTCTTTTCTTTGTGCGGACGAAAACTGCATAAACTCTTTTATAGCCAAATTCCATTCCACTTTTCCATCTTTCAAGTAAATTACACGGTCGCAAACTTCCTGCAGCCAGTTAAGTCGATGTTCTGCAATTACTATAGTTTTTCCTTGATCTTTCCAAAATGATAAAATCTGTTTTAATTTTTCAATTGATTTTATATCCAGGTTCGATGTCGGTTCATCAAGTACAAACACCTCTGGCATCATTGCCGAAACCGAGGCACAGGCTACTCTTTGTTTTTCTCCACCGGAAAGTTGAAATATGTCGCGATCCAAAAGCAGATCCATCTCCAGTTGATCCGCCACTACATTCATTCGCTCTCGAATCTCTTTTTCCGGCAAACCAAGGTTTTCACATCCAAAGGCAATCTCACTCGTCGTGTCCATACAAAAAAACTGACTTCGCGGATTTTGAAACACGCTTCCCACCTTTTGAGAAATATTGTAGATTTCTTCCTTTTGAACATCCATGCCACAGACAGTCACTTTTCCATGCATTTCTCCCTCATAAAAATGAGGAATCAGTCCATTAAGCATTCTCGTAATGGTCGTTTTTCCACATCCGGATTCACCACATAAAAGAACACATTCACCAGAGCCAATTGTAATTGACACATCTTTCAATGCTCCCTTATCGGAATTGTTATACGTAAAATTTACATTTTCTAACTGTATCATAGTTATAATCCGCCTTTCTGCTTCGCGAAAGTCACCAATAGAATCATGAAAATATTAGTTTCTCTCGCTACGCTCGTTTCTATTTTCCCTTCCTCTTGATATTTGATATAATTCTTTTATAAGACTGACACACTACAGAACACGTGGAGGTGAGTGGCGGGGCTGTATAGCGGCGACCTCGTATTGTTATATGTTGTCGGTCATCCGTTAAGGCATCAATGAATGGCGCATAACAGTAGCCCGTAAACTTATCTCTTCCAAAGTCGACTCGATTTTGCCGGATGACCAGTCACTGTCAATCTTATAACTATAAATCATCAGGAGGTACTTTTATTGTCGTTTAAAATTCTTAAAAATAACTGCTGCGGACTTGATGTCCACAAAACCTGGATCTATGCCTGTATCGGCATTACGGATTCCTTTAAACGTACAGAGTATAAACAAGCCCGCTTCTCTTCCTTTACCAAAGGATTGCAGGAATTGTGTCTTTGGCTTGCTAAATACAATTGTATTGATGTTTGTATGGAATCTACCGGTAAGTATTGGATCCCTGTTTTTAATGTCTTAGAGAAAAATAACATCTTTGTTACTCTTTCTCACCCCAAATATACCAAGCCTCAAAAAGGCAACAAGACGGATCGCAAGGATGCCAAGTGGATCTGTGATCTATATATGTGTGGAATGGTAAAACCTTCCTTTATTCCACCTGCTGACATCCGTCAATTAAGAGATTTAGTAAGATACCGTTTCAAACTCACTTGTATGATTACCGGTGAGAAGAACCGTGCTCATAACTGTCTTACTGTATCAAACTTAAAATTGGATGATGTCTTTTCTGATATATTTGGCAAATCATCTCGTTCCATTACGGAACAGATCTTACAACACCCGGGGGAAGTTTTTGATGTAGCACCTTTTGTGGATAGCAGATGCAAAACTCCTATCGAGGAAATACAGGCTGCTGTTGATGGTGCCATCTCTCACGAACAGGCTGTAAAACTTAGACAGTGCCTTAAACACATCGATGAATTAGAAATGCACAAAGCAGAAATAGAACGGGAAATCTTTCGTCTCAGCCAAA
>ERZ825525.2211-NODE-2211-length-13326-cov-3.935574_pt1 | contig 13326 bp, 9 predicted proteins | sample MGYA00519930_ERZ825525 | MGnify/ENA primary metagenome ERZ825525 (study PRJEB31778, sample SAMEA3449203) | human gut metagenome | biome: human gut; feature: human-associated habitat; material: faeces | place: United Kingdom | collected 2010/2012 ... | reverse complement strand
GTGCCGATAACGATACTGACGATAATCAGCATCATAAACGGGAGAGGCGCAAACTGCTGTTGCGCAGGAATGACATCGAGCGCAAACAAAAGCGCCATTACAGCGCCTATGACAACAAACGTCACAAGCATGGCTGCCAAAACAATGACGACGAACAAGAACCAAAGATTTGATTTTGATTTTGGTTTATTGTTCATTTTTCTTCACCGCCTTATAGCCGAGTCCGCGTATGGTAACGATTTGAAAATCCTTATTGTCCGAAAACCGCTCGCGCAGACGATTGATATGCGTGTTGAGCGTTCTGTCGTAAGTATCCGAGTCCAAACCCCAGATTTCGTCCATAAGCTGTTGACGGGTAAAAATTTTGTCGGGATAGGACAGCAGCTTGAAAAGCAGCTGAAATTCCTTCAACGGCAATTCTGTTTTCTCCTCTTTGACGGCAACGCTCATAGTTTCAAAGTCCAAAACGGTAGAGCCGACGGTTATTTTTTTATCCGTGTTGATTTTCGCCCTGCGCAGCAATGCTTTTACGCGGAGCAGCAATTCGTTGACGTTGACAGGCTTAACCATATAGTCGTCCGCACCCAGCGTAAAGCCGCTTTGCAGCGTTTCATAGTCGTCGCGGGCGGTAACGATGAGAATCGGCGTGTCTATGCCGGCTCGCCTCAATTCTTCGGTGAGCTGCAAGCCGTCCATATTCGGCATCATGATATCGGCAATAATCAAATCGAAAAAGGTTTCTTCGAGCCGTGTCAAAGCCTCGTTTCCGTCGGAAGAAGAATACGCACGGTATCCTTCGCCCGTCAGAGCGTCGCAAAGCAGCTCTCTTAAATCTCTGTTATCTTCAACGACAAGTATATTGAACATATCCGCTCCTTGTAATTTGAGATTTTTGTATTTTTATTATACCACAGCGATGTAAACGGCGGGTAAACTGAGCAGCGGAGTTTTTCGAGAATTTATTTTGGGTTTACATAAGCGTGACTTTGAATTGATTTTCGTATGCTAAAATCGCGGAAAATACAAGGAGCCTAATTATGCTGCAACTAAAAAACATTACAAAAACTTACGCGGAAAAAAGCGACGGCGAGGTAGCCGCGCTAAAAGGCATTTCCCTTGCTTTCCGCCCGGCTGCGGCAAAAGAACGCTGCTGAACATTATCGGCGGCTTGGACAGATATTCGGACGGCGACCTGCTTATCAACGGCGTTTCCACCAAAACGTACAGGGACAAAGATTGGGATACCTACCGAAATCATAGCATCGGATTCGTATTTCAAAGCTACAATCTCATTCCCCACCTGACGATTTTGGAAAACGTCGAGCTTTCCATGACGTTGGGCGGCGTACCTAAGGCTGACAGAAGAAAGCGCGCCAAAGAAGCGCTGATTCGCGTAGGCTTGAAGGAAAAACTCAATAAAAAACCCAATCAGCTGTCGGGCGGACAAATGCAGCGCGTTTCCATTGCCCGCGCAATCGTAAACAATCCCGCTATTATTCTTGCCGACGAACCGACGGGCGCCCTCGACAGCGAAACGAGTATTACCGTAATGGAGCTGCTCAAAGAAATATCCGAAACAAAGCTCGTCATTATGGTTACGCACAACCCCGACCTTGCAGAAAAATATTCCGACCGTATTATCCGCATGCTTGACGGCGAAGTTACCGAGGACACATCGCCTTTGAGCGACGCCGAGCTTGCGAGCGAAGAAGCGCTGTTGCAGGCAAAGGCAAAGAGCGAACGTGAGACTGATGCCGAAAACGGCGTTGTCAAATATAAAAAGAAGCATTCGTCCATGTCTTTTCGGACGGCGCTCACTTTGAGTGCAAAAAATCTGCTTTCCAAAAAAAGGCGTACCGCAATCACGAGTATTGCCGCAAGCATCGGCATTATCGGCATTGCCGTCATTTTATCCGTCAGCACGGGCTTGCAGAGCTATATCGACCAGACAATGCTTAACAGCGCGTCGTTTAACTATATATCAATCAGCGCCACCGTTTCTCAAATTCCCGATATTGGCAGTCAGGGCGGAGCGGGCGGCGACGCCGAAGGACTGGAAGAATATCCCGAAAACACCACGGGAATCTACCCCTACGAAGTCGAAAAGCTGGAACAAAAGAAACAAAAGCTCGACAAAGAATTTATAGACTACCTCGAAAATAAATGCGACGGACTTGTCATAGATATAGCCTATTCGTACAGCGTCGATTTGAATATCATTACGAAATCGGGCGATAAATACATCTCCGTGAACAGCTCGAATTGGAACGAGGCGTTGAGCAATGCGGAATATCTGCAAAACAGCTATACCGTGCTCGCCTCGGACGGGGTGACGGAAACGGGTATTCCAACGGCGACAAATGAGGTTGCTCTCGTCGTGGACAAATATAACCGTCTGTCCACTTCGACGCTTGACGCTCTCGGCATAGCTTACGACGAAACGCTTTCCCAAATCGACTATACGGAGTTGATCGGAAAGGAGTTCCGCATTGTGTTTAACGACGGTTGGTACACTCCCGTGCAATCGGGAGATATTACGCTCTATCAGCCTGCAAACTCTGCCAACTATCAGGCGGCTTATGAAAATGAAAACGGCATGACCGTTAAAATCGTCAGCGTCCTTCGCGAACGGGAGGATGCGGCGGCGTCCTGGCTTTCGGAAGGCATCGCATATTCTCCCGCGCTGACGGAGCAGGTTTTAGCCGCAAACAAAACTTCGGCTGTTGCGTCGGCGCAAGCGGAAAATACGGAAATCGACGTTACGACAGGCAAAGCGTTCGGCGACGGTGCGGGAACAGGCTTCCCCGGTATGAGTACGCAGACCTTAACTTATGAGGCCGCTTTGGAAACACTCGGTTATACGCAGACGCCGTCGTCCATTCTCATCTATCCCACCGACGTAGACAACAGGGAGTTGATTATCGGCTATCTCGACGCATGGAACGAAGTCAACGAGGGGAACGGGGACACTGCCATAGACTATATGGATATGTCCTCTACGATGACCTCGATGCTCGGTTCCGTTGTAAAAATAGTGACCTATGTGCTTGTGGCTTTTTCCGTAACTTCGCTGATTATATCTTCGATTATGATTGCGATTATCATATACGCATCCGTCATCGAGCGGACAAAGGAAATCGGCGTGTTGCGCTCGATCGGCGCACGAAAAAAGGATATAGGGCGCGTATTCAAAGCGGAAGCCGTCCTGCTCGGCGTGGTTTCCGGATTGATAGCAATTTTGACAACATTGGTAATCAATGTTGTGATAAACGCCATACTCGCAAATTTAGTCGGCGTATCCACAATCGCAAGCCTTTCCGCTCTTACGGCAATCGGACTGATTGCGTTGAGTGCGATACTGCTGCTTATCGCAAGCCTGATTCCCGCGCGCATGGCAGCGAAAAAGGAACCCGCCGTCGCCCTGCGCACGGAATAAAAAAATGCACAAATCGCAATGATTTGTGCATTTTTATGTGGAGCTGTTAGCGGGATTTGAACCCGCGACCTCGTCCTTACCAAGGAGCGGAGCTGAAACACGTCAAAGGAAAAACAGACCACATTATACAGAAAAAGTGTTTGCTATAAAACACAAGATATAGTATAAAATCTTCTATTTAGGGAAAAACGCGGAGCAATAGCAAACACCCCTAAAACGGCAATTTGTTTGCTACCGTTTGCTATTTTTCCGTTTTAGGGCGTTTCAGACAGTCAAAAACAGGCTTTTATAGGTAAGAACGGGGCAATTTCGCCCCGTTTTTTGGCTTGTTTTGAAACAATAGCAAACAACTATTTCGACAGAATACCCGAAAAAATCTTTCTCAGCCGAACAAAAAATTTATTGATATTATTGAATTATACTTGCAATTATTATAATTTTGAGTATAATATTAGATAAGAACCTTTCGGAGGTACGAAATGCAAAAATTTGTCAACCGTGCAAAAGAGTTAAATGCGTTGGAAAAACAATATCATTCAAAAGAGTCTTCCCTCGTCATTGTCTATGGAAGGCGGCGCGTCGGAAAAACGGCGCTTATCGCAGAATTTTTGAAAAGACATTCGGATTCACTGTATTTTCTTGCGACCGAAGAATCCGAAATGCAGAATTTGAATTATTTCAAAACGCAGATTGCGGAGTTTACAGGCAACGAACTTTTGCAGTCCGCCGCCGTTGACTGGTTTACCATTTTCAAAACGCTGGTCGAATATAAAACGGAAACGAAAAAAATAATCGTGTTCGACGAGTTCCAATATATCGGGCAGTCCAATTCGGCATTCCCGTCCGTTATGCAAAAGGTATGGGATACGCTGCTTAAAGACGCGAATGTTATGTTGATTTTGTGCGGCTCGCTCGTATCGCTCATGAAGTCGCAGACACTCGATTACAGTTCTCCTCTTTATGGCAGACGCACAGCACAAATCAAACTCAAACAAATACCGTTCAGCCATTATCATGAATTTTTTGAAGGACGGGAAAATAACGAACTGCTCCCGTTTTATGCGGTGACGGGCGGCGTTCCGAAGTATATCGAAACTTTCTGTAATTATACTGATATTTTCGAAGCAATCGAAGAAAACGTGCTTAATTCGCAGAGTTTTCTCTATGAAGAGCCTTACTTCCTCTTACAAAAAGAGGTAAGCGAAATCGGCAGCTATTTTTCACTCATTAAGGCGATTGCCATGGGTAACCGCAAGCTTTCCGATATAGCAACAAATCTCGGTTTGAAACAGACGGGGCTTACAAAGTATCTGAAAGTTTTGATGGACTTGGATCTTGTTGAACGCGAAGTTCCCGTAACGGAGACGGCACCCGAAAAAAGCAAAAGCGGGCTTTACCGCATAGCCGATAACTTTATTGCTTTTTGGTTTAAGTTTGTCTATCCTTACCGTGCCTATCTTGAAAAGGGTGAAACTGCGTTCGTTCTGACGCAAATCAAAAAAGGCTTTGCGCAGAACTATGCGTCTTTTGTCTATGAAGATGTCTGCCGTGAAAAAATGTGGGAGCTTTCCGCTGCGAATACTTGGAGCTTCCACTTTGATAAAGTCGGCAGGTATTGGGGAGCGAAAGCGGGCGAAATCGACATCGTCGGCATTGATACCGCGAACGGAAATCTCGTGCTTGGCGAATGCAAATACACCACCTCGCCCAAAGGGTTATCAGTTTTACACACTTTGCAGGAAAAGTCCGAAGCCATGCTCAAACTCACGCAGACGAAAAACGTACAGTATATTCTTTTCAGTACGGCAGGCTTTACGCAGGGTTTAATTGACGAGGCGGGAAAGAATGCGGATATTAAGCTTATAGAACGGATATAACTCTTTGTTTTATTCGCAATTATGCCATGGAAACGATTAAACGATAAATTAGCTGTTATCCATGCATAGTAGGCTTGATCCCCACCCATTAACTTCCGATAATAGAAAATTATGAGAAGTAATTAAGGAGCAACGAATATGTTACCTGAAGAAAAAGCAAGAATAAAAATTGATGAACAACTTACCTCAGCCGGTTGGGCTGTTGTCACGCGGTTTGAATATAATCGAAAGAATCCGTCAGCGGTCGTGGAGGCTTCTATGTCCGGACGGAAGGAAAGCGATTATCTGCTTTTCATCGATAACAAAGCCATTGCCGTTGTGGAAGCAAAACGCGCCGAAAAGAATTTGGACGAAATAGTTGCGCAGCAGGCGGAAAATTATACTCTTAATCCGCAAAGTTGGTACGGATTTTGGCTGAACGAAAATAAAGTTCCGCTTGTCTATCTCGCAAATGGTGAAATAATACTTTTCAAGAATATGCTTTCTCCGGACAGCGAATATATGCAGATTGATAAAATGCACACGCCGAAAGAAATGTTGCGCATGATTGGTCAATCTTCGGAATTAGGCGCTTTGCCGGTCATTGAGAAAAAAGGATTGAGAGATTGCCAGTATCGTGCCGAAGTGAAACTGGAAACCTCTTTCAAGGAAGGAAAAAAAAGAGCGCTTGCCGTACTTGCGACCGGCTCAGGCAAGACATATCTTGCCTGCCTTGCATCCTATCGTTTTTTAGAGTATACGCCTAACACAAGAAGGATTTTGTTTTTAGCTGATAGAAACAATCTTGCTAACCAAGCAAAAACCGAATTTAGTTTATTTGATAGAACGGAGACGGGGCATCAGCTAAAAGACTTATATACTATAACGCGATTGAAGAAAGAAGAGGATATCAATGGCGATATTGTAATTTCCACTATTCAAAAACTCTATGCTGTTTTGACGGGACAAACTCTCCCGGACTGCGACGAGGATTCCGAAGATGAATTGGATCAGGCGGACAAAGAAAGGCATAGCAAGGAAATTATAACGCTTGGCGACGATTTGAAACTGCCGCCCGATTACTTTCAGTTTATCATTGTTGACGAGTGCCATAGGTCAATCTACGGTCGTTGGAGAGCCGTGCTTGACTACTTTAATAATGCGCGCATCCTCGGTTTAACAGCAACGCCTACCGAAGACGCATACGCCTTTTTTGATGACAACGTAGTTGAGAATTATTCTTATGACGATTCCGTTGTTGACGGCGTTAATGTGCCTAAACGGATATATCGTATTGCTACAAAAAAGAGTATTCACGGCGGCGAAATCAACGTGGGCGACGAAATAACCGAGAAATCAAGGCGTACAGGTGAAACTACTACCTTTACGTCAAGCAAAAACATTGATTATTCACCGAATGCGTTGGATCGCTCGATTGTAAACGTAAGCCAGATTGAAACCGTATTGCGCGAATACCGTGATTCGATTTATACCAAAATGTATCCCGAAAGATTATCGGAAAATGAAAGCGATAATTGGCGGTATATTCCAAAAACCCTCATATTTGCCAAAGACGATAATCATGCCGATCAAATTGTAAAAATTGCAAAAAAGGTATTTGGAGAAAAGTTTGCTAACGGACAGCTTCCCGAGAACTATGTGCGAAAAATTACTTATTCGGCGGGCGACTCCAATGCCCTTATAAGAGATTTTCGCAATGAAAAAGATTTTCGAATCGCCGTTACTGTAACCCTTGTCGCTACCGGCACCGACATCAAGCCTTTGGAAGTGGTATTTTTTATGCGCGATATTAATTCCGAAGTGCTTTATACGCAGATGAAAGGACGGGCGTGCCGATATATCAGCGACGACAAGTTGAAGGAAGTCACGCCGAATGCGCAAACAAAAGAATGTTATTACATAGTCGATGCCGTCGGCGTTACAGAACACGAAAAAGATATTCCTCAAAGAGCTATCGGACAGGAAAGAACTTTGAGTTTGGAACATCTTCTGGAACGCTTAACGCACGGTGATGCGAGCGATGAGAATCTTAGATTGCTTCGGGATTATTGTGCTTCAATACACCGCAGATATGAAAGCAACGCACTTCACGGGCATCACTTGAGTAAATTTATTGAGGAGTTTGGTTTTGCTCCTCGTACCCTTGCGAATAGCATCGAAAAGGCATTGCAAAAGGGCTTGCCTGAATTTATAGACGCATCCCATGATAATACGGAAAGAATGCTGTTGATTGAGTGCCTGATAGATAATGTTGCGGCAAAGAAATATTTGCTTGAAATGCAACGCGGCTATATTACGATAATCGACGATCAGGACGAGGTACTTTATTCCGATTTTTCAAAAGAGACTGCTTTGGACTTCAAGGAAGCATTCGAAAAGTATTTGAACGAAAATATGGATAGAATAGAGGCGCTGCGTATCATTTACAATTCGGAAGATACCGTTATAACGCACTCCATGCTCGTTGATTTGAGGGATAAGCTGCTTTCCGAAAATCACTCTTATACGGCGTATAATATTTGGAGAAATTATAAACTCCTCGATGAAATCGGTCGCGTCGATGAATTTGACATGAAGCAAAATATCAGAGCATTGACGCACCTTATCCAAATCGTGAGGTTCGCCTATCGAAAAACGGCAAGGCTTGCGAGCCTGTTTTCAGGATATATACAGCGGTTCAATCTTTATTGCGGACAGGCACAAAGGCAGTTGACCGACGAGCAGAAAGCCGTAATGCGTGCGATTGCCGACTTTGTTGTGAGCGAAGGCGCTATTACTGTCGGTGAACTCAATGAATATTATCCCGATTTATGGCGGAAAGGCATCACCTTATTCGGCGGTAAGGCACTCAACCAAGAAATACAAACTCTTTCTAACTTTATCTTAAAGGCGGCATAAAATGGAAAACGAAAAGCAAATGAAAAGCGAACAGGCTCTTGTAAAAAAAGTGAGCGACATTGCAAATGTTTTGGCGGCGGCAGGCGTCGGGTTTACCGATTATATCACGCAGCTTACATATATCCTTTTCTTAAAGATGGATGACGAGCGCGAAGAATATGGTTTGACGAGTTCTATTCCGGAAGGATATAAATGGAAAGACCTTACGGCATTAAGCGGCACAGATCTTGTCAAGCAGTATGAAACGACGCTCGAAAAACTCTCTGGCGAACAGGGACTCATCGGCACTATTTTTACGAAAGCAACTAATAAAATTCAAACTCCCGTTCACCTAAAAAAGGTAATCGATATGGTGTCCGGAGAGAATTGGTATATGCTCGAAGGTGATGTAAAAGGCGCTATTTACGAGTCTATTCTCGAAAAGAACGGTAAAGATAAGAAAAGCGGAGCCGGACAATACTTCACTCCTCGCGCTTTAATCAAAGCAATGGTCGATGTTATTGATCCCAAAATTATGGAAACCGTTGCCGACCCTGCTTGCGGTACAGGCGGATTCTTACTCGCGGCATACGAACACATGAAAAGGCAAAGCAATGAAATATCCAAGCTCGATTTCCTTCGCAACAAGGCGCTTTTCGGTGCGGATAATACGCCGCTTGTCGTTACGCTCGCGTCAATGAATTTATATTTACATGATATTGGCACGAAAGGCAGTCCTATCGTGTGTCAGGACTCTCTCCTTGATACATCGGACAGAATGTTTGACGTCATCCTCGCTAATCCTCCATTCGGTACAAGACCGCAGGGCAGCGGTGAAGTGTCAACTGTCAGAACGGAATTTATAAAGACTTCCGACAATCAGCTGAACTTTTTGCAACACATCATGTCCATCGTAAAGACTGGCGGCAGAGTTGCCGTGGTTTTGCCCGACAGCGTTTTAAGTGACGGGAAGGATGCAACGGCGATTCGCACAAAATTGATGAAGGATTTCAATCTTCATACGATTTTGCGCCTCTGCCCCGGTTTGTTCTACGCCAACATCTCTACAAATGTTTTGTTCTTTGACAAAGGGAAACCGACCGAAGATATATGGGTGTACGATTATAAAACAGGTATCAAACATACCCTTGCAACCAAGCCGTTAAAGCGTGAAGATCTCGACGATTTTGTCACTTGCTATTGCTCCGGGCATATGCAGGACAGAAAAGAAACTTACGACAAAGAAACTAATCCGAACGGCAGATGGCGCAGGTATTCCGCCGCCGAAATTTCAAAGCGGAAAGATTTGGACTTCAAGTGGATTGATTTTACCGAAAAGGACGAAAGAAGCCTTTCGGAGATATTGGACGAGATAGATGCTAAATCTCAAAATATCGTGAACGCGGTGGCGCGTCTGCGCGAGCTGATTGGTGAGGACGAACAATGATTGATACGAAAGCATTGCGGCAAAAAATATTGGACATGGCAATCAGAGGCAAGCTCGTCCCACAAGATCCGAACGACGAGCCTGCTTCCGTTTTGCTTGAACGTATCCGCGAGGAAAAACAGCGGCTTATAAAAGAAGGGAAAATCAAGAAAGATAAAAACGATTCCGTCATCTTCAAGGGTGACGATAATCGCTATTATGAGAATTTGCCTTGCGGTTGGAAGATTTGCAGTATTTCAGATATAGCATATTTACGAACAGGTGCTACCTTCGATAAAGCAAATGTGTTACCTTCAAACAAGAATGCAGGAATTCGCGTACTTCGCGGAGGTAACATATCAACATACAAAATTGATTTTCGAGCAGATGACATTTTTATTCCTACTGCAATCGTGAATCCAGCCATTCATGTGCAGCAATACGACATAATTACTCCTGCCGTAACAAGTCTTGAAAATATCGGTAAAATGGCAAGAATACACACAAAACCTACCTCAAATTATACAGTAGGTGGATTCGTTTATTTACTGACGCCTCTTTTTTATAACGATACTTTCTCAAAATTTTTGTTGTACCAATTTACGTCAACTTGGTTTATTAGACAGTTACAGGAAATCGCCAAGAAATCAGGTGCAGCATTTTACAACATAAACAAAACAAAGTTTAATGGATTGCCTGTCTATATACCTCCTCTTGCAGAGCAAGCTCGCATTGTTAAACGAATAGAAGAACTGTTGGCACAGATAGATATCATAGAACAGAATCAAGCGGATATTGATACTCTGTACGAAGAGTTCAAAAAGCGTACTCTAACACTTGCCATTCAAGGAAAACTTGTTCCGCAAGATCCGAACGATGAACCTGCAAGCGTGCTTTTAGAGCGTATCCGTGCCGAAAAGAAAGCCAAACTCGGCAAGAAATACGTTGACAGTTACATCTATAAAGGTGATGATAACTGTTATTATGAGAAGATCAAAGATTCAGTAAAGGAAATTTCTGCCGAAATACCGTTTGATATTCCAGAAAGTTGGCGATGGATTCGCATAGATAACCTCTTTCAACACAATACAGGTAAGGCATTAAATTCATCGAATACGCAAGGTATCTTGCATCCGTACATTACTACTTCGAATGTATATTGGGGATATTTTAACTTAGAGTGCATCAAAAAAATGTTTTTTACCGAAGACGAGTTCGCAAAATGTTCCATTGTCCCCGGTGACCTTTTAGTCTGCGAAGGCGGCGATGTCGGGCGTGCGGCAATATGGGAAAATGATATTTCCATGTGCATACAAAACCATATACACAGATTGCGAGCATATTATCCCGTATGTACTCAATTCTATTATTTTGCTTTCTTTGTCTACAAAAGTATCGGCTTGATTGGCGGCAAAGGCATCGGGATTCAAGGGTTGTCGAGCGGCGCTCTCGGTAAATTAATCTTTTCGCTTCCTCCGTTGGGCGAACAAGAGCGCATTGTAAAACAAGTGGAAATAATATTGGAGAATTTAAAAGACGAGGGCTAATCCTCGTCTTTTAGTTGTTTGTATATAGTTTTATACTGTTCAACAATTCGAAGCTGTTCATTAAATGGCGGTATAGGCATTATTGCTTTTAGCAGATATTGTCGGCTTATGCCCGGAATGAAACTTTTAGCTTTGTTTTGCAATACTCGAACATGCGATTCCAAGAAAAGCCTAATATAATTCAAACAAACGCCATCAGCGTTGATAGCCATAATTTGTCTTGCTATGTGTATATCTCCTACATTATTAAGTGCCATAGTTCCCACAGTGCCTTTACAAGTGATTAGCAAATCACCTTTGCGCGAAATAGTGGCTGAATTTGTTGTCCATCTGTTTATAATCAAAGAACCATGTTCAATGTTGCTTGCACCAGTAATATAGGGTATTCCTGCTCTTTGAGAATTATATTGATTTGGTTCCAAATCTCGCCCTGATAAAAGCGTAATCATTGTTTCTAATCGAGAATACGACCAGTTTTCAGGCAAATCAAAAGGTATCTCATTGCTAATATTGGTGACAGTTTCTCCCACCTTCTCATAATAACAGTTATCGTCACCTTTGTAGATGTAACTGTCAACGTATTTCTTGCCGAGTTTGGCTTTCTTTTCGGCACGGATACGCTCTAAAAGCACGCTTGCAGGTTCATCGTTCGGATCTTGCGGAACAAGTTTTCCTTGAATGGCAAGTGTTAGAGTACGCTTTTTGAACTCTTCGTACAGAGTATCAATATCCGCTTGATTCTGTTCTATGATATCTATCTGTGCCAACAATTCATCTACACGAGAGACTATTCTTTGTTGTTCGGCGAGTGGCGGAAGCGGAATAAACATTGCAGCTAATTTTGATGAGTTTAACGTTACACCTTTAACTGCCTCTCTTTTTTTAACGCAAAGTACAATCACAGGTAGTGCATTAAGTAAAAAATTTCTTGTTATCTCGTGTTCCGAAATAATAGGGAAAATCGAAATAATTGCCTCATTATGTACAGCATCTATGCCTAAAATCGATGTCTTTCCAACTGTTAATTTAAAACTCATTAAAAGCGTACCTTGTGGGATAAGTTCGCCTGCAAATTTGTCTCTTAAAGCTGCCGCACTTATTTTTTCTTTTGTGGAATTAACTGTTGCTCTCTCTTGAAGATCTGATATGGCAAACCATGGATATTTACCATCATCCCAATATTTTTTATTGTGTCTATCTGGCGTTTTACCGAGATCAAACGAAACAATTTGTGTAAATCTTGTCCAGCTCCATCCATCAGGTATCTCAAAGGGCAATTCATCAGTAATATCTTTGAGTTGCGAGCCGACCTTCTCATAATAGCGATTATCAAAATAAAATTTTATTTGTATCCGTACTTTCAATCTGTATGTAGCGAGCATTTTTTGAAGTATTTTTTACAATTTGTCTCAAAAAGTACTTGAGAATCAATTGATTTTTCTCTAATAAGTGGAAGCCGTTTTCTGATCCGACCTTGCGTGTATGTATCGTTTGTAAATTGAAGCTGAAAAAATAATTTAAAAATTTTGAAAAAGAGGGGGTCAAAACAGGGTGTCCCACTCCTTTATAGTGAGGAGGTGTGGATGATAATGCTTTTCAAATTAAGTCGGCAAAAAATTCTGGAATCACGCTGTGAACTCTTTTTATTTTTGCGACTGCTAAGTGAGAGGCTTTATCCAAAGAAAATGAGTCAAGAACATTAAAAAAAGTAAGCAGGTTAACGTGTAGGCGCAAAGTGACGCACTCCGTGCTTTTGCGCCTACACAAAGTATTACGGAATCGAGATACCCGACTTCGTTTTTAAGAACACGACAAGATATTTAGGGGGTATTTTATTTGAGAATTTACAGCAACAATTCGGCAGTCAACATTGAGCAGCTCATTGCGGACGAGGTAAAACGGCTTTCCACACAGTTCGGAAAGAGTTTTCTCGACTGCGAAAATCTCATCGAACTTACGGGCTTGGGACGGGACAATGTGCGCGCGCTCATGCACAGCAAGGCGTTCCCCGTGACCAAAGTCGGCAACCGTCAGGTGGTAAGTATTTTGGCGTTCGTGGCGTGGCAGGTAAACAGTCTGCCGGAGGCGGTCTAATGGCGAAGAAATCCACGCGAAGAGGCAACAACGAGGGCTGTATCAGTAAGCGTTAAGACGGCAATTGGG
>ERZ825525.2184-NODE-2184-length-13460-cov-3.419321_pt1 | contig 13460 bp, 14 predicted proteins | sample MGYA00519930_ERZ825525 | MGnify/ENA primary metagenome ERZ825525 (study PRJEB31778, sample SAMEA3449203) | human gut metagenome | biome: human gut; feature: human-associated habitat; material: faeces | place: United Kingdom | collected 2010/2012 ... | reverse complement strand
TGCTCCGTGTCCGCTTTCGGGAGCCGCCATGACTTCAGAACCCGTTACCTTGCCGTCAGTGACATCATAGAACTTAAAAAACCGGGTGTGACCAAAATGCTGGAATATCTTTCCGTTATCAAATGTTACCGCAATTCTCATAATACCATTTCCTTTCGATTTTACCTTGGAGCAGCCCTCTCCCCTGGGGCAGCCGCAGCATTTGCCGCCGCCGCAAAGCACATAGCTTCCGCCCGAAACCGCAAGAGGTCTGCCGTTGACGATACATTCCGCTATCTTTTCACGGGCAATGTTGTAAATTTCCGTAGCAGTAGTGCGTGATATCTCCATAAGCTCCGCCGCCTGACTGTGGGTGAGCTTTTCAAGGTCAACGAGACGTATGACCTCGTACTCATCTACCGTGAGCGTTACCGTATCCCCCGAAGCAAAGCCTGCGGGATAGAACATTGAGTATTCAGGCTCACTGCACACCTTTCTGCATCTCTGGGGTCTTGGCATACTGTCCCTCCTTTGTTTCCGACTATAGTCGATTATAACACATTTATATGCAGATGTCAAGGGGATAAAAAAGAGCCGCACCAAATAATGATGCGGCTCCTGTTACAGTATATGAGCTATTACATTCTGTAGATAGTACCCTTAAGGTCGGGTGTTGCGGAAATAGCGTTGGATTCATCGGTGTCGATGTGCATAGCTCTTGCAAAGTTCTCGGAAACACGACATACAACATCGCCGAGGATTGCCTTTCTGCCGTTGGTCTCGACCTTTACCCAAACGATCTCCTTATCCTTTACGCCAAGCTCCTCAGCATCAGCGGGAGTAAGGTGGATATGACGCTTTGCAACGATAACACCCTCGGAAAGCTCTACCTCGCCGCAGGGGCCAACCAGCTTACATGCGCCTGAACCTGCAATGTCGCCGCTCTCTCTGATAGGAGCAACGATTCCAATGGAACGTGCGTCTGTAGCGGAAAGCTCAACCTGATTAGCCTTTCTTACAGGGCCGAGGATAGAAACGTTTGCAAGAGACTTCTTAGGACCTACTACCTCAACTCTCTGCTCGCTTGCGAACTGGCCCGGCTGAGAAAGATCCTTCTTCTTTGTAAGAGTAGCGCCCTTGCCGAAAAGGATCTCAAGAGTTTCCTGAGTAACGTGTACGTGACGTGCGGAAGTTTCAACAATAAATTCTGCTGACATATGTAATACCAACCTTTCAAATACGGAACGCCGCTTCGGCAATTCCTCTGTCTGACAATATTATACCACTTCTGCCAAAAATGTCAAGGTGCGGCATGTTGCCGCTTCCACCTCGCTGATTATCTATCATGTAAACTTTTTTATAAGATGTGTTGACAAATTATAGTTTGAGTGATATAATCATTCTAAAGTAGAAATCATTTGCTTTATGGAGGGTAATAAAATGGGAGATTATGTTGGAAATAAAAAACAAATGAAATTTAAGAGCATAGATTCGCTGAAACCTATAGAAGATGTCATTGCAGATGCAGATAAAGCACTTAATGATAAATCAAGAAAAATACAGGATTCGCCGCTTAGTGAAGTTTTAGCCGGTGCATGTGGTGTAGGGACAGGTGCCGCTATTGGTTTTGCAGGTTTATATTTTGGCGGTTCTGTTGTCGGATTAAGCGCTGCGGGAATTACAAGCGGATTAGCTGCCGCCGGTGGATTGATTGGTGGTGGTATGGCTGTAGGTATTGCTGTTCTCGCTGCACCGGCAGTTGTTCTTGGAGCAGCAGGTGTCGGAATATCTACTACTGTAAAATATAAGAAGTTAAAGGCAGCTAAAGAACTTACATATAAAAATGCAGTTGCCAAGCAAACAGCTATTATAAAGGCACTTCAAGAGGAAGTTAATGCAGACAAGGAAAGAATTGATTATCTTAATAACTTAAACGTTCTTCTTCAAGCGGCCATCAAAGATTTACAACACGACCTGGGTATTGCTGCATAAAGATGGTTTGTTTTGAGCATATTCAATTACCCAATGGACAGTACTCCAAACAAAATTCATAATAAGAATTTGTGACAAGTCATTGGTTGAGTGATATGCTCATTCCAAAGAAGGAAGCCTTTGTATTATGGATGGTAATAAAATGGGCGATTATTTTGGAAATAAAAAACAAATGAAATTTAAGAGCATAGATTCGTTGAAACCGATAGGAGAAGTCATTGCAGAAGCCGAAAAAGCACTTAATGATAAATCAAGAAAAATACAGGATTCACCGATTCGTGAACTTTTACTCGGTGCAGCAGTTACAAATACATTAACTGCTGCAGGTGGATTAGCCATCACAGGTGGATTGATCGGTGGCGGTATGGCTGTTCTGGGTGCACCGGCAATTGCTATTGGAGCAGCAGTAACCGGAGTAGCCACTGCAGTAAAAAATAAAAAGTTAAGGTCAGCAAAAGAACTTATATATAAAGACGCAATTGCCAAGCAAACAGATATTTTAAAGGCTCTTCAAAAGGAAGTTAATGCAGACAAGGAAAGAATAGAATATCTAACACGCTTAAATATACTTCTTCAGGAAGCTATCAAAGATTTACAACACGATCGGGATATTGATTCATAAAGGAGGTCTGTTTTGAGCCAATTCAATTACACGGACGAAGAAAAAAACATAAACAGAGTTTTAAAGATGAACCGGGATTCGTCAAATCAATTGCTAAGCGGTTTACAGAGTTCCACACAAAGGAATGAAGCTGATAGTAACATTAACGATTCTGTCGCCTTACTTCGTTCACTTGGATATTCTAAAGATGTGGATAAAATTTTTTCTGAAAAGAAGTCTGTTGAATATATTCATAAACCTCAAGCCGAGCAATGGGATGAAATTGTATCGCAAGCTATTGAATATTGTCCTCAGGCAGTTGAGTTAGAGGATATTATGACTCAAGCTGAAATACAAGCTTCTTTTGATGAATTGGATTCCATATCAAAAGCTTTTTCGCAGAAAACAAACATTATCCATAAGACTGATTTATCATTTCTTTTTACAGCAACAGCATTGCAGGTTGCCAAGTCATTGATTTTTCCTTATGCAGCTGAAAAAATGGAGTATGGTAAAAGCTTCAACCCTGGTGAAAGATTAGACCATAATGATAAGTCTATTGAGAAACATCATCGTGAAGCAAATGATAAATTCAAAGAGAACCACCAAAAACATGGAACCGGTTATTGGCTGAATATTCTGTACCAGACAGTTCCTTATGATATAACTAAAGGCTCAAAAGATTTAGGTATAAATATGGGCGGTGGATACCACAGAATGTACACATTGGGACATGACCCGATTTTAGGCTGGATATTTGGAACAGCGAATATTCTTACTGATTGTATTACCTTTAACACATTTCAAAATAACCGAATATCGAGAATTGACCCTTTAACCAAAGCCAAAAAGATGACAATTACTCCGGAAGTTGTGCCGTTAAGCGTAATGTTTCAAGAGTGTAGTGAAGTTATAAAAGCGGACTATTTAAATTTACCGGCTGCCCTTTTTGCTCAATCGCAGCATTTAAAGTCTGATGAATATACTAAAATCGGCTTGCCACCTCCACTAATATCCTGTATTGATGAAAATTTTGCAAGTAAACTGTATAAAGAACACTATGATGCACTATGTTTAAGCCGTGATTTAAAAATTGTTGGCACTTCATTTATAGTATCAAAAATAATAGATATGATAATAACTTTAGTGCACGGCTTCTTCAGAAAAGAAGATGAAAATAAAGACTTGTACGAAGTCAGAACTCGTAAAATCTTACTTATATCAAATACTATTGCTACAACAAGCACCTGTATAAATGCCGCAATAACACAAAACCCCAAAAAATTAGATATAGGAAGTTTACTTAATACTATTACCCATTTGTTTACAGATGGTCGCTTCATTGCAAAAATCAAAGACGAATATATAAACAGCGAAATATCTAACAGATTACAAAAAGAAATAGAGGAAATTGATTCTCTATATTACAGCTTTTGACCTTTTGTTATTTAATTTTAGAAAACAAACTGACTTCGTTTTTCTGACGGAGTCAGTTTTGTTTTTAGTTGACATAAGTGTTGATGTGTAGTAAAATTAGTAAATAAAGATATTTAATTCATTGCGGCTCGGTAACTTTTATATGCGGTAAAAACAACACGGTTTTTATTGCGTAATGTCGCCGCTTCCACCTCGTTAGTTATCATTATGTAAACTTTTTTATTTGCGGCTTGGTAGCTCTCATATGCGGTAAAATATATATGTCATTCTTAAAAAACATCTGATACTAAGCACCAATTAAAAACTATACAAAAAATCGAGCATAATCTTGCGTGTATGGGTTATGTGAAGATTTTTTGTCTATAGTTTTATTGGTGATTAGTATGATATGCCCCGTCAAGAATATTCTTGCAAAAGCATAATAACTGTGTTATAATTACTGTAATAAATATGAAAGGAACAACTGCTATGAAAGCTGATTTTGATTATCTCTGGACTGACAAGAAGCGTACGATATTCGGTCTGCCCCTTTCCTTTACAAGATATTATCTCACTGAGAAAAAACTCATCACCCGAACAGGCTTTTTAAATATAGTAGAGGACGAGTTCGACCTTTACCGTGTGATAGACAAGAAGCTCATGCTCCCCCTCGGTCAGCGGCTTTTCGGCTGCGGCACTGTGGTCATCAACGTGAAAGACGTGGATACTCCAGTAAAGACAGTAAAATCTGTCAAGGCTCCCAGAAAGATGATGGAGCTGCTGGACGCTCAAGTGGATAAGATGCGTGACGCTTACGGCATCAGGGGCCGTGACATGAACGAAGTGCTCTGTCACCATGATGATATCATGGGAGATGACGGCAATGCTTGATTTTATTAAAGAAAAGACCGACTGCTGGGAATTTCTGCGCTCCACCGAGCTGCCTATCTTCATCTATGGCATGGGCGACGGTGCGGAAAAGATACTCCGTGTTTTCGATATGTACAATATCCCCACAGCAGGATTTTTTGCCAGTGATGAATTTGTGAGAGGACATTATTTCAAAGGGCATCTTGTTCACTCCCTCTCTCAGATAGAGGCACTCATTGATGATTTTATAATAGTGCTTGCTTTCGGTGCGGGCTACGAAAGCCTGTACAACAGGATAAACGATATGGCAAAGCGCCACACTCTCCTTGCGCCCGATGTTCCCGTTGTGGGGGACGGTTTGTTCACCTACAGCTACTGCATGGAAAATGCCGACAAGCTTCAAAAGGTGTATGACCTGCTGGCGGACGACATATCAAAGCAGACCTTTGCCGATGTGGTTAATTTCAGGATAAGCGGCAAGATAGAATATCTTAACGCCTGCACATTCCCCCGTGAAAGGATTTTCACCGATATTATTAGGCTTGGCGATGATGAAGAATACATCGACTTGGGCGCTTACAACGGCGATACCGTGCTGGAATTTGCCGATATCACAGGGGGAAAATACCGCAGGATATTCGCCATGGAGCCTGATACAAGGAACTTCCGCAAGCTTACCAAAAGCACCGACGGCATGGAGCGCATAGACCTGTTCAACGCTGCCGCATGGAGCGATGACACAGCTCTCACATTTTCCGACCGCTCGGGAAGGAACTCCAAGCTCACCGAGGGCGGAGGCGTTAAGCTCAAGCAGGTGGCGGCTCTCAGGGGCGACAGTCTTTCGGAAAATGCAACATTTATAAAAATGGACGTGGAGGGCGCTGAACGCCATGCGCTGGAGGGCTGTGCCCAGTCACTGAAAAACGGCTCAAAGCTTATCTGTGCCCTTTATCACAGGACGGAGGACATTTTTGATCTGCCGCTGCTGGTGCATGAGATAAACCCGGATCTGAAGCTGTACATACGTCATCTTATGTATATTCCCGCCTGGGAGACCAATCTTTACTGCGTTCCTAATACTAATAACCATTTAACCTAAGGACAAATGATTATAAGCAGTGATTTGTCCGTCATACACGGACAGTTGTGTATTTTTTGAAAACAATCTGACGGAGTTTTATAAAACACTTGCAAAATCCGAAAAAATGTTATATTATATATAGTGGACTGCGGTGTGTGCCGCAGATGATCAACAGAGATTGAAAGGGAGATTTAGTTATGGCTTTGAAGGATATGACTGCAGAGCAGCTCAAGGCATTCAGGGACGAGTGCCGGAAGCAGTACGACGATTTCAAATCACAGGGACTTAAGCTTGATATGTCAAGAGGTAAGCCCTGCAAGGAGCAGCTTGATATGAGCATGCCAATGCTCGACGTTCTCAACAGCAGCTCTTCTCTTATCGACGCTGACGGCGTTGATGTCCGCAATTACGGCTTCCTTACAGGTATCACCGAGGCTAAGAAGCTTTTTGCAGACCTGCTGGGCGTTGACCCCTCCATGATAATCGTAGGCGGTAATTCCAGCCTCCAGATGATGTACGACACCATTATCCGTGCAATGCAGCTTGGCGTACTCGGCAGCGAGAAGCCCTGGTGCAAATACGAGCATGTGAAGTTCCTCTGCCCGGCTCCCGGCTATGACAGACACTTCGCTATCTGCCAGGCGCTCGGTATCGAGATGATCAACGTTGATTACCTTGAGGACGGTCCTGACATGGACGCTGTAGAGAAGCTGGTTTCCGAGGACGAGGAGATCAAGGGTATCTGGTGCGTTCCGATGTACTCCAACCCGACCGGCATTACTTATTCCGACGCAGTTGTAAAGCGTTTTGCAAACCTCAAGCCGAAGGCTAAGGATTTCCGCATTTTCTGGGATAACGCATACTGCGTACACCATCTCTCCGAGAATCACGATCACCTGCTGAACATCATCGAGGAGTGCAAGAAGGCTGGAAATCCGAATATGGTATTCGAGTTCACTTCTACTTCTAAGATCTCCTTCCCGGGCGGCGGCCTTGCTGTAGTTGCAGCAAGCAAGGAGAACATCGACTTCATCAAGAGCCAGATGACCTACCAGACCATCGGATTTGATAAGCTCAACCAGCTCCGTCACGCTAAGTACTTCAAGAACTTCGAGAGCATAAGCGAGCACATGAAGCACCATGCAGCAATTATCCGTCCGAAGTTCGACGTAGTTCTCTACATGCTTGATAAAGAGATCGAACCCCTCGGGATCGGCAAGTGGAATAAGCCCAACGGCGGCTACTTCATTTCCTTCGACGCGCTCCCCGGCTGTGCAAAGCGCATTGTATCCCTAGCTAAGGAAGCAGGCGTTGTAATGACCGGCGCAGGCGCTACTTTCCCATATGGCAAGGATCCCAAGGACAGCAATATCCGTATCGCTCCGACATTCCCGTCTGTTGACGAGCTTCGCCAGGCCATGGAGATATTCTGTGTTTGCGTTAAGCTCGCAAGCGTTGAGGTTCTCCTGAATAAGTAATCATAATTTTGATACAATTACTTCCGCTTCCGTATGGAGGCGGAAGTTTTTTGTTGCATTTAATCCGTATAGTTTGCGGAAAACTCCTGATACGCTGAAGCGGTAAATACGAAAAAAATCCCCCGGTTCCATGAACCGGGGGATTTTTTGTGTTTATGATTTAAGAGGTTACTAGGTTACTTGATTACTCGTAGCGCTTCTGATACATGTAGTTGTTTACTTCCTTGACAACGAACACAACGATAATGCTGAAGCATACGAGGAAGGAAAGAATGAAGAATACGCCGCAGGTAATGTAGTTGTAGCCCTTGAACTTCGCGGGAAGCTCGGTCAGACCCTGCTCAACAGCCGCATTGTAAGCTGCGAGGGAGTTTGCAACCTTTGTTCCTCTCTCGCCGAATACGGTGAAGATGGAGGAGAAGTTGCAGGAACCTACCATGATGTACAGTGCGAGGGTTCCGAACTTGGAGAAGCTGTAACCGCACCACATTGCGATCGCGAGGAACAGCGAAATGCCGCCGAGAGTGATGAAATACATATAGTCCATAGCGCCCAGTGTGATAGCGGTGTAGTGCTGCTTATCCCACATGAGAACTGCGATCATTGTAAGAACGAACTCCAGAATAATGGAGCCTGCGCCGATCATAACTGCGATAGCGGGCTTCTTGTCAGCTTCGCTGAACTTGAAGGAGAGCTTGCTCTTGATCTTTGTGAAAGCGATGATAGTAACTACCGCTGCTGCCACGAAGGAGAGTATCAGAAATACAGTAGCCATCCACCACTTTGCGGTCATGCCGTTGGAGCCTACCCATGCGAGAGCGTCCTCGTCGCCGGACTTCGCAAGCGCCTTGGTGGGGTTGTAGGTCTTGAAGATCCACAGGATTCTGAACAGAATGCCGATGAGGTTTGTAACGGTCATAGCTGCGCCGAAGGAGAAGTAGTAGATCATAGCCCACTCGCCTTCGCGAACATATATGATGGAACCGATAAGAGCGACAGATACGAGGAGAATCAGCACAACGCCCTGTGCAAGACTGGTGTTGTCCAGCCAGCCGATAACGATTGACCAGTTACCGCCGGAGTTGCCGATGTTGCCGTAAGCGCTCATGCCAAATGCGGCGAAAATTGCAGCGGCAGCCATGATAAGGAACATCACGCCGGCAGTCTTGCCGCGCTTCCACATATTTGCGATTTTGTCGGCGGTCAGAAGCATGTCGTCGGCGTATTCAGAGGAACTGTCGTATACGCAGTAAATACATGCCGCGAGGCAGATAACAGCGTCAATGGCGCCGAAGGTGCGCATTGAGTTTCTGAAATTTGCAAAGGGAACAAGAATGGGAGTCAGCGCGATAACGGTCTTTGCGCCGAACACAGCTATCAGGTAGGACTTTGCGAACGCGAATCCCTTGAAATAGCAGAATGAAAGCAGAAGAAGTATTCCGGTGATAACTATGTAGATAAGCACGATGTTGAGAATAGTATCCCACAGCGAAAGGATTATCTGATTGTTAGCGATCTCGTCCTGCGACGCAAAGGTCTTGCCGAAGAGCTTTACGATACAAGCCTTTCCTTCTTCGTTATATGCTTTGCACTGGTTGAATACCGGGTTGATGAACAGCGGCTTCATTACCAGGAAAAACGTAACAACAGCCTCTATCACAGCAAAAGCAACCATGCCGATGCCGAGAGTTTTGTTGTTCAGCGGCGCTTTTCCTGCTGCGGTGTTGTTTACTGCGGCAGATGTCATTTGGTTATTCCTCCTAATTCAGAACAGCGTTTGCGCTTCTCCCCTGCGCAATACGCCATGCTATATAATTCTATTAAATTATACCATAATTCAGACGGATTTGCAAGCAAACGTCCGGAAATTAGGGCATGCGCTTTACACAAATTTTGTTTAAAATATTTGTGCAAATGTACATAATGTAAACGATATCCAGTTGATTAACCGGCGTTTTCTGCATTGTAACTATCGCCAACATCGCCGCCGAGATCGCACGTATAGACGAATTCCACGACATCGCCCTCGTGCAGTGTGAATTCCCCGGCGTAGACCTGCGGAAATTCTCCGTTGACGCGGTACATCCACCCGCTGAGTTCTCCGAAGCCGAATTCCGAGATATATCCGATGCTGCGGACGTAAGTTCCCCAGGAGCTGCCCGTGTAATCCACGCGCACCTGCTGCTGCCGCGCCGCGGTTATCAGTGCGTCGAACGCCGAGGAGCCTTCCGGAAGGGATAGCGTGCACTCGCCGATGACTACACCGTCCGGCGGGATAACCGACGGCTGGTTTACCGACGGGTCGATGGTATCCATTCTGCCGAGCACGGATTTGCAGTCAGCGGAGAAGGTCACTTCCATGCCTCCGGTAACTTCCTGCGCGTAGTACTCTGAAGGGGTGCGTATATCAAGGAGCCACACTCCGCCGCAGACCGCCGCGAGCAGCACCGCACCGGGGATCAGCAGTTTCTTCCTGCGGATAATCGCCGCGGCGAGCACACCAGCCGCCGCCAGTCCGGACGCAGCCGAAACTATTAGCTTGATGTGGGTTCCGGTGAAGCCATGTGTCTGTTCAGGGGCGGCTGATGACTGCGCCGTGCCGGGAATGACTGGTTCCGCCGTGTTCCCATTCTCCGGATTGCCGGCGGTTTGGCTGTCTGCGGAAACATCTATGTCTGCCGAACCATCCTGGCTGGAGAGCCCCGGACTTACAGCGGGCAGCGCAGAAAACAGCCCCTCGCCGCGCTGTGAAAGCGCGAGGGCGGTGAACGCTTCCAGGGTCTGGGCTGTTGCCATGCGGTTGGTGTCCCCGTCCGGGAGGTGCGCGTAGCCGCCGTCCGGTCTGCGGTATTCAGCGAGCTGACGTGCCGCTTCTTCCGCTTTTTCAGTGCGCCCGGCGGCCGCCAGGGCTATCACTGCCTGGGCGGTGCTTTCGCAGTTGCGGACTCCCATCGAGGTGTAGCCGCCTTCAATCTCGCAGAGCCAGTCAGCGCCGCGCTGTGCCGCTTCCTGAGCTTCGTCGGAATCCGCTGAGGCCAGCGCGTAGACCGCCGCGGAGGTTATATCCACATCGCCGCCGTCGCCGAACAGCGAGAAACTTCCGTCATCGTGCTGAGAAGCGACGATGTATTCCGTCAGGGACTGCGCGGTGTTCAGGGAGTTATCAGGCGCGGTTTCTCCGGTGACGTTCAGCGCTATGAGAGCCCAGATGTACGCGTTGAAGCCCTGGCGGCCGAGGGTTTCGCTCTGGAACACGCCAAGCTCCACCGCCTGCGACGGATCATGCCCCATCGCCGCAAGGAATATTCCGGTGCGCTGCAGCTCAGTGGGTTTCACGAATCCGCCGGAGGAGACTGTTTCCGCAAGCTCCGAAATGCGGTTTTCAAGCTGGGCGGCGTAGGCTTCCGACCCTTCGTAGCCGTGAAGCCGCGCGCAACAGTAAGCCGCCCAGTCCGAGTTGCTGTCGGCGGCGCTGCTCCAGAATTCCCCGTCCGAGCCGGAGAAATACCCGAAGCACTCTTCCGCGAGAGCCGCCCAGTCCCCGGAATCCGCTGCGAATGCAGTTGAAAAAGCGGCCTGCACCGCAATGATAACTGCAATGCAGACCGTTGAAACTGCTGTTTCTATTTTTTTCATGTATTACTGCTTCTTGCTCATCGCAATGCCAGCGCCTGCAAGGATAACTACTGCAACTGCAACAGCTACACCCTCAACGCCGGTGGAAGGTGAGCCCTTTTCGCCGGAAGCGCCGTCGTCTGCTGCGTCTATGGTAGCTTCGGACTCTGCGGTTGCGTCAGCTGAGGGGCTTTCCTCGGTCACCAGAGTTTCTGTGCCAAGGATATTTTCCAGCCTGTCAACTGCGTTGTCTACGTCCTCCTGTGTGGATTCGTACTGTGCCAGAGCCTCGCCTGCTGCGGTGAATGCATATGCCTGCTCGTCGCTGCCGTTAAGGAGATCCTTGTTGTCGGCAAAGAGCTTTACGAGCTCAGCGGTCTTTACCTGCTCCTTGAGTGCGGGCGCTCCGCCCCAGGAGGAGTTGTCAACGCCGAGGTCAGCGCCGTAGCCGTAAACGGTGAAGGAGAATACTACAACGTCGCCGTCAGCGGGGGTGTAGTCAGCAATGCCGACCTGAGCGTACTCGTCGTTTACAAAGTATGTCCAGCCGCTTTCCGCTGTGTAGTCGTATGCGCTCAGCCAGCCTTCTTCGGTTCTGCCGGAGGCTATTGTACAAACCTCTGCAACGGCCTCAGGGAGCACGACATCGTTGCTGTCGGTATCAGCGAAGGCGGTGATGAACGCGCCGTAGCCGGCGTCCTCGGTCTTGATCTCAGCGGCTCTTTCAACGATGTCGAGACCTGTCTCGCCCTCGTAGTAGGGTACCTTGACCGGCTCGACCTCGAAGCCCTGACCAAGAGTGGTCTTTTCAGCCATAAAGTAAACGTATCCTGCGGGCTGGTCGTCTGCGAATGCGCAGAGGCTTGCCGCGCTTGCTGCAACAGCCGCAGCCGCAACAGCGGAAATGATATTTCTCAGTTTCATTCTTTTGTTCCTCCAATTCTATGCGGTGAAAATCCGCTCATACCTTCCTATTATATATTATTTCTCCCGATTTGTCAACATTTTGTCATGCCAAACTTTTTTATCGGCGGCAAAATCCGTTTACTCGCTGTAAGAACGGCATTTTTTTCAGATTTTCACCTTTACCCCCTTAACATTTGTCCGAAAATATGCTATAATAATTTCGTATATTGTAAGCAACTGCTGAAAGGACGACCATGAGCGAAAATAAAGATAAAATCACCCGGGAAGAGCAGCTCCCCGAAATAACGGAAGTTACCGCGCAGGAATCCCCCGCAGAGCCGGAGAAAACTGCGAAGCCGGAACATGACGGCGAGTACACCGGAATGTCAAAGGGGAAGGCGGCTTTCCTGAAAATTCTACCCATGCTGATAGTGCTGGTGTGCACCGGGCTTTTCATGTGGGGAATAAAATTCGTGATCGGAATATTTTACGCGCCGCATGACGAGGTGTTCACGAAGCGGGACGGCGACGTCACCTATACTATAGTAAAATGCTATCAGAACCCTTCGTCATATTTCTACGTTTACAACAGCGAGGAGTTTACGTTCAATGAAGCGGATTACGACAACGTAGCCGGCGAGCACAACGACGCCCACCTGCTGAAAGTCCCCGAGGTGTACTTCGTGCTGAACGAATCCGCGCCGGATATGGAGACTACTACGGTGAAGCTTCTTGCAGAGGGAAACGCGCTGAAGGTCTATCAGTTCGGGGAGTTCATACTTTACAGGCTCGAGGGGCAGTACGGCGTATTCGCGCCGCTTCGCGACTACACCGAGAGCGCGACCTCCCGCAAGAACGATCTTTATGTCGTGCGCCAGCTCCTCAAGAACGACGCGTGGAAGGGCTTTGTAATGCCCTATGAGACGGTAGACAACTTCCAGACCATACTCGAGCGCCTGGAGTGGCACCTTGACACGGAATACGTCGAAGATCAGTAAAAAACCATCTGAAAGGAATCAAAATACATGGCTGATACAAGCTATCTTTCCAAGATACGCAATTTCTGCATAATCGCACACATCGACCACGGCAAGTCCACCCTGGCCGACCGCATCCTGGTGATGGCCGATGGCCGCATTACCGCCGATTTACCGCGCCATGCGGTGACCCGCGAACAGTTAATCGCGGCTTCAACACCTCAAGATTAATCAGGCTGGAATCCATCATGAACCAGAAATATATGATTTATATGTACCTGCTGAAGGACCGCACCTTTATCGCCCTCCTGCTGGTGATCGCGTTCTTCAGCGTGATGGTACCCAACTTCCTGACCGCCTCTAACCTGCTGATCATGACCCAGCACGTGGCGATCACCGGCCTGCTGGCCATCCCCTGCGCGCTCAGCGCGGCGGCGGTGCTCGGCTCGCCCCTCTGCGGGGATTTTGCCGTCGTCAGCCTCTCCGATCAACTGACTCCGTGGGCGACGATTGAACGGCGGCTTCGCGCGGCGGCGGCGGGTGGC
>ERZ825525.2180-NODE-2180-length-13512-cov-5.002749_pt1 | contig 13512 bp, 13 predicted proteins | sample MGYA00519930_ERZ825525 | MGnify/ENA primary metagenome ERZ825525 (study PRJEB31778, sample SAMEA3449203) | human gut metagenome | biome: human gut; feature: human-associated habitat; material: faeces | place: United Kingdom | collected 2010/2012 ... | reverse complement strand
GGGCGCGGTCGATGCTGTTGGAGCTATCCGACAGCTGGATGGTGCGCACGCAGCCATCCTTGATGACCAGAAATGCCACCGGCTGGATGTTGACACCGGCACCGGAGCCGCCGCCGAACAGATCCTTGTTGGCAGCGTTCTTGCCGTTAAAATCGGTACCGCCGGAAGCGAAGCCGAAGCTCACCTTGGACACCGGCAGGATGGTGATGCCATCCTCGGTGGTGATGGGCTTGCCGATAATGGTGTTGGAGTCCACCATCTGGTGGATCTTTTCCATTGTAACGTTCATCAGACCCTGAATAGGATGCTCTGCCATAAAACAACTCTCCTTTATTCATCCGTGCAGGCAACAGCCCGCCGGAAAGCATTCTGATATAGATTTAGTGTACCACACTTTATAGGAATATGTCCAATACTTTTTTACGCCAGAACTCGTACAGCACCCGCACAGCGGCAATGACGATGAACAGCGCCTGCGCACTGACCCGGAAGGACACCTTGTCCTGCACAGTGGGCTGGGCGCTGCCGAAGTCCGGCAGAACGCGCAGCTGGTCAAATTCCAGAAAGAAACAGTGATCCAACACGCCAAGGGTCGGGTACAGCCATGCCTGCAGCTTGCCGTAATTGCGGGCAGCTGCGGCGGGGTCGTCGCCGCGCACGCCAAGGCAGACCGAGATCTTTGTAAAACGGATGGTGCCAAACACTGCCCGCAGCAGCGTGCCCACACCCCGCAGCATGGTGCAGATCACATCCAGCGTGAGCTTTGCCTTTTGGCGGGGCGGCTTTTCGGCTTTAGGCTTTGCGGGCTGCGCAGCCTTTTTTTCAGCTTTTTTGCGCTTGTGCTCCGCACGCCAAGTGCGGAATTTTGCTTTCAGTCTGCCGGTAAAGCCCTTGGGCTCCTCCGGCTGGGCGGGCGGTTCCGGCTGGGGATATTGGAACACCGGAAAGGTGATGCCCAGTGCCCCGGCTTTTACGGTAAGCGTATCGTTTTGCCAGCAGACATCCGCACAGAAGGGGCACAGCAGCAACAGCGCCGCCAGCACCAGAATGATCAGCAGCAGGATGCCCACCACCTTGAGGATGAACAGCAGACAAGCGCCCACTGCGGAAAGAACCATGCCCATGGGTCAGCCCTCACTTTCGGTCGGATCATCCGCCGGTGCGTCGCTGTGCACCGGCGGCAGGTCTGCCAGACTGGACAGACCGAACACACGCAAAAATGTATCGGTGGTGCGGAAACTGACCGGGCGACCCGGCAGGTCCAGACGTCCGGCTTCCTCGATCAGCCCCTTTTCCAGCAGACCGGACACGCTGGAGGAGGAGTCCACGCCGCGCACCTGCTCAATAAAAGCGCGGGACACCGGCTGGTTATAGGCGATGACGGTCAAAGTCTCCATGGCCGCAGGGCCAAGCGGTACGGCGCGGCGGCTGTCCAGCACGCGGCGCACACAGTCTGCCCACTGGGTCTTGGTGGCCAGCTGCCACCGGGTATTCAGATGCAGCAGACACAGGCCGCTGTCCTCCCGCTGATAGCGGGTGTGCAGGGCTTCCAGCGCAGCATCCACGCTGGACTGGGGCAGCTGCACCGCCTGTGCCAGCTTATCGGCTCCTATGGGATCGCCGCAGGCAAAAAGCATGGCCTCTACGGCGGCAAGGATTTGTTTTTGGTTCATTGGTTCTCCTTATTGCGTTCCGGGCGGGTGCGGCGCATGGTCAACTCTCCCCGGTCATCCAGCGCGATGCGTCCGCCGCGCACCAGTTCCAGCAGCGCCAGAAAGGTGGCTACGTTGGTGCTGCGGCTCTGGCTGCGGGAAAACAGCTGCTCCATTTTTGCCACGGTGCCGCCCAGCATCCGGCGCAGGATGTATACCACCCGGCTGGTGACCGATACCATGGGCGCGGTGACCAGCGGCTCGAACTGCTGCTGGGTGGGCACGCGGCGGGTTTTAGTGCGGCCTGCCAGTGCCTGCCAGTAGTCGGCCAGTATCTGCGGGGCGTGGTGCAGCGCGTAGGTGTTGTCCAACTCCATCTCCATGGGACGGCGCACAAATACCGGAGCAGCCTCCCCTTTTGCGCGCAGCAGAGCCGCCATGCGGCGGCACTGGTCGTACTCGATGAGCTGACCGGTGAGCTCCTGTTTCATACGCTCGCCCTCTTCGCTGCGGGGCAGCAGCAGAAAGCTTTTCATCTCCACCAGATGCGCCGCCATCTCAATGAAGGCGCTGGCGGTCTCGGGATCGGGGTCGGCCTGCTCCACGGTACGGGTGTACTGGTCGATGAGCTGCAAAATGGGGATGTTGTGCAGATCCATCTTATGCTTGGCCACCAGCGCCAGCAATAATTCCAGCGGGCCGTCAAAATCTTCTAAATGGAAGGTCAATTCCTCTGCCACTCAGATCACCGCCCCAAGGCTGCTGGCGTAAACGGCGTAGGCGATTTTATCGATATACCCGGTGCCCGCACCCAAAAGCGACCACACCGCGTTGTTCAGGTAGTACAGCGGCACATCCAGAAAGCCGCCCCAAACCGCCGCCAGCATAACGATCATGATATATTTTTCGTACCGCATCAGGCCAAAATAGATGCGCTGCGGCAGCACCACCAGCAAAATGCGGCTGCCGTCCAGCGGCGGCACGGGGATCAGGTTGAACACCGCAAGGCTCACGTTCATCAGCACCAGATACCGCAAAAACATGGCAATGTAGATGGTGGCATTATTGACCGGTGCCCAGTAGTACATCACCTTCCATGCCACCATGCCAAGGTAAGCCAGCACAAGGTTTGCCACAGGGCCTGCCAGCGCCGTAAGCGCCATACCCCACTTGGGGTTTTTGAAGTTGCGGGGATTGGTGGACACAGGCTTTGCCCAGCCCACGCCCGCAAACACCATGCATAAGGTGCCCAGCAGGTCAAAGTGGGCAAAGGGATTCAGCGAAAGACGCCCCTCGCGTTTGGCGGTGGCATCGCCCAGCAGCCATGCTGCCAGCGCATGGCCGGCTTCGTGGAACGGGATGGCCACCAGCACCACCAGTGCGCGGATGATATAATAGGTTGCCTGTGCGGTCATGTAAATCTCCTGTCAAAATGAATTTCTTCCTTTATAATACTATTTTTTTGCGCCCTGCACAAGCCCCACTGCGCCGGGAATACAAAAAGCTGCAGGAAATTTAAAAAAAGGCTTGCTTTTTCTCTGCATCTCTGGTAGAATAGTCAAGCTGATTATTTTGATTCCATACTTCACTGTAGGAGGTGCAATTACCATGGCTAAGTGTGAATGCTGCGGCAAGGGTGTTACCTTTGGTATCAAGGTCTCTCACTCTCATCGCCGTTCCAACCGTACCTGGAAGCCGAATGTCCGTCGTGTCAAGGCGGTCGTGGAGGGCTCTCCCAAGTATGTCTACGCATGCTCCCGTTGCCTGCGCGCTGGCAAAGTTACCCGCGCTGTCTAATTTGGTGTATGTGGCCGGTCACTTTGTCGAGTGGCCGGCTTTTTTATTTGCCGCAAGGAGTGGAATAAAATGTCTTTGCCTGTTGATCCCATCATGCTGCTGAGCGTGGTGAACCTGAAACTGCGGGATCAGTATAAAGATCTCGATGCGCTGTGCGAGGATCTGGAGGCCGACAAGGCCGGTCTGTGCGCAAAGCTGCACGCTGTGGGCTACGATTACGACCCGCAGCGCAACCAGTTTATCTGATTATAGCTTCCAAATCCGGCACCGGTGCGCAGCGACTGTACCCGGGCCGGTGAATGATAAAATAAGGAGTGCTTGATTTATGATCCAGGGTACCTATTACAAAGAGTGGAGCACGGTTCTTGGCCGTGAGATGGAGTTTAAGGTGTACGGCCATGCCGGTGTGCCGGTGCTGGCACTGCCCGCCCGCGGCGGCCGTTTTTACGACTGGGAGAACAACGGGATGCCCGATGCCATTGCCCAGCTGCTGAACGAGGGCAAGGTGCAGCTGTTCTGCGCGGATGCCGTGGACGGCGAGGGCCTTTTGAACGGTGATCTGCCCCAGCGCCGCCGTGCCGAGCTGCAGGAGAAGTATTTCGTCTACCTTACCGCTGAGCTGGCTCCCCGCATTCTGACCCTGAACAACGCCAAAAAGGGCACCCGGATCTGGACTGCCGGTGTGGACTTGGGCGCTTACCACGCCGTCCACTGCCGCCTGCGCCGTCCCACCCTGTTTGCCGGTGCTGTGGGCATGGGCGGTATCTACGACCTGACCCGCTTCTGGGGCACCGACAGCGACGACATGGTGCTGCGCTGCTCTCCCCTTGCCTATCTGCAGGAAAGCGGCATTGCCAACAAGCCTGCGCTGGCCAAGGCAGAAGAAAACTGCCTGATTCTCTGCGCCGGTCAGGGCGCCTACGAGGGTGACGCACTGGACGATACGCAGGCACTGGCCGACCTGCTGAAGGATCAGGGAATGCCCGCACATCTGGAGGTCTGGGGCGGTGACGTCTCCCACGACTGGTACTGGTGGGGCAAGATGTGGAGCTTGTTTGCACCGCGCATTCTGGAAGTAAAGTAAGAATTTTAACGAGGGAAAGCCTGCGGGGCTTCCCTCGTTTTCTTATGTGCAGCGGAATTTTACTTTTAAATTTATGGTTCAGAAACACCTGCGGCGTTTCTGAACCATTTTTTGTTTGCAGCACCATTTATATTTCATTTCCTACTTGAATTGTCGGATATTGTGTGCTATACTGCTGTTGCAAGCAAAATATACCCCATGGGGGTTTATGAAGGGAGCGATTCCGAGATGGAAGCGAACCAAAAGCACTGTTGTTGCTGCGATAATGCGCCGGAAGCGGACGCTGCGGCAGATGCTGCTGTCCCCTGCTGCTGCCGCCACAAAGAGCGCAGCCCGGAGGAATACAAGGCCCTGCTCAACCGCCTGAACCGCATTGAAGGGCAGGTACGCGGCATCCGCGGGATGCTGGAAAAGGACGCCTACTGTGTGGACATTCTGGTGCAGGTGGCTGCAGCCAATGCGGCGCTGAACAGCTTTTCCCGGGAATTGCTGGCGCAGCATATCGGCAGCTGTGTGGCGGACGACCTGCGTGCCGGCAGCGACGAAAAGCTGGAAGAACTGCTCCGGCTGCTGCCCAAGCTGATGAAATGACCGCCCGCCGGGCAAACTGACCACAAGGAGAAATAGCAATGGAACAATTCAACGTTACCGGCATGAGCTGCGCGGCCTGCTCTGCCCGGGTAGAAAAGGCCGTAAAGAGCGTGCCGGGCGTCACCGGCTGTTCGGTAAGCCTGCTGACAAACTCCATGGGCGTGGAGGGCACCGCAGAGGATGCCGCCATTATCCGCGCCGTAGAGCAGGCCGGTTACGGTGCAAGCCCCAAAAAGGCTGCCGCAGCCGCCAGCACCAGCGCAGAGCTGGACGCGCTGGCTGACCACGAAACGCCCAAGCTGAAACGGCGGCTCATCGCCTCGCTGGGCTTTTTGCTGGTGCTGATGTACTTTTCCATGGGACACATGATGTGGGGTTGGCCGCTGCCCCGCTGGTTTGACGGCAACCACATTGCCATGGGGCTGGTGCAGTTGCTGCTGGCGGGCATCGTGATGGTGATCAACCAGAAGTTTTTCATCAACGGCTTTAAGGGGCTGGTGCACCGCTCCCCCAACATGGATACACTGGTGGCTATGGGCTCGATGGCAAGCTTTGTGTGGAGCACCTACGCCCTGTTTGCCATGACCGATGCGCAGCTGCACGGCAACGAGGAACTGGTCATGCACTACATGATGGAGTTCTATTTTGAGTCTGCCGCCATGATCCTGACCCTCATCACGGTAGGCAAAATGCTGGAAGCACGCTCTAAGGGTAAGACCACCGATGCGCTCAAGAGCCTGATGAAGCTTGCCCCCAAAACTGCCACCCTGCTGCGGGACGGTACCGAGGTGACCGTGCCCATTGAGCAGGTGCAGAAAGAAGATATCTTTGTGGTGCGCCCGGGCGAGAACATCCCGGTGGACGGTATTGTGCTGGAGGGCAGCAGCGCCGTGAACGAGAGCGCCCTGACCGGCGAGAGCATCCCGGTGGACAAGGCCGCGGGCGATAAGGTAAGCGCCGCCACCACCAACCAGTCCGGCTATTTGCAGTGCCGCGCTACCCGCGTGGGCGAGGACACCACGCTGGCGCAGATCATCCGCATGGTCAGCGATGCCGCCGCCACCAAAGCCCCCATTGCAAAGATCGCCGATACCGTATCCGGCTTTTTCGTGCCTGCGGTCATCAGCATTGCGGTGGTCACCACCCTTGTCTGGCTGCTGCTGGGGCGGGATGTGGGCTACGCGCTGGCGCGGGGCATCTCGGTGCTGGTCATCAGCTGCCCCTGTGCGCTGGGTCTGGCAACGCCGGTGGCTATTATGGTGGGCAACGGTTTAGGCGCAAAGAACGGCATCCTGTTCAAGACCGCTGCGGCGCTGGAAGAAGCTGGCCGTACCCGCATCGTAGCGCTGGACAAGACCGGCACTATCACCTGCGGCGAGCCCACTGTCACCGACCTTCTGCCCGCTGCGGACGTGACCGAAACCGAGCTGCTCACGCTGGCTGCCGCGCTGGAGGGCCGCAGCGAGCACCCGCTGGCGCGGGCAGTGCTGGCCTATGCGGAGGAAAAGCAGCTGGAGCTGCCCTCTGTTACCGATTTTACCGCCCTGCCGGGCAACGGCCTTACCGCCAAGCTGGAGGGCAAGGAGATCTTTGGCGGCAATGCTGCCTTTATCGGTGCAAAGGTCGCTATCCCTGCTGCGCTGCAAACGCAGGCTGCTGCGCTGGCTGCGCAGGGTAAGACGCCCCTCTTCTTTGGCGGCGCAGATCGTTTGCTGGGCGTTATCGCAGTGGCAGATACCATCAAGGAGGACAGCCCGCAGGCCATCCGGGAGCTGCAGAATATGGGCATCCGGGTGGTGATGCTGACCGGTGACAACCAGCGCACCGCCGAAGCCATTGGCCGGCAGGCCGGTGTGGACGAGGTGATTGCCGGGGTGCTGCCGGAGGGCAAAGAGGCTGTTATCCGGCAGCTGCAAAAGTACGGTAAAGTAGCCATGGTAGGTGACGGCATCAACGACGCCCCTGCCCTGACCCGCGCCGACACCGGCATTGCCATCGGCGCAGGCACGGACGTAGCCATTGACGCTGCGGACGTAGTGCTGATGAACTCCAAGCTTTCGGACGTGCCCGCCGCCATCCGGCTGAGCCGCGCTTCCCTGCGCAACATTCACGAAAACCTGTTCTGGGCATTCATCTACAACATCATCGGTATCCCGCTGGCAGCCGGTGTGTTCATTCCCTTGGGGCTGACGCTGAACCCCATGTTCGGCGCAGCTGCCATGAGCCTTTCCAGCTTCTGCGTGGTGAGCAACGCCTTGCGGCTGAACCTGTTTGACCTGCACAGCGCAAAGCGTGACCACCCGCCCAAACACGTCCCTGCCCTGCCCGCTGCCCTTGTGCAGCCCGCAGCGGAGGAAGATACAACTGCATCTAATCAAAAGGAGGAGACCGCTATGAAAAAGACCCTGACCGTAGAAGGCATGATGTGCCCCCACTGTGAAGCCCGCGTCAAGAAGGCGCTGGAGGCTCTGCCGCAGGTGGACAAGGCTGTTGTCAGCCACGAAGCCGGTACTGCCATCGTCACCCTGAACGCCGAAGTAGACGATGAGGTGCTGAAGAAGGCCGTGGAAGCACAGGATTATCCTGTCACCGGCATTCAGTAAGGCGAAAATGCAAAAGGCAGCTGCGTGGATTTCTGCGCAGCTGCCTTTTTTGTAAGTAGGACGATTTTGAATGCGCGCCGCGTTCGCTTTGCGCATCTTTAAGATCCCATTTTGTTTCGGAGCACCGGAGCGCCTGCGGACGCTCCGGTGCTCCATTTTTACGAAAGAAGTCGTCACCACGATTGAAACACAAAAAGCCCGCTGCAGGGCAGAATGTCCTTGCAGCGGGCAGCATAGATAACTGGGGAACCCTTATCAGACTTCGGTGTTGAAGTAGCGCTTCAGCAGGCCCTCGAAGCCGCGGCCGTGACGGGCTTCATCCTTTGCCATCTCGTGGACGGTGTCGTGGATGGCATCCAGATTCAGCGCCTTAGCCTTCTTGGCCAGATCCATCTTGCCTGCGCAGGCACCGCACTCGGCCTCGGCACGCATCATCAGGTTCTTCTTGGTGCTGTCGGTCACGACCTCGCCCAGCAGCTCTGCAAAGCGGGATGCGTGGTCAGCTTCCTCGTAAGCATAGCGCTTGTAGGCCTCGGCGATCTCGGGGTAGCCCTCACGCTCTGCCACGCGAGCCATAGCCAGATACATACCGACCTCGCTGCACTCGCCCTCGAAGTTAGCGCGCAGACCATCAACGATCTCCTGCGGCACGCCCTCTGCCTTGCCGATGCCAACAACGTGCTCGGTGACGTAGGTGTTGCCCTTCTTCTCCACAAAAGCGGAAGCGGGAGCCTTGCAAACGGGGCACTGAGCGGGGATCTCACCCTCAGCGATATAACCACAAACGGTGCAAACGTATTTCTTCATAAGAATTTACCTCCATTCGATCTGTTAAAAATGATACAGGACGGAAACCACCCGCCTGTTGCTTCTATGCTGGGCAGCTGCGCTGCCGGGTATAGAAAGAGCCACGGAAGGAGCTTTGTGCTTTGTGCACTTCCCTTTCCATGGCTCTATTATAGCGAATAATTCCTAGTTAGTCAAGTATATTTTTAAGAATTATTCCTACTTATTAAAATCTGGCAGAATGTCCAAATTCCACTGCAGAAAACTGGGTGCATTACCGGAATCAGACCTGCAGGTTGCCGCTGGTAGCAGCATCGGAGCCGGCGGTAGCGTCAAACTCGTAGTCGTTGCCGGGCAGGATGGCGTTGAGCAGAATGCCTGCGATAGCAGCCACAGCCAGACCGGACAGGTTGATGGTGACGCTGCCAACGGTAAAGCCAACGCCGCCCACAGAGTTGAAGCCCAGTGCGCACACCAGAATGACGGCGGCAACGATCAGGTTGCGGCTGTTGGTGAAGTCCACGCGGTTCTCCACCACGTTGCGCACACCGATGGCAGAGATCATGCCGTACAGCACAAAGCTGATACCGCCGATGATGCCGGTGGGGATGGTGTTGATGACAGCCTCAAACTTGGGGCTGAAGCTCAGGATGATGGCCAGCACAGCGGCAATACGGATGACCAGCGGGTCGTAGATCTTGCTCAGTGCCAGCACGCCGGTGTTCTCGCCGTAGGTGGTGTTGGCGGGGCCGCCCAGCAGACCAGCCATGGTAGTGGCCAGACCATCGCCCATCAGGGTGCGGTTCAGGCCGGGGTCATTGATATAGTTGTGGCCGACGGTGGCGCTGATGGCGGCAATATCGCCAACGTGTTCCATCATGGTAGCCAGTGCGATGGGGATGATGGTGAACAGCGCACTGATGAACTCCGGGCTGCCGTCAATGGCGAACAGACCCATAGCCTCCTTGTGCAGGGGGATGCCCAGCCAAGCGGCTTCGGAGATCTTCTGGAAGTCCACTGCGCCGGTGACCAGTGCCACCGCGTAGGAGACCAGCACGCCGATGAGGATGGGCAGGATCTTGACCATGCCCTTGCCCCAGATGTTGCAGACGATGACCGTGCCCAGTGCCACAAAGGCCAGCAGCCAGTTTGCCTGACAGTTGTTGATGGCCGAGGGGGCCAGGATCAGGCCGATGGCGATGATGATGGGGCCAGTGACCACCGGCGGGAAGAATTTCATGATGCGGCGGATGCCGAAGGTGGAGATCAGCAGGCTGGCCACCAGATAGACCAGACCCGAGAATGCAATGGCAGCGCAGGCATAGGGCAGCATCTTGGTGTTGGCAACGGTCAGGTTGCCGTCGGCGTCGGCCAGCATGGGGGCCACGATGGAGAAGCCGCCCAGATACGCGAAGGACGAGCCAAGGAAGGCCGGGACTTTGCGCTTGGTGATGAAGTGGAACAGCAGGGTGCCCAGACCTGCGCAGAGCAGGGTGGTGGAGACGCTCAGACCGGTGAGCAGGGGCACCAGAACGGTGGCGCCGAACATGGCGAACATATGCTGGATGCCAAGGATGAGCATCCGGCCCCCGCCCAGCTGGCGGGCATCATAAATGCCCTTGGAATAATCGATATTCTGACTCATGATTTCCTCCTTCTACTTGCAGGCCCAAAAAAAGAGGCACTACCGCAGGAAAGCGGCAATGCCTCAGATCTCGGGACGAAATCGGAAACGGAAGATACAACCGACACATACAAAAGACAGACTCTTTTTCCGCATCCTGCTCTCCCCCTTCCTCTCATTCTTCGGCATAGTATAGCATAAATGCCGGACACTGACAACCTTTTTCCTGTATTTTGCGGTGATTTTCTGTCAGCTGCGGGCTGATGGCCTTGAAATATGCCGCATTCCACACTATAATATAACCTATTGCCGCAGTTGGTCGCAGGGCCGGCAGCGGCAGCCGAAACAACAACAGCCATACTATTATAAAAGGACGCTTATGATATATCTCGACTACTCCGCCAACACCCCCGCCGCCCCCCGGGTGCTGGAGCGCTTTTGTGAAGTGGAGCGCAGCTGCCCCGGCAATGCGAATTCCCGCCATCAGGCCGGGCGGGAGGCCAAGCTGGTCATCGACCACGCCACCCAGAACATCGCGGGGCTTTTGGGCGCACAGCCCGCAGAGGTCATCTACACCTCCGGGGCCAGCGAGGCCAACAACTTCGCCCTCAAAGGTCTGGCGAAGCTCTCCCGCCATGCGGGCAGGCACATCATCTCTACCCCGCTGGAGCACTCGTCCGTCAGCGGCACCCTGACCGCATTGCAGGAGCAGGGCTATGAGATCGATCTGGTGGACATCCGGCGGGACGGGACCATCGACCTCGGGCATCTGAAAGAGCTTCTCCGTCCCGACACCATCGCGGTGGCGGTGACGCTGGTGGACAGTGAGCTGGGCGTCGTGCAGCCCGTAAAAGAAATTTCAGAACTCTTGCAGGCATGGCCCAACTGTCACTTACACGTAGATGCCACACAGGCTGTGGGCAAGATTCCCGTCTCCTTTGAGGGAGTGGACACCATGAGCCTGACGGCCCATAAGTTCTACGGTCTGAACGGCATCGGCCTACTGCTCAAGCGGCGAAAGCTTGCCCTCGAGCCGCTCATCCACGGCGGCGAGAGCACCACTATCTACCGCAGCGGCACGCCTACCGTGGCCTTGGCGGCCTCGCTGGAAACGGCGCTGGAAGCCGCCGTTGGGGAGCTGCCCGCGCGTACCGCCCGGGTAAAGGAAGCGAATGCCTTCCTCCGCGACGCCCTCAGCAAGTACCCGAAGGTACACATCAACAGCCCGGAGAACGCGATCCCCCACATCCTGAATCTGAGCGTCGAGAACGTCAAGGGCACCGTATTCCAGCGGGAGCTGGACGCCGAAGGCGTCTGCGTGTCGGTCAAATCGGCCTGCTCGTCGGACGGTCTGCCCTCCCGGGCTGTGTTCGCCGTCAGCCGCGACCGGCGGAACGCCCTCTCCTCGTGGCGCATCAGCCTGAGCCACCTGACCACGCAGGAGGGACTGAACGGTTTCCTCCACGCTTTCGACGCCTGCTATACCCGGCTGACCCGGCCGCAATAACGGAAAGGACAGAGAACCATGAAACGCGAAATGGAACCCTACCAGCTCATCGAGCGAAGCATCATCAAAAAATACCGCAAGGAGCTGTGGACCCCCTTCATCGTGGCGGTCAAGCGCTACGAGCTCATCAAAGCTGGGGACAAGATCGCCGTCTGCATCTCAGGCGGCAAGGACTCGATGCTGATGGCAAAGCTCATGCAGGAGCTGCAGCGCCACAGCGATGTGCCCTTCGAGCTGGTCTTTCTCGTGATGGACCCCGGCTACAACGAGATCAACCGCCAGAAGATCGAATCCAACGCCGAGCTTCTCCACATCCCCGTGACCATCTTCGAGAGCAACATCTTCTCGGTGGCCAACAACACCGACAAGAACCCCTGCTATCTCTGTGCCCGGATGCGCCGCGGCCACCTCTACAGCAAGGCCAAGGAGCTGGGCTGCAACAAGATCGCACTGGGCCACCACTTCAACGATGTCATCGAAACCACCGTCATGAGTATGTTCTACGGCTCTCAGCTGCAGGCCATGCCCCCCATGCTCCACAGCACCAGTTTTCCCGGCATGACCCTCATCCGCCCGATGTATTGCATCCGGGAGGAGGATATTCTGGCATGGAAGCGATACAACGAGCTGGAATTCATCCAGTGCGCCTGCCGCTTCACTGAGAACTGCACCATGTGCGACAATGGCGGTGGCGGTTCCAAGCGGCAGGAGACGAAGATCCTGCTCCGCCGACTGAAACGCGACAACCCTAACATCGAGAACAGCATCTTCCGCAGCATCCACGCCGTGGCGCTGGACACCATGCCCGGCTATAAATCCGAGGGCGTGGAGCACAGCTTCCTTGAGCGGTTCCACGCGCAGGAGGAAGAGCTTAACAGGGAGTAATATAATACCCCCTCCGATAGAGCAAATACCCAAGCCCGGTATCTTTTCACGAGACGCAAAAAGCCCCCGGAAGCGCAGCGTTACGCTTCCGGGGGCTTTTCCATGCCGCCGACGGGGGTCGAACCCGTACTCTGTCTCCAGAAAGGGATTTTAAGTCCCTCGTGTCTGCCAATTTCACCACAGCGGCTTCTGAATGAGCTGCCGCCCACATTCCTGCAAGCGGCAGCTCATATGATACAATAGAAATGCTGTTTTGTCAAGTTAAACCTTGCCGCCGTGCAGCTCTGCGTACATACGGGAGCGGCAGTCCGCCACAGCCGGGGTCATGTTGACGTAGTGCTTATGGGGCATCTCGATGCGCAGCTCGCTCTCCCAAGTCTCCTCGGTGAGCTGCTTTGCAATATAGGCCTTCTTCTCCGCGATGGAGGGCAGCTCGATGGCCAGCTCGCCGTGCAGGATGTGGGGCACCAGCAGCTGCTTGACCCGGGTGGGGACGAAGGTGACGGTGCGCTCGATGGCGTCGGAGTCGAGGTTGACCATCGTGACCGGCTTACCCGCCTCGATGACCTCGCCGTCCATTGCGATGAGGTCGCACTGGGCCTGACCATTTTCGTCATAGAGACGCCACGGCATCTTCTTGCCGGGGATGATGGCCTTGCTGGCAGAGTCAGAGCACTTCATCTTGGGCTGATAGGTGCCGTCCGGCCGCTTCACCGCCACCAGTTTGTACACGCCGCCAAAGACGGGGTCCGAGGCGGAGGTGATGAGGTTTTCGCCCACGCCGTAGGAGTCAAAGTGTGCGTGCTCGTACAGCTCCATGTTGGCGATTTTCTTCTCGTCCAGACCGTTGGAGGCCACCAGCTTGATGTAGGACTTCCCTGCTGCATCCAACGCCTTGCGCAGACGCTTGGATCCGCGGGCAAGGTCGCCGGAGTCGATGCGGGCGCTCTTGACACGGCGGTTGGGGTCATTGGGATACTTCT
>ERZ825525.2176-NODE-2176-length-13532-cov-5.071900_pt1 | contig 13532 bp, 12 predicted proteins | sample MGYA00519930_ERZ825525 | MGnify/ENA primary metagenome ERZ825525 (study PRJEB31778, sample SAMEA3449203) | human gut metagenome | biome: human gut; feature: human-associated habitat; material: faeces | place: United Kingdom | collected 2010/2012 ... | reverse complement strand
AGTCGCAGCCCACGCCGCAGGTCGGCTTGCCGCAGCCGTACTCGGGGCCGCGGTCAAAGTAGATCTCGGAGCAGGGGCCGCACGGGCCGGAGCCGTGCTCCCAGAAGTTGTCCTCCTTGCCCAGACGCACCATGTGGTCCGGGGCAATGCCGACCTTCTTGGTCCAGATATCGTAGGCCTCGTCGTCCTCCTCATAGACAGAGATGTGCAGACGATCCTTGGGGATGGCCATCCACTCATCGCTGGTCAGGAACTCCCATGCCCAAGGGATGACCTCGTCCTTGAAGTAATCCTGGAAGGAGAAGTTGCCCAGCATCTCAAAGAAGGTGCCGTGGCGGGCAGTGATGCCCACGCGCTCGATATCCGGGGTGCGGATGCACTTCTGGCAGGTGGTCACGCGATGACGGGGCGGCTCCTCCTGTGCCAGAAACCACTTCTTCATGGGAGCCATGCCGCTGTTGATCAGCAGCAGGCTGGGGTCGTTCTTGGGTACCAGGGGGAAGCTGTCCAGACGCAGATGACCCTTGCTTTCAAAGAAGCTCAGGTACTTTTCGCGCAGTTCATTCAAACCGGTCCATTGCATAGATCTTTCTCTCCTCAATCGTCTTTGGCGCTTACGCGCCGTTTTTATGCTGTTATGGCAGAGGGGCGGCACGGAGAAAAAACAAAAAACAGCCCTCATCCCAAAAGGGACGAAGGCTGCTTGTACATCAAACTCCGTGGTACCACCCAAATTGCAAAGGATCACTTGTCCCCTGCCGCTTTCGGCGCATTAACGCTGCGCAGCGTCCGGTTTACATTCGCCGGAAGCTCCGGGGTGGCGCGAAATGATCCCGACCGGAGCACCTTACAGCCGTGGGCGCTCTCTCTGGACGGTGGTGTGTGCATTTCTGACCCCATCATTGCCATCTGTCATAATTTTACATTCCGCAAAGCAGACATAGCATCCCTTTGCGTACAGCTAAATTATAGCATACGCAAAACGTTTGTCAACGGTTTTGAGCAAAATTTACGGCACCCAGATGCGGCGCACCTCCAGCACCTTGCCGCCCTGCACCACCAGCGTGGTATTATAGGTGGTCCAGTTATCGGGGTCTGCATTGATCGCTGCTGCCACCGCATCCGCGCCCGTAGTCTCCACGGCTTCGGCCTGCGGGTCGGCAGAACTGTCCTTCAGCACTACATCCTCTGCCAGCGGCATCGTCTTTTCTCCCATCTCATAGTAGACAGGGTAATCGTCAAAGGTCATCGTCCGGTAGGCATCATCTTCCAGCTTCAGGTCAAGACCGTACTGCTCCTCCATGCCGCCATTGATGGTGACAAGATGGTACTGATCGTTTTTCTCGATACTCTCCACTGCAACGGTCACAAACTGGTTCCATGCAGCCCCCTCTTCGTGGAGGGTGATCTGATCCCCAACGGCAAGTTTTTCAACATCTTCTTTTTTATAAAGGTCATAGCTGAAGATTTTTGCAGTCAGGTTGCCGCCCTGCACACCGGAGGTGATCTCCGCCGGAATAAAGGTGACCGTGTCCTCCCTGTCGAGGTCATCCAGCGTCCACGTCAGCATGTTGATGGGCTCCGTGACCCCTTCCTCTGCCACATGGGACGAAGCCGGCACTGCACTGGATGCGGGGGCGCTGGCGGGGGTTCCGGAGCCGCCGCAGGCCGTCAATGCGATGCCCGCAGCCAGAACAGCCAGAATCCTACATTTCAAGTTCATAAAAATACCTTCTTTCTTGACGCGGCAGATTTATTCCGCTACAATAAAAACGAATCAAGAACCCATTCTATTGCAACTGATTTTAAGATAGAGAGGAATTTCCCGTGAAAATTTTAAAAGTAAAGTGTCTTGCCCCCACCCGGCTGGACAATTATCTGACCCAGCAATACCCCGCCCTGACCCCCGGCCGTCTGAACAAGGCGCTGCGGGAGAACAAGATCAAGCTGAACGGCAAAAAGCAGCCGCTTTCCACCCGCGTGATGGCAGGCGACGAGATCAAGCTGTTCATTCTGGACGACGTGCTGGACGCCGACCGCCGGGTGGAAGGCCCCGCGTGGAAGAACGCCCGCACCCCGGCACAGGTTGTGTACGACTGCCCGCAGATCTTGATCGTGAACAAGCCTGCCGGCGTTGCGGTGGACGGCCCGGAGGACGATACTCTGCTGAACCGTGCGCTGCTGTACCTGAACAAGCAGGGCGAGTACAAGGAGAACGACCTGTACACCCCCGCCTTGTGCCACCGGCTGGACACCGGCACCAGCGGCCTTGTGATCATTGCCAAGACCCCGGAGGCTGAGGAGCTGTTCCTTTCTGCCATCAAGAACCGCGAGGTGCAAAAGACCTACCTCTGCGTCACCTTTGGCCGTCCCATGCCGCCGGACGCCACCTTGGGCGGCTATCTGCTGAAGGACGCTGACCGCGGCATCGTGAAGATTGTGGAGGACAAGCAGCCCGGTGCCAAGGAGGTGGAGACCCGGTACGAGACCATCGCCGTCTCCGGCCGTCTGGCCCTGCTGAAGGTGCAGCTGATCACCGGCCGCACCCACCAGATCCGCGCCCACATGGCAAGCATCGGCTGTCCCATCCTTGGCGACAGCAAGTACGGCAACAACAGCGCCAACCGGGAGCTGAAGCTGAAGTATCAGGCACTGTGCGCATGGGAGCTGACCATGCCCCGTTTCACCCAGCCGGACTTTGCCTTCCTCAGCGGCAAGACCTTCCACGCCCCGAAGCCGTGGTATTACCAGCAGGTGCTGGACGGCACTTTGAAGTAACAAAAAAGGAGATGTCCTGCCGGGCATCTCCTTTTTGTTACTTATAATAGAAACCTCAGACCCGCACCATGTCCGGAGTGATCTCGGCCAGCGTATGGGCACCGCACATCTGCATGGTGTCGGCCAGCTCTCCGGCAAGCTTATCGATGTAGCACTTTACGCCCTCTGCGCCGCCGCCGTAGACAGCAGTCACAAAGGGGCGGCAGATCAGAACGCCGTCTGCGCCCAGCGCCAGCGCCTTGAACACATCCACACCGGTGCGGATACCGCCGTCCACCAGTACCTTCACGCCGGTGCCCTTGAGGGCTGCGGCGATCTCCGGCAGCACCTCGGCGGTGGCGGGGCACTGGTCCAGCACACGGCCGCCGTGGTTGGACACCACAATGGCGGCGGCACCGGCCTGCTTTGCCTTCAGTGCGCCCTTGACGGTCATCACGCCCTTGACGATGAAGGGACGCTCTGCCAACTGCACGATCTCGGTCAGCTCCTCCACGCTCTTGCTGCCGGCGGGCGGGGTCATGTTCTTCAGGAAGGGCAGACCCGCTGCGTCCACGTCCATAGCCACGGCAAAGCAGCCGCTGGCCTTGGCCTGCTCCATCTTTTCCCGGATGGTGTCGATGTTCCACGGCTTGATGGTGGGCACACCGCAGCCGCCCGCAGCGCCGATGGCGCGGGTAGCCATCTCCATCACGGTGGGGTTGGTGCCGTCGCCGGTAAAGGCAGCAATGCCGTTTTCGGCACAGGCGCGCACCAGCACATCGTTATAGGTCATGTCGGTGTAGGTATCGGAGTAGTGCAGGTTCACTGCACCCACAGGGCCTGCAAAGAAGGGATAGCGGAAGCTTTTGCCGAACAGTTCCAGTGTGGTGTCCGGTGCACCGCCGGGGCACAGGGTATCCATGTTCACCCGGATGTCCGCCCACTTATTATAATTGCGGATAGCGGTATCGCCCACGCCCTTGGCACCCGGGCCGGGGATCTGGTTTTTACAGGCCACGCCGTTGCACACCGGGCAGGCCTTGCAGTATTGACCAATGCAGGTACGGGCATTGGCAAGTACTTCAGGATAAGTCATAAAAGCATCCTCCTTATATTTCCCGCCGCTGCGGCACAAAATGACCCACCGCAGTGCTCTTTGCCCTCAATATAGACCTATTTTAAGGGTGCGTCAAGGGCTTTATGTGCTTTCCGTCCATGCGGCAGAATACTTTCTCTCGCTTTTTCGTCATTTTTAAAAAAGTCTGATTTTTTTCAAAAAAATCCTTGACAAAAAGCCTGCTTTCAGGTATTATAGTGGAGCGCCAAGGGCACCCGCCCAAAGGCAGAACAAAAGATGTGGAAAGATGGCTGAGTTGGTCTAAGGCGCACGACTGGAAATCGTGTAACGTGTCAAAAGCGTTCTGGGGTTCGAATCCCCATCTTTCCGCCAGAAACCTGAAACAGAAATGTTTCAGGTTTTTTGTTTTGTCCGCAGTTTGCGGCGCTTGACATTTGCGGGCAGTTCCGTTATGCTGAAACAAATACGTTTTACCGGAAGGAGAGGTTTTTCCATGGCATCTTCCCACAAAAAGCGCACCGGTCTGCGTGCGGCGCTGATCGTTCTGCTGTGTCTGGTTCTGGTGTGCGCGGTGGCTGCGGCAGTGTTGTACAGTCTGGTCAGCCGCAAGATCAAGGCATTCCAGAGCGGTGCCAGCTTTGCGCTGGACTACACCATCACCTCCACCGAAGCAGAGCCCCCTGCCCTTTACGCCCTGCTGGACAAGTTCGGCGGCACCACCGGTAGCCTGACCGGCCAGTACACCCCCCGGGCGGTGCAGCTGGCGCTGTACCCGACGGGCACCAGCACCGTCAACGATGCCCCTCTGACCCGGATGTACATCAGCGAGGAAGAGACTCTGTACGATGCCGGACAGCTGTACAACAAGCTGCGCAGTACGGTTGTTGCCGAATATCCGCTGGCAAGCCTGCTGCTGCCGGGCTGGTCGCTGGGCAGCTACATTTCCCAAAACCAGCTGGCAACCCTGCTGGGGGTAGACCCCGCCGCCACCGGCTTGCAGCAGGTGAATGACTTCCAGCTGGATCTCAAGCAGCTTAAAACCGTACAGCCCGCCAACGCCAAGGAAGGCTACCTCTACCTTCAGCTGCCGAACCTCACCGCCGGGGAGGATGCGCCGCAGCTGATTCTGGGCATCGAAAAGCAGGGGCTGCTCAAGACCCTGTCCCCCAAGGTGCATATCCTGCTGGACGTGCCCGCCCACCACATCCATGCAGAGCTGACCGGCACGGTGACTGCCGCCCAGACCGTGGTGACCGCTCCCACCTCCCGGATGCAGGACTCTGACGTGGAAAGCCTTGTGCAGCTGCGCAAGACCATCGAGAGCATCGTGCAGTTCGTGCAGACCGCCGCCCAGAGCGATGATGCCGTCTCCCCTGCCGCATAAAGTGGACTATTTTGAATGGTCTCCGCTTCGCTCTGACCATCTTCAGCGGAAAAATTATTTTAAAAAGCAAAAAATCGGACAGACTGCGGTCTGTCCGATTTTTATGTTCACAGGTAGGGTCGTAACGAAAAACGGCATTTGCAGCGCCTGTTTCCTTCGGAAACATTTGCGCTGCGGGGGAAATCTCTAAAAAACAGAACAATGATTCTGCTTTTACTTCTTTACGGTCTTTTTGCAGGGTGCACGCTTTGCCTTGGGCTTTGCAGCAGCGGGTGCGGCCTTAGTTGCAGGGACAGTAGTCTCAGCCTTGGTCTCCACAACGGGCGCAGCCTTCACCTCTGCGGCGGGGGCAGCTGGCTCTGCCTTTGCCTTAGCGGCCTTCTTCACGGCGGGCTTTTCTGCCTTGACCGGCTCTGCAGCCTTTGCGGTGGGAGCAGCGGGCTTCTCCTCTGCCTTCTTGGTGGTGCGGGGCTTGCGGGCTGCGGGCTTTTTGGCGGGAGCGGCTTCCTTGGCCGGTGCGGACTTCGTCTCGGCAGCGGCTGCTGCCTGCTCAGCCTTAGCGGCACGCTTTACGCGGTCCTTTACCTCAGAGATGACCCACAGCTGGTCGCCACCGCCGGGCACTTCCTGCCAGATCTGCAGCACAGCGCCCACCTCGGCACCGATGCCCACGGTGTCCACGCACTTGCCGCCTGCCCAAGAAGAACGCAGACGCACGGTTCCCTCCGGGGTGTGCTCTACCTTCCACATCTGGGACGTGCCGCCCACGTCCTCCCACAGGTGCAGCCATGTGCCGTTGGCAGTGCCAGTCATGGTCAGATCCAGCAGCTTGCCGGAAGCGCGGTTGCGGATGCGGTACACGCCATCGCCCTCGCGGACAAAGCTCCACTCCTGTTCGGGCTTGTGGTCATACTTGCCCAGACGGACAGTGCCGCCATCCTTGCTGCCTTCCACTGCCTGAATGACGTTGCCGGTGTGAGCGGCAATGGTATAAAAGCGGTCGGCTTCGATCACAGTTTGTGCTACGGATTTCATGTACAAATCCCTCCCAATCATAAAATGCACAGATTTTTCCAATTCCTTCTTATAAAGAATACCACATATCGTGATTTTTCACAAGCAATTCGACAATTCTTTAGCATTTTATATAGAAAGCACCCTGTTTTCACCTGCTTTTTCGCCCCTTCGCAGGGGAGAAAGGGCCGTTTTTCTCCCTCTCGACATTTTGCCGCAACTGCGTTATACTGTTTTTACAAAGCTTATCTGCCGCTCTGGAAGGGGCGGTTTTCTCGTTTTTGAAGGAGGATATTTGCCCATGACCCAGCAGGACCGCACTGCGGTGCAATATCATAAAATGACCGAGACCCCTATCCCCCGGCTGATCCTCAGTCTGGCCGCGCCCACCATTTTAAGTATGCTGATCACCAGCATCTACAATCTGGCGGATACCTTTTTTGTAGGGCGCATCTCCACCAGTGCTTCCGGCGCGGTGGGCGTCGTTTCCAGCCTGATGGCCATTATTCAGGCGCTGGGCTTTATGCTGGGGCACGGCTCCGGCACCATCATCAGCCGCCGCCTGGGCAGTCAGGATACCCACGCCGCCACCCGCTTTGCTTCCACCAGCTTTTTTACGGCGCTGGCCTTTGGCGTAGTGCTGGCGGTGGCCGGCCTTGCCACCCTGCCGGACTTTATGATGCTGCTGGGCAGCACCGATACCATTCTGCCCCATGCCTGCGCCTACGCCCGGCCCATCCTGCTTGCCGCGCCGCTGATGATCTCCAGTCTGGTGATGAACAACATCCTGCGGTATGAGGGCAAGGCAAATCTTGCCATGGTCGGGCTTGTCACCGGCGGGCTGCTGAACATTGCGCTGGACCCGCTGTTCATGTTCACTTTAGGGCTGGGCACTGCCGGTGCCGGTATCGCCACCGCCCTCAGCCAGACCATCAGCTTTGGCATTCTGCTGTATATGTTCCTGCGTGGCAAAACGGTCAGCCAGTTCCAGCTTTCCGCCGTCACCCGGGAGCCGCGCGAGTTTTTGCAGATCCTTGCAGGCGGCGCGCCCAGCTTTGGCCGTCAGGGTCTGAACAGCATCGGCGGGATGCTGCTGAACATTGCCGCCCGCAGCTACGGCGATGCCGCCGTGGCGGGCATGAGCATCGTGTCCCGCATTTTTATGTTCATCCTCTCGGTGGCCATCGGCGTGGGACAGGGTTTGCAGCCGGTGGCGTCCTTCAACTACGGCGCACGCAAGTACCACCGGGTGCGGCAGGCCGCTGTCTTTACCCTGAAAGCCGCCTTTGTGCTGCTGGTGGTGCTGATCGCGGTGTGCTGGTGGAACGATGAAACTTTGATCCGCCTGTTCCGGGATGACCCGGAAGTCACCGCCGTGGCGCTGCCCGCCTTCCGTTACCAGTGCTTTGCCGTCCTTTTGCAGCCAGTGATCGTAGTGGCCAACATGACCTTTCAAAGCGTGGGCAAGGCCGGGCGTGCCACCTTTCTGGCCTGCTGCCGGCAGGGCGTGTGCTTTATCCCGCTGATCCTTGTACTTCCCCGGGTGCTGGGACTTGTGGGCGTGGAGCTTTGCCAGCCCATTGCGGATGCGCTTACTTTTTTCATCTCGCTGCCCTTTTTGCTGGCCTTTCTGCGGCAGCTGGAGCAGATGGACAAGGCAGAAGCGTCCCATGCCCCGGCACAGCTGTAATGCAATTGTAACCGTTTTCAGCCGCATTTTTCTGCAAACTCTGCAATGAAAAATGCGGCTGTTTCGTATTCTGAGTGAACGGAAAAATTTTCCTCCCTGTTTTTGCAAAGGAGTGGTTTTTATGAAGCGTGTTGTCTTGCGTATCGGCTGCGGGGCGGTCTGCGCAGCCCTTGCCCTTACTTTAGGCTGCGGCTGTGCCCTGCTGCCGCCCGCCACCGGCGTGCCGGGCGCTGCAAGCTCTGCCGTTTCTGTGCCCACGGACGACAGCGGCAAGCCCCTGTACGACCCCGCCGTGCTGAACGATGGCCGTCTGCGGGTATTGTACTGCTATGACCGCGCGGGGAGCAGCACCACCATCCTGTGCGGCAGCACCCCGCTGCATCAGGCTGCCCGCAGCGAGAACGTCTCGCTGGTGGAGGACAGTGCCACCGGCATCGCGGACTACTGGCTGCGCAGCTGGTCCGACCCCACCGGCCGGGGCGGACGCCGCACCGCCCTGTACGACAAGACCGGCACTGAGGTGATGTCCTTTGAGGGCGAGCAGAACGCTACCCTGCAAAACGGCCTGCTGGTGCTGCAGGAGAGCCGCCTTGTCGATGGCGGCTACGTCCCGGAGTCCGGCTACGGCACCTGTCAGGTCATCGACCTTGCCACCGGCGCAGCGCTGCCGGTGCCGGAGGGCGCATACAGCTGCACCCTATGCGGCGATAAGCTGGTGTTCAGCTGCTACGCCCGCCCGGAAGGGCTGGACGATTACGACTGGGATATGGATTACCAACAGAACCGCTGGGTAGTTGTGCAGGAAAAGGACAGCACCCCCGTCTACCGCGCCGATGCCGCCTCGGCATACCGCCTTTTCTACGACAGCGATACCCTGAGCGACTGGGTGGAGCTGGACGTTGCCACCGGAGCCGAGACCACCGACCAGATTTTGTACAACACCCAGACCGGCGAGCAGTACACGGGCTTTTTGCAGGTCTACCCGGGCGGTCTTGCCAGCTTTTCCACCGGCGATGGCCGGTACGAACTGCGGGATATGACCACAGAGGACCGCGGACTAATTGCCGTCTTTGACGAGCAGCCCAGCCAATATTTCCCGGGCTATGTGGTAACATGGCACAGCGGCGAGGATCACGGCTACGAGCTCTATGATCTGGAGACCGGCACCAAGACCCCGCTATACGATGTGAACACCACCGATAACACCATAGCCGTCTACGCGCTGGACGGCAGCCTGCGGGTGTACAGCAAGGACAACGGCAAGCTGCTGACCGACACCACCGTAGAGCCGGTGGAGCACCAGCAGCGGGTACGGATGAGCAACTACGGCAGCGGCTACGTCTGGCTGAAATTGCAGGACAACGACCGCTACGAGACCACCGCCACCCGGCTGTACGGCCCGCAGGGGCTTGTCAGCGACCTGACCGCCCTGCAGGGCAAATACAGTTACGTCAACTACCTGACCACCGACCCCGACGGCAGACCCATGTTCTACGGCAGCCGCAGCGCTGTGGGCAGCGCCTACGGCAACGTATGCGATGTGCTGGACGCAGACGGCAAGGTAGTATTACAGGGGCTTGCCAGCTGCGCCGGGTACTATTCTAACAGCCTGAACGCCCTGCCCGACCATGTGTTTGCTGCACAACGGGGCTTCTATGTGGGCTGGATGGACACAAGCGGCAACTGGCTGTACTGCCAGAGTATTTTCTCGTCTGCCACTGCGGACGATGAACCGAGTTACGGCTATTGAGTTAGGAGGGCTTTCTTATGAAAAACGCTAAAATTTCCCGCCGCAGCTTTCTGCTGGGGCTGGCTGCCTGCTCCGCTGCCGGGGTACTGACCGCCTGCAAGGGCACGGATGCGCCCTCCGGCAGCACCGCCTCCTCTGTGGTAGAACAGCCTGCATCCTCTGCTGCTTCCTCTGCTGTGCAGCAGGCAGCGCCGTTTTTGACCGTGGAGGATTTTCCCCCGCTGGACGGCAGCACCGCCTGCATCCCGCTGATGGCGCAGATGCTGGCCGATACCACCGGTATGGACTTGGAAGAAGCCCGCAGCAGCATCACGGTGAGCACCACCGCCTACGCATGGGAAAACTTTGGCTTGTACGACACCACCACCCGAATGCTGGTGGTATACGAAGCGCCGGACTATGTAAAGGAAGAGCTGCAAGAGGCCAACGTGGAGCTGGAGCAGAAGCCCATTGGAGTGGACGCGCTGGTGTTCATCGTCAACGAGGACAACCCCGTGCAGGCGCTTACCCAGCAGCAGCTGCGGGACATCTACGCCGGAAAGATCACCAACTGGAAGGATGTAGGCGGCAAGGATCAGGAAATCGTTGCCTTCCAGCGCGGCGAGGACTCCGGCAGCCAGACCCTGTTCAAAAAACTGCTCATTCAGGGCGGTGAGCTGATGACCCCGCCCTCTGAGCTGGCTCCCGCCGCCATGGGTGAGCTGGTGGACAGCATTGCCGATTACAACAACAGTGCCAACGCCATCGGCTTCTCGGTGTATTATTACATCGACCAGATGTACTCCAAACCCGGGCTGCGGCTGCTGGCGGTGGACGATGTAGCCCCCAGCAACGACACCCTTGCCGACGGCAGCTACCCCCTGTGCAACGATTTCTACGCCGTCATCCACCCGGATGCTGCTGCCGACAGCCCGGAGCGCCGTCTGTACGACTGGCTGGACACCGACGCCGGGCAGGACTGCATCAAAAAGTCCGGCTATGTGGCCGTCGGCCCGCAGACCACCGTCACCATCGTGGATTGAAATTGACAGACCTTCTCTCGTCTGCTACAATAAAGGCAGGATTTTGTCGATCTTTATGCAGCAGAATGCCGAAAGGAAGGTCTTACTATGGAACATCCCTCTCACCCGGTAGAAAGCCACTGGCGCACTTCCCTGCGCAACCGCATTATTCAGGCTTCCAGTCTGCTGGAGGTGCTGTTGTCCGGCTTAGTGCTGATCGGCCTGCTGTTCAGCGTTGTGCCCCTCATCCGCTGGATGCCCGGCCTGCTGTTCGATGGCAACGAAGCAGAGATCCGCACCTTTCTGGAGCGCAGTCTGGATATTGTGATCGGCATCGAGTTCATCAAGATGCTGGCCAAGCACAGCCCCGGCAGCAGCCTTGAGGTGCTGCTTTACGCCATTGCACGCCATCTGGTGGTGGGGCACGATTCCGCCGTGGAGAACCTGCTCAGCGTTGGCGCGATCGCACTGATCTTCATCGTGCGCAAGTTCTTCTTTGTCCCTGCCTTCGGTGCGCACCTGCCGGACGGTCACCCCGCGCCGGATCTTACCCCTGCCCAGAGCGGCATCCCCGCCGAGGAGTTCCGCACCCGCCTGCGTCAGCGCATCCATGCAGAAGCTCTCGCCGAGGAGGAGGACGACGACTGAGGAAGTATAATCCCCCAGATACAGCAAAACGAGGGCAGCCATTGGCCGTCCTCGTTTTTTTGCTTCAATCGTCGTAATGTCCCTTGCACTGGTACACTTCGATCAGATCATTTTCAATGCGATAGACCAGCCGGTTCACATCATCGATCCGGCGGCTCCAATACCCGCTGAGATTTTCTTTCAGCCCTTCCGGTTTTCCAATGCCTTCATACGGGCTGCGCGAAATATCCTTGAGCAATGCGTTGATCCGTTTCAGCGTCTTTTTATCCTGAGACTGCCAATACAGATATTCCGCAAAGGCCCGCTCCGTGAAGGTGATCTTACTCATGTTCCATAGCCTCAAGCTCTTCCAGCGTTCTCGTTACAGTCTTTCCCTGACGCATTTCCTCAATGCTGTCATTCAGGGCGGCCATATTGGATGCACTATAAAAGGGATCCATCGAGACTTCAAACGGAATGCGTTTTTCACGCGTCATCTTCTTGGCCAGCATGGTGATGGCTGTTGTCATCGAAAGGCCCAGTTCATTGCAGATCTCATCAAAATCCCGCTTCAGATTCTCATCCATCCGGACACTTACCGTCGTCATACTCTCACGCTCCTTTGTCACTTTTATTATATTCATATCGTGCAACATTGTCAATACATCGTTGCACAGATTCGCACAAAAGAAACACCCTGTACATTTCTGCACGGGGTGTTTCTCATTACTGCATCTTAAAATTCAGATTTATGCGTTGGTCTCGCCGCCCTCAACGACCAGCTCATCCTCATAGTCAAGGCCATAGGTATCCACCAGCGTCTCCTCGTAATCCTTGTGGAAGAAGCTTTCCTCGCCCAAGCTCTTGATCTCGTCGTTGATCCAGTCCAGCAGGGTGGTGTTGCCCTTGCTCACAGCGGGGGCGATGGTATCCTGGCTGCCCAGAGAGGGGATGCCCACCGTGTAGCCGGAGTTCTGCTTTGCAAAAGCGATGACCTCGGTGTTGTCGTTGGCCCATGCTACGCCATTGCCGTTTTCCAGCGCGTTCTTGGCGGTTGCGTAGGAATCATACTTCTGCAGGGGAATGTCGGGATATTCCTTGGTCAGGTAGGTCTCGGCGGTGGTGCCGGAAATGACGATCATCTGATCGTCGGCGTTCCAGTTGTCCAGACTGGTAATGACATTGCTGTCGGGAGAGATGACACCCAGTGCAACGTTCATGTAGGGCAGTGCAAAGTCCACCTCCTCAGCGCGCTCGGGCGTGACGGTGAAGTTTGCCAGAATGATATCGACCTTGCCGGTCTGCAGATACTCGATGCGGTTGGCAGCCTCGGTAGAAACGAAGTTGATCTCTACGCCCAGATCCTCGCCCAGACGGCGTGCAAAGTAGACATCATAGCCCTGATACTCGCCGTTCTCATCCACATAGCCAAACGGGTTCTTGTCGGAGAAAACGCCGATGTTCACGGTGCCGTCCGCCTTGATCTCGTCCAGCGTGCGGAACACGTCACTGCCCACAGCTGCGGCACTGCCGGATGCAGCAGAGCCGGAAGCGGCAAAGGAGGAGGATGCGCTGCCGCCGCAGGCAGAAAGCAGGGCGGCGGTGGAAGCTGCGCCCAGACCCAGCAGGAAGGCACGGCGAGAGATCTTGTTAATTTTCATGGTAGTAACTCCTTTCCTTTCTTTCCCATATAAAAATCTATCCATGATCTGTGACATCATTTCACAGCATCAGACAAAAAGGTTCAAAGTGGAAATGGGCTGCTGCACATTTCTCACTGCTTTGCAACCGCATCAAAGGTGAACGTGCGCAGGAAGCGCTGTGCACGTTCGGTCTGCGGGTGGTCGAAGAAGTCCGCCGGGGACGCTTCCTCCACAATACGGCCATCGTCCAGAAACAGCACCCGGCTGGCAATTGCCCGGGCAAACTGCATCTCATGGGTGACGATCACCATGGTCTTGCCTTCACGGGCCAGATCGAGCATGACATCCAGCACCTCGCGCACCATTTCAGGGTCAAGGGCGGCGGTCACTTCGTCGAACAGCAGGATCTCGGGGTGCATACAGAGCGCACGCACAATGGCGACACGCTGCTTCTGACCACCCGAAAGCTCCCGGGGGTAGCTGTTCTTTTTGGCCAGCAGGCCCACGCGGTCCAGCAGGGCCTCGGCTTCCTGCTGCACCTCAGCCCGGGGGCGTTTCTGCACCTTGGTGGGAGCCAGCAGGATATTT